>ENA-OPYT01000351-OPYT01000351.1-human-gut-metagenome-genome-assembly--contig:-NODE-351-length-14465-cov-4.537523_pt1 | contig 14465 bp, 14 predicted proteins | sample MGYA00242636_ERZ504480 | MGnify/ENA primary metagenome ERZ504480 (study PRJEB26092, sample SAMD00036228) | human gut metagenome | host: Homo sapiens | study: EMG produced TPA metagenomics assembly of...
TTGCATGGTCTTTCTCTGTAACAGCCATGTCGTACAGGTTGTTGATCATTGCCGTAACCTTCTTTTCATGAGCCAGCGTATCTTCGAAAGCCTCGAGCTGGCTTCCCCACGATGTTCTCACTTCGGCGATCGGAGCCAGCAGAACCTGTCCGCCGCGTGCGAGCAGATAGTTCATCAGAATGCGGGCGTGATCCTGTTCCTCGCGGAATTGGATAAAGAACCAGTTGCCGAAACCTTTGAGGCCTTTCGATTCCGCCTCGACCGACATAGACAGATAGAGATATGCCGACCACATTTCGGCATTGATTTGCGCATTGAGTGCGTCTTGTAGTTTCTTGCTGATCATAACTATTTTGTTAAATTGTTAAATTTCCTGTTTTTCCGTTATTTTCCGCGAACTCTTCCGCAGCTGTCGTTCGTCGAAAATGTCGAGCGAAACATTTCTCTTTTTTCGGTCGGAGAGTCCCGGACTCCGGTTTTGTCGTTGCTTCGTCAATCGCTTTACCCTGCAAAAATAGTGCAAGTCTAAAACGAGGCGGAACCGGCCATCGCCCGGAGGCTTTTACTTTATGCAAATATAAGCAAATAACGTCTATTTCGTGCAGATTTTTTTATACGATTATTTGATCTCGACATAGGGGAAAACAATAAACGATGCCCGACTTTAGTCGGGCATCGTTTGAAAGTATTTTGTTTGAAAAATTAGCAGTTTTCGCCGTCGTAAGCCCATTTTACATAGATGGAACCCCACGTATATCCGCCGCCGAACGACGCCAGAATCAGGTTGTCCCCTTTGCAGAGAGCCGCTTCGTATTCATACAGGCAAAGCGGAATCGTCGCTGCGGTCGTGTTACCGTTGCGGTCGATATTGATCATACATTTCTCGCGTCCCAATCCCATACGTTTGGCCGTCGCGTCGATGATACGCAAGTTGGCCTGATGGGGTACCAGATAGCGGATGTCCTGGGCGGTCAGATGGTGGCGTTGCATCATCTCCTCCGATACGTTGGCCATGTTCGATACGGCTGCCTTGAAAACGGCTGGCCCGTCCTGGGTGATCGTGTGCCAGTTGTTGCGCACGGTTTCTTCGGAAGCGGGATAGCGCGAGCCGCCTGCTTTCATATAGAGGTGTTGTTCGCCCGAACCGTCCGAATGGAGGATCGCATCGATGACGCCGTAACCCTCTTTGTTGGGTTCCAGCAATACGGCCGCTGCGCCGTCGCCGAAAATCGGACAAGTGTTGCGGTCCTTGTAATCGACGATCGAGGACATCTTGTCGGCGCCGACGACGATTACTTTTTTGGCATAGCCCGTTTCGATGAACTGGGACCCTGTCGTCAGGGCGAACAGGAAGCCGCTGCATGCAGCGGAAATGTCGTAGGCGAAAGCGTTTTTACAACCGGCCTGGTCGGCGATCAGATTGCCCGTCGAGGGGAAAAACATATCCGGGGTAACCGTGGCGCAGATCACGATGTCGATCTCCAGCGGATTAACCCCGGTTTTTTCCAGCAGGTCTTTGATGGCGCGTGCGCCCATATAAGATGTACCCAACCCCTCTCCCTTGAGGATATGGCGGGTTTTGATGCCGATGCGTGTCATGATCCACTCGTCGGAAGTGTCCACCATTCGGCTTAATTCGTCGTTGGTAAGCAGATAATCAGGCAGGTAGGCCCCTACACCTGTAATTGCCGCTGTAATTTTCTTCATTCGGGGAGCGGTTTAGTTTTTGAAAGCATTCTGCAACTTCGCGGTCACGCCGGTTTGGGCGCAACGTTCGGTCGTAAGAATCATATTTTTGATTGCCAGCGCCGAAGAACATCCGTGTCCGATGACTACCGGGGCGTTGACACCGAGTACCGGCGTGCCGCCCACGTATTCGTAGTTCATATCCCTCCAGAACGGAGTTTCGGGGATTTTAAGCGCTTTGTTGATCCGGAAAAGCCCCTCTACGGTTTTCAGCAGCGTATTGCCGACAAAACCGTCGCAGACGATCACGTCGGCTACCTGCCCCGAGAAGAGGTGAGAACCTTCGACGTTGCCGACGAAGTTGAACTCTTCGGATTCTTTCATCAGTTCATAGGCCGCCTTGCTTTGGGCGTTGCCTTTGGTTTCTTCCTCTCCGATATTCAGTACCGCGACCCGGGGATTCCGGATCCCGAGCATAGCCTGGGCGTAAATCGAACCGATAATGCCGTATTGAGCCAATACTTCGGGCTTGCAATCGACGTTCAGACCTACGTCGAGCAGCAGGACTTTCCCGCCCGTGACGGTCGGAGCGACCGTGGAGATCGTGGGACGTATCACGCCTTCGATCGGCTTGACGGCCTGCATCGAACCCACCATCATCGCTCCGGTGCTGCCGGCGCTGGCGAAGCCGTTGATGAGTCCTTTGGCCAGATAACCGAACCCGACGACGATGCTTGAATTGGTCTTTTGCTGGAAGGCTTTGGCCGGATGGTCGCCCATTTCGATCACTTCGGTCGTATGTACGATATCGAACCGGTCCGCCGCACAGTTTTCCGCTTTCAGGACTGCCCGAATCCGATCCTCGTCGCCGAAGAGTACGATCCGGCATTCGTCGCCGATTGCATCGACGGCCATTACGGCGCCTTTGACTGCTGCCTCCGGGGCGAAATCGCCTCCCATGGCATCTACACCAATCTTTAACATAATCTGAGATTTGGTTAGTAAAATAGATTACGCTCTTTCGGCTGAAAATCCGAAAGGGACCCGGCGGCGGAGATTATTCCGCCGCTTTCTTCTCGATAGCCAGCTTGCCGCGATAGAAGCCGCATTCGGGGCATACCCGGTGGTAGAGTACCGATGCGCCGCAGTTCGAGCAGGTTACGACCGTGGGAACGACTGCTTTGTAGTGAGTTCTACGCTTGTCGCGGCGGGTTGACGAGATTTTGTGTTTAGGATGTGCCATTTTGTATTATCAATTATTAGTTTAATGTTTCTTGTCTTTTTCTTCCTGCTCCATCTGTTGTTTGATGGCGGACAGTTGTTCGGTCCATTGTCCGGAGCCCGAGGCCTCTCTTTCCCGCTGTTGCGTTTCGTTCTCGATCGTTTCGAACTCCTGCTCGGAAACGATGCGGAAGCGTCCCAACATATCCGGATCGCACTCCCCGTCGGGGTGCACCCGCTGATAGGGCAGAGAAAGGACGATGCTTTCGTAAAATATATTGCGTCAGATCCACGAAATCTTCCGAGGGTGAGAGCCACAAGGTATCTCCGTCGTATTCGCGGACTTCGTCGGAGAATTTCACCAGCAATTCTCCTTCGTAATCGATCGGAACGGAACAATCGCCCAGACAGCGATCGCACTCCACCACTACGCTGCCCCGGATCGAAATCTCGAGGCGAAGCTGACGTGCCGCCCGTAAAAGATTCACCTTCACGTCGCAGTGCCCGCCTTTGATTTCGGTGTTTTCGAAAAGCCGGAACAGGTCGTCGCCCGCTTCGAAGTCGAACGTATGTTCTCCCTCCGAGAGGCCTTTCCAGGCGATGGAATATTTTCGTGCGGCGTTCATTTCGATACTTCCAGTCTGCAAAGTTATGAAAAAAACGGAAAAGTACCAAAGGTTTCGCCGGTTTTAGCGACTCTCCCCGCAGGGACGTGTGCCGGAATGATTCCGAGTGCCGTCTGCCGGCGGTGTATCCAGGAGAGATTGTTGCCCGGATGTGTGGGACATAGCGATAAAAAAGTTATATTTGTCCTGTGATGAAATCCGTTGAAAAATTTACGGTCGAAATCCGGAGTGGCTTCGACCAGTGGTGGCGTTACAATGCCGCGCTGATGTGCGGGGCGTTCGATGCCTCGGGTAACCGGATCGGCTTTGCCTCGGCCGAGAGCCGGGTGGCTGAGATGGGGAGCAATCTGGAGGCACCGCCGGAGGGGTTTGGACCTGCATCGCAGTCTTACGCTCGAAACCGTTCCGTGCGAGCGTATCGTGCTCTATATTTATGTGATCCCTCATACGCTGCCCCGCGACAACGAAATCGGGGGACATCCTCCGTTCCCGTTGCAGGTGCGGATTCGCTATGGCGACCGGACCGTGCTCGATAAGGAGTATTCCATCAACCAGTGGGGAGGGGCGTCGATCGAGCTCAAGGTGTCGCGGCCGTGATGCGGGCCTGCGGCCGTAGGTCGATGCGTCTATGGCCCCAATTTTCCGACCTCCGTTCTGAACCTGTTGCGATCGTAATAAAAGAGGTTCTCCAAAATTTTGGAGAACCTCTTTTTATCCGTGTAACGAGGGATTATTTGTTGTTGTATGCGGCCATCTTACCGATCAGCATAATGATCTTGTTCGAATAGCCCCATTCGTTGTCGTACCACGAAACGAGTTTCATAAAGCGATCGTTCAGGGCGATACCGGCCTTGGCATCGAAGATCGACGTACGGGGGTCGCTCGTGAAATCGGTCGAAACCACGTCGTCCTCGGTGTAACCCAGGATACCCTTGAGTTCGTTTTCCGAAGCGTGTTTAACGGCGGCTTTCACCTCGTCGTAAGTCGCTGCCTTTTCCAAACGCACGGTCAGATCGACTACCGAAACGTCGAGCGTCGGAACGCGGAACGACATACCGGTCAGTTTGCCTGCCAGCGCGGGGATTACCTTGCCTACGGCCTTGGCTGCACCCGTCGAAGAGGGGATGATGTTGCCGATCGACGCACGGCCGCCGCGCCAGTCCTTCATCGAAGGACCATCTACGGTCTTCTGCGTAGCGGTAGTCGCATGTACGGTAGTCATCAGACCTTCGATGATGCCGAACTTGTCGTTGATGACCTTGGCCAGCGGAGCCAGGCAGTTGGTCGTGCACGATGCGTTCGATACGATATCCTGGCCTGCGTAGGTATCGGCGTTCACGCCGCATACGAACATCGGGGTATCGTCTTTCGAGGGGGCCGACATAACGACGTATTTGGCGCCGGCCTTCAGGTGGGCCTCCGACTTTTCGCGGGTCAGGAACAGACCGGTCGATTCAACGATGTATTCTGCGCCTACTTCGTTCCACTTGAGGTTCGCGGGATCTTTCTCTGCGGTTACGCGGATCTCGTGTCCGTTAACCACCAGCTTGTCGCCCTTTACCTCGACCGTACCGTCGAAACGACCGTGTACCGAGTCGTATTTGAGCATGTAGGCCATATAATCGACCGGAATGAGGTCGTTGATGCCTACTACTTCGATAGTGTCTGCGTGGGTGCAGGCAGCCCGGAATACCAACCGGCCGATGCGACCGAAACCGTTGATACCAACTTTGATCTTTGACATGACGTATTTTATTTTAGGTAAATATTCGTTGTCGATTTTCCCTTTCGGAAGAACAAAATTATACACTTTATCCTTTATAAACAAATATACTCGCAAATATTTCGCCAGAATACGGCGGAAGGCCGGAAAACTTTCCGGCCTTCCGATCGTCAGGCGTATCAGTTCGTTATTCTCCGTCGGGAGTCATCTGTTTGGCTCGTTTGGCCATGGCCGAAGCGAAGACGAAATCGTTCAGCTCTCTGTTGCGGGCGTGCAGAATTTCCTCTTTGGTTCCTTCCCACCACTTGCGTCCTTCGTGGATATAGACGATCTTCTCGCCGATCTCCATGACCGAATTCATATCGTGGGTGTTGATGATCGTGGTGATGCCGTATTCCTGGGTGATCTCGTGGATCAGGTTGTCGATCACGATCGAAGTCTGGGGGTCGAGGCCCGAGTTGGGTTCGTCGCAGAAGAGGTATTTGGGATTCAGTACGATGGCCCGGGCGATAGCCGCACGCTTGATCATACCGCCCGACAGTTCTGCGGGGTAGAGGTGATTGGCTCCGTTGAGCCGCACGCGCTGGAGGCAGAAATTGACCCGTTCCATCTTCTCCTTTTCGCTTTGCTCGGTGAAGAGGTCGAGCGGAAGCTTGACGTTCTCCTCGACGGTCGAGGAGTCGAGCAGCGCACCGCCCTGGAAGAGCATGCCGATATCGCGGCGGATCGCCTTTCGCTCCTTGAATCCGAGGGCCGTGAAGTCGATGTCGTCGTACCAGATACTGCCGGAATCGACTTCGTGCAGGCCCACCAGACATTTGAGCAGCACCGTCTTGCCCGAGCCGCTCTTGCCGATCACCAGGTTGGTCGTGCCGGTGTCGAATTCGACGCTGACGTCGTCGAGAACGACGCGTCCGTCGAAGGATTTCGAGATATGGTCTGCCTTGATCATATAAGCAGGATTTGGGTGAGAATCAAGTTGAAGATCATGATGACGATCGAGCTGGCCACGACCGCCTTGGTCGAGGCGGCCCCCACTTCGAGCGAGTTGCCCTTGGCGTAGTAGCCGTAGAAGGCCGAAATCGAGGTGATGATGAAGGCGAAAACGGCCATCTTGATAAGTGTGTAGGTGATCGAGTAGGGTCGGAAGTCGTATAGCAGGCCCTGCACGTAGTCGTCGGGAATCATGATGCCCGTCAGCGCTGAAATCAGGTAGCCGCCTGCAATACCGATCAGGATACTCAGGATCGCCAGGAAGGGGAAGAAAAGCACGGTTGCGACGATCTTCGGCAGGATCAGGTACGACGCCGAATTGACACCCATGATTTCCAGGGCGTCGATCTGTTCGGTAATGCGCATCGTGCCGATTTCGGAGGCGATGCTCGACCCTACCTTGCCGGCCAGGATCAGGGCTACGACCGTCGAGGAGAACTCGAGGATCATCGTCTCGCGCGTGGCGTAGCCGATGATGTATTTGGGGATGAACGGCGATTCGAGGTTGATCGACATCTGGAGCGTGATGACCGCACCGATGAAAACGGAGATGATCGCCGTCAGGCCGATCGAGTTCAATCCCAGCGACTCCATTTCATAGATGATGCGACGACGGTAGATCGCCCGCTTCTCCGGCCGGGAGAAGACCTTGCCCATCAGGATAAAGTAACGGCCGATCAGTTCGAAGATTTTCAGCATAACGTTTTTTACTGCTTGTCCGGGTCGTTTTTGTCGGTTTCTGTTGCGGGGACTTCTTCGAATTCGATGTAGTCGCCCACGTCCTTGCGGACGCGTTTTTCACCGGCACCTTTCGTTTTGCGGATATGGATTTCGCCTTCGCGGGCATTGCCGGCAGGACCGCCGGATCCTCCGGGACCGAAGCCCTGACCGCCGAATTGATCTTCCAGGTCTTTCCGCATGCGGTAAATTCTCCAGCGGAAGGAGAGAAGGAGGATAATGGCCAGCACGACCAGGCCCAGGAGTGCATAGAGAACGAACATGGCGATACCGCCCAATACCGAAGGGGCAAAGAGCGCCAGCAGGAAGATCAGCAGACAGAAAAGCGGATTGCGCCGGATGAAGCCGACGATTCCGTCGATGATTGCTATCAGTAGATTCATTGATTCAGTGTCATTGATATAAGGTGTTGCAAAGGTAGTGAAAACGAGGACAGAATAAAATAAACGGGTTTATTTTTTATGTCGAGTGTCTTCCGGTCTTCCCGAAAGGTAGTGAAAACACCGATATCCGCCTTCTATAAAGGTAGAAAAAATCGGTCATTCCCGGAGAATCGGTGTGATTTCTCGATTAAAAGTGCTAATTTTGAAGCCTAAAATCAAATCTGCATCGGAATATTATGTTGTTGAACAAACTTACTGCCATTTCTCCCGTGGACGGTCGCTACCGAAATCAAACGGAGAAACTGGCCGATTATTTTTCGGAGTATGCCCTGATTCGCTACCGCATTCGGGTCGAGGTCGAATATTTCATCGCCCTGTGCGAGTTGCCGCTACCGGAACTGTCCGGGGTCGAAAAGTCGAAATTCGAAGCGCTGCGGGCGCTCTACCTCGATTTCTCGGAGGCGGATGCACTGCGTGTCAAGGAGATCGAAGCCACGACCAACCACGACGTCAAGGCGATCGAATATATTCTGAAGGAGAAGATGGAGGCGCTCGGCCTTTCGGCCTACAAGGAGTTCGTGCATTTCGGCCTCACTTCGCAGGACATCAACAACACCTCCATTCCGCTGACTATCAAGGATGCGCTCGCGGAGGTTTACTTCCCCGCAGCGGCCGAGGTGCTTGACCGGCTTCGGGAGATGGCCCGCGAATGGCACGACGTACCGATGTTGGCCCGTACGCACGGCCAGCCTGCGTCGCCCACCCGTTTGGGTAAGGAGATGCTGGTCTTCGTCGAGCGGCTTGAGAAGCAGTTGGCGCAACTGCGCACGCTGCCCGTGCCTGCCAAGTTCGGCGGTGCGACGGGCAATTTCAACGCGCATCACGTAGCTTATCCTGCGGTGGATTGGGTGGCTTTTGCCAATGGATTTGTGAACGACCGCCTGGGGCTGGAGCGTTCGCAATATACGACCCAGATCGAGCATTACGACAACCTGGCGGCGATTTTCGATAACCTCAAACGCATCGACACCGTGCTGATCGACCTCTGCCGCGATATGTGGATGTATATTTCGATGGAGTATTTCAAGCAGCGGATCAAGGCCGGCGAGGTGGGTTCGAGCGCGATGCCTCATAAAGTGAATCCGATCGACTTCGAGAATGCCGAGGGGAACTTCGGCATCGCCAATGCGATTTACGAACATCTTGCCTCGAAGCTGCCCTTGTCGCGTTTGCAGCGCGATCTGACCGATTCGACCGTGTTGCGCAACGTCGGCGTGCCGATGGCCCATTCGCTCATCGGCCTGCGGTCGCTGCTCAAGGGGCTCAATAAGCTGCTCCTGAACCGCGAGGCGCTCGACCGCGATTTGGAAAACAACTGGGCAGTCGTGGCCGAAGGTATCCAGACCGTGTTGCGCCGGGCGGGTTATCCCTCGCCTTACGAGGCGCTCAAGGCCCTCACCCGCACCAACGCACACATTACCCGGGAATCGATCGCCGAGTTCATCGAATCGCTCGACGTGGCCGAGAGTGTGAAGCAGGAGTTGCGGGCAATCACTCCGCAAAGCTATACGGGAGTATTCGAATAGCCGTTCAGCCGGAAAGGAAATCAAATCGCCATAACAAGGAGTCCTCGTTTTCGGGGATTCCTTTTTTATCTTGGAAACTTTGTATGAGGTGCGGTTTTATCCCGGATCTGTTTCGTGTGTCGAGACGTTGTCGGGAGAGGCGATTGTCTGTCGCTTGCCGTGGCGGTTATAGTCATGACCTTCTCTGAATTTTCTTTTCGAAGGGAATCTTCGGATACAATGCGGATTCCGAATTATTTTTTGGCATTGTCTTTGTAATGATCTATTCAATTATAAAAAAGACTGATTGTGAGAACTGTATTGAGATTTTTATTTCCTGCGAAAAGTTGTTCTGCGAAGGCATCGGGCATTTTGTTGGCATCCCGCATGATTTTCGGCGGACTGTTGTTTTCGCATGGCATTGCCAAGTGGAGTAATTTCGATACGATGTCCACGATGTTCCCCGATCCGCTCGGGATCGGCAGCAGTGCTTCGCTGTCGCTGGCAATCTTCGGCGAAGTGATCTGTTCTCTGGGATTTATCGTCGGTGCGTTTTACCGGCTGGCATTGATCCCGATGATCTTTACCATGTGCATTGCATTTTTCGTTATTCACGGCGCAGATCCGTTTGCGGTGAAAGAGCTGGCACTGGTTTATCTGGCGATTTTCGTCTTGATGTATATTGCGGGTCCCGGAAATTATTCGGTGGACCGTTTGATCGCTAAAAAAATTCGGCGGCGGGAAATAGCGGCCGAATCGGTGCAATGATGCCGAATTTTTATCATTAGTTAATCAATAAGATCTCGGGCGGCCAGGCTGCCGTTGTTGCAAATGCACGTTGGATGCTGCATATTGCCGATAAGTGCCAATATCCATTTGATTCGATGCGGGAAGGCGAAAGGTGCCGATGCAGGGCGCCTTTCGCTGTATTCGTACCCGTTGTTCGTCCGGGGTTTCGAGTTCGTTCGATGCTGTTCGGGCAGCTTGCGCCCGTTAAATGGAAAAATATCTGTTCGGGGTCGATAATTGTGTGAATACCCGGTTGTCGAATTGATTTTTTATTTATATTTGTAATATCAAAACACGGGGTATGCCCCGGTAAGGCGTAAATAAACCCGGATATTGCTTTGCAGCCTATTTGCCGCAGGCGGATTTCGATTCGGTCCGGTTGCGTCTCGGCGTGAAGGTAATAGAATAGGTTTATCCCGGATTGTTAATGGATTGATAACACAATTATAAAAATACCGATATGAAAAAACTCTACTTCTTCTGCATAGCGCTCGTGGCGCTGATGCTCGCATCGTGTGGCGGTAAGGATTACCGCGAGATGCTGCCGGCCGACTCTTTCGTGATCGTTTCGATCAATCCCGAATCCCTGTCCCGGAAAGCGCAGGTCGGCGATTTTACCCAAAGCGTTTATTATAAGATGGCCGAGCAAGCTTTGGCCGATGCGCCCGAAGAGGAGCGCGGACGCATCCTCTCTTTGTTGGCGCATCCTTCGGAAACGGGGCTGGATGTGGGCAGCGACGTGTTTATGTTCGTGACGATGGAGAATGCGTCGCAGACAGGCAATCCTACGGTCGGCGGTTTGTTCAAGGTGGGTGATCGCAAGAAGCTCGATAGTTTCCTGGGCTGGCTTTCGCAGAAGAGCGGTTTCACCTCGTTCGAAGAGGATGGAATCACCTTCCTTGCCAATACGCAGGGCGCGGATATGCCTGTCGTCGCTTATGACGAAACGGCCCTTTTGGTCTATACCGCTCCCGTTGACAATGATCAGGCGAAAGCTGCCGCCAAGAAGCTCTTCGCCCAGAAGAAAACAGAGAGTCTGATGGGCAATTCGCAGCTGGCACAGGCCATCGAGCGTCCCAGCGATATGAAGTTCGTGATGGATTACGGTTCGGTTATGGCGGTAGCCGGAGAGCAGATCGGCACGGCCGGATTGTCGGGTTTCGAGTTCCTGAACAAGATGTCGATGGCGATGCCGGTCGATTTCGAGAAGGGTAAGATCGTGGCCGAGGCGCGGATTCTCTTCAGCGACAAGGAGGCCGAAAAACAGTATATGGAGATGGTGGCGGCTCAGCGTAAGATGGACGGCGATTTTCTGAAGATGCTGCCTGCGGAGAATGTAGCGACGCTCGCGGGCAGTATGGACGGCACCAGAACTTACGAAATGCTTCAGAAAATTCCGATGTATTCGATGGTCTTCGCCATGGCTCCGCAGGTGAAGCCGATCATGGAGGCGATCGACGGCGACATCGCTTTGTCGTTCCACGGGATGACGGACAACGGCCGGATGCCGGAGCTTTCGCTGATCGCGGAGCTGAAGGATCCGGCGATCATGGAAACGATCAAAGGGATGATTCCCGTGCCGATGCAGGAGATGGCTCCCGGCCAGTATGCGTTGAGCCCGGATGCCAATACGACGATCTATTTCGGTTTGAACGACAATACGTTCTATGCGACGACCGATTCCGACGCCCTGGTATTCCTGACCGGAGCACAGACCTCTGCATACGAGGCCGAGGTCGGCAAACTGTTCCGAGGCTCTTACGGTACGATGTTTGTCGATTTCCCGGCCGTGCGCAGCCTGATCGAGAGCCTGATCGCACAGAACCGGCTCGATCAGTCGGCAGCCGCATCGCTCATGGCGCTTTCGTTGTTCGATACGCTGGAGATCACCGGCCGTACGGAGCGTCAGGGCGAGCTTGTCCTGAATATGACGGATAAGGATAAGAATGCCGCCGAGGTTCTTTACAAGACCATCGAGGGCTTTGCCCAGATGTTCGCGGCGACTATGTTTTAAGTCGGAAGAGTCCGGACAGTCGTTTTGCGGATTAACGGGTTTTTCCCGGAATAGCGGCGGCTGTGCGAGGCGATATTTTGATATTTCGTTCGACGTGGACGGCGAGTGCGGTCGAGTTTCGTGCTGCCCATGTTGGAGAAAAAGGATCGATCATTCGACTCTGCGCGGCTGGCATTTCGCCTGCCGCGCAGTCGTCGTAATGTTCCCGGCTCGTGGGCGGGTTCGCCTTCCTGCCCGGCGGGGTGAATGAAGAAGGAGATTGGACGATGGATAAAATCGGATTGCGGCAGGTGCTGCCGGATGTTTTTGCGGATAATCCGCCCGTGGGGTCGGAGATTTGGCGGAGGGATGTAACGTTCGACAAGGGACGTGTATATCTGGTCGAAGCGGCTTCGGGATCGGGAAAGTCGTCGTTTTGTGGCTATTTGTACGGCTACCGGCGCGATTATTCGGGAACGATTCTTTTCGATGACCGGGATATTCGCGAGTTGAGCGTCGGGGAGTGGAGCGGCCTGCGCTGCCGTTCGCTTGCGATGATGTTCCAGGGACTGCGTCTTTTTCCGGAGTTGAGCGCCGTGGATAATGTGCGTCTGAAGAACAACCTGACGGGCCGCCGCTCCGAGGCGGAGATTGCCTGGTTGTTCGAGGCGCTGGGTATTGCCGAGAAGCGGGAAACTTCGGTGTCGAAACTCTCCTTCGGGCAGCAGCAGCGCGTGGCTTTCATTCGGATGCTTTGTCAGCCGGCGGATTTCATGTTGCTGGACGAGCCGATGAGCCACCTCGACGAGCGGAATGCTGCGGTCATGGCCGGAATTCTTCTGGAAGAGGTGCGGACGAACGGCACGGGGGTCATCGTCACCTCGGTAGGCAAGCGTTTCGAGATCGAGTACGATAAAGTCTTTTCGCTATGAAACTGATCTGGCAATTACTCCGTCAGCACGTCAGCGTGTTGCAGTTGGCGGGCTTTCTGGTGACCAATCTGGTCGGCGTGGCGATCGTGCTTACGGCCGTACAGCTTTACCGGGATGTGACGCCTGCGCTCCAGGCGCCCGATTCGTTCCTGGACAACGATTTCATCATTCTTACCAAAGAGGTCGAAGGGGCCGGCATCGGAAAGACCTCCTTCACGCAGACGGAGCTGGCCGAACTTGCGGAGCAGCCCTTCACGGAGGCGCTGGGCGAGTTTACGCCGGCACGTTACAGCGTGATGGGCGGGATTTCGTTGGCGGGGATCGGCATGCGGACCTACCTGTTTTTCGAGAGCGTACCCGACCGTTTCCTCGATGTCCGGAGCGACGAGTGGGGTTTCGAGGAGGGGAGCGAGTTCGTGCCGATCATTCTGCCTCGCAATTATCTGAATCTTTATAATTTCGGATTCGCTTCGACGCGCGGATTGCCGCAGGTGAGCGAAGATCTCGTGCGGGGTATTACCCTCGATCTGGATCTTTCGGGACGGGGGCAGTTCCGAAATCTCAAGGGGCGTGTCGTGGCTTTTTCCAACCGCCTGAATACGATCCTCGTTCCGGAGGAGTTCATCCGCTGGTCGAACCGTCGGTTCGCCGATAAACCTGCGGCCGATCCTTCGCGGATCATTCTGGAGGTGCGGAACGCTGCGGACGACCGGATCCATGAATACCTTGCGCTCCACCGCTACCAGATCGAAGGAGGTGCCGGCGACGAAGGCCGGGCGAGCTACTTTCTGCGCATGGCGACGGGAGTGGTGGTCGGCGTGGGGCTGTTGATTACCGTACTCTCCTTCTTCATTCTGTTGTTGAGTATTTTCCTGATGCTGCAAAAGAACCTGAAGAAGCTCGAAGACCTGTTGATGCTCGGCTATACGCCTGCGCAGGTGGCACGGCCCTATCAGTTGCTGGCGCTGGGGCTGAACGTGTCGGTGCTGGCGTGCGCCGTGCCGGTGGTCGTTTGGGTGCGGTCGAAATACCTCCCGATGGTACGAATGCTCGGTGAGGATTATGCGGCGCCCGGGATCTGGGGAATGCTTCTGGCCGGGATCGTCGTGGTCGGGGCGGTAGTGTTGATCGATATGCTGGTGATCCGTCATAAGGTGAACGGACTTTGGACACAGCGGTAGCGTCGCGATGCGATAATGATAAAATAGCTGTCTCCAATGTTGGGTTGCTATTTTCTTTCTGTTTTACGAAAAGAGAGTTTGGAGATAATAATTTTCCTGAAAATGTTGCTGTTGTGTATTTTAGCGGGACGTTGGAATCTCCCGATTGTTTTCAAATTGAGGGTGTTCCACTCTCTGTTTATAATTGGTCCTTTATGGAAGTCCGTCAATTCAAATAGTATCTACTTTTAAATGGTGCAAATAGTTTCCTGTCATGTCTGTTCGAATTATGGTCGGAGAAGTGCGTTCGCGTAGTAATACTTTTTCCCGATGGGAGCAAGGATTCGGCGGGAGACCTGCTAGTTGGAATTTATGAGGCAGAGGATAGAATTAACGGATATGGAAGTATTGCCAATTGAGAAATGGGGTATGCCGTTGCTGGATCAACGACTTTCATAGATATTTTTTGTCTGTTGTCTATGTCTCGGTTCTGCATTATTCCTTGGCAGGTATCGTATAAAAAACACAGACCAGACTACGTTTTGTGGATTGAATAGTTTTTTTATAATTCTGGAAAGTTCTTGTTAGAGCCTTATACAAAGGGCTTTGGGAGAATTACCCATTTTTTAGGTAATGACTTGGCAACAGTGCTATAT
>ENA-OPYT01000352-OPYT01000352.1-human-gut-metagenome-genome-assembly--contig:-NODE-352-length-14439-cov-4.592230_pt1 | contig 14439 bp, 13 predicted proteins | sample MGYA00242636_ERZ504480 | MGnify/ENA primary metagenome ERZ504480 (study PRJEB26092, sample SAMD00036228) | human gut metagenome | host: Homo sapiens | study: EMG produced TPA metagenomics assembly of...
ACGTGCAATCGCTCGCGCGCAATGGGAGCGACGCCGCGCCCGTCCTGGATATCCAGCTTTGATGTGCAAGCCATAAGGAGCAGCGCCGTCGAGTCCGCACCGCCTGATACCATGAGCACTACGGGGGGCACGGGCCCTGCCGCGTTGCCAAGGACCGCTCTTATCCGTCCTCGGCGCGGCATGATGTCCATAGTGCTGAGATACCGTTGGCATTCGCTTCCTCCTCTATTCGTCCGCACTCATTGTATCTTGGAATCTTATGACATAGTCCGCATTTTCCGGCAGGAATCGGTCATTCATGACAATCTGCAGGAGGAGATGCTGCGCATTGTCTTGAAACGTTTCATCATTACCTGCACACGCATTGCGCGCCAGCTTTTCGGGGTGGGGCAGGAGAAGGAAAAGACGTTTGACATCATCCGACAGTATTATGTGCTGGTGGACCGGTATTTCAAGGAGAAGAAGCAGGTGCAGGATTATGCCGATATTCTTTGCCGTTCTCCCAAGACACTTTCCAATCTGTTCTCGGCCTGCGGGTTGCCTTCCCCGTTGCGGGTGATTCATGAGCGCATTGAGGCGGAAGCCATGAGACTGCTGTTGTATACCCGCAAGAGCGCCAAAGAAATCAGCTCCATTCTGGGCTTTGAAGACTTGCCCGCGTTCAGCCGATTTTTTTCAAGGAAAATGACCGGCGAGAGTGTCTCGGACTACCGGAAAAGAGTGAAACGGGAAGAATTGCCAACTGTTGCGGAATAATTGCCATTTCGTACGTGGTGGAAAACAAGGAACTTTGCAAAAACAAAAATCAAGTCATATTACTGAAACCATTTAAAAAGTAGAACAAAGATGAAAACGAAATTGCAAAACTTGTTTATGGCTGCGTTGACGCTGGCCGCTTCCACTCAAAAGTTGGGTGTTAATTTGATTCGTGTAGCCATCCTGGTTATTTTCGTATGGATTGGTGGGTTGAAATTCTGGAATTATGAGGCTGAAGGGATTGTCCCTTTTGTGGCGAACAGCCCGTTCATGAGCTTCTTTTATACAAAGAGTGCCCCGGAGTACAAGGAGTATAAGCTGAAAGAGGGCGAGTTCAATGAGGCGAAACATCAGTGGCACGTGGAGAACAATACGTATGGTTTCTCCCACGGTCTGGGCATTCTGATTATGGCCATCGGCATCCTGACATTTCTGGGGATATTCTCTCCGAAAATCGGACTGGCGGGAGCCGCACTTGCCATTGTCATGACGATGGGTACCCTCTCTTTCCTGGTGACAACTCCTGAGGTGTGGGTGCCCGACTTGGGAAGCGGGGAGCACGGCTTTCCGTTGCTGACGGGGGCAGGGCGCTTGGTCATCAAGGATACGGCCATTCTTGCCGGTGCCATTGTCGTACTGTCTGACAGTGCAAAAAGAGTATTGAACCAATTAAGGAAATAGACGTATGAAACCGGAAGCACGCAAGAAGGGATTGAATATAAGAGGCAACAAACTGCCGGTCTTTACACATCCCAGCATGAGTGAAGCACTGAATGACCTGATGGGCTTTTAAAGATTATTTAGGCACAATATCCGTCAATTTGCAGGAAGAGCATTTGCGTATCTCCCCAAAAATGACGAATATTGTGCCCGAATTCTATAAACCCTGATAATCATGACCCGGATATCTGCCATAGGCATTGCACTGCTGTGCGCTTTATGCGTAACCTCTTGCAGTTCAAAATCAAAACAGACTTCTACAGCATCCTCTTCAGAAAAGAGTCATTTGCCAGTTGCGGCAGATACGGCGGCTGCCATTGTCCCGCTTTATGCTAAAGGCTATACGGTGAAGTACTTGCCGGACCATGTCCGCCTAGTGGATATACACGACCCTCAGAAAGAAAATGGCAACACCTTTCATTACGCACTGGTACCGAAAGGCATAAAACCCGCCGGTGTACCAGATGATTATACGGTGATAGAAACGCCGGTGGAGCACGTCATGTGTATGACATCTCTGCAACTTTCCAACTTCATCCGTCTGGATGCCTGCGATTGTGTGGTGGGTATCACCAGTACGCGCCATCTCTTCAACAAGGAGATGAACGACCGTTTGAAGTCCGGCGAGACTGTGAAGATTGGTATCGAAGGGAACTTTGATAATGAAGTGATAATGAGCATGAATCCGGATGTTATCTTTATCTCTCCTTTCAAGCGGGGCGGGTATGATGCCATGCGGGAAATAGGCATCCCACTGGTTCCCCATTTGGGGTACAAGGAGATGACCCCGTTGGGGCAGGCCGAATGGATAAAATTCATCGGCATGTTCATTGGCCGGGAAGTGGAGGCGAATGAAAAGTTTGCTGCGATAGAGAAGCGCTATAACGAATTGAAGGAACTGGCTGCCAATGTGAAGAAGCGTCCGGTGGTATTCAGCGGCGAGATACGGGGGGGCAACTGGTATGCAGTGGGAGGAAAGAGCTTTCTTGCCGAACTGTTCCGTGATGCCGGTGCGGATTATTTCTTGAAAGACGACCCCCGTTCGGGAGGTGTTACGCTGGACTTTGAAACCGTATACAGCCAGGCAGAGAGTGCCGACTACTGGCGCATTGTCAACAGCTACGACGGGACATTCACGTATGATGCCTTGAAGTCCCTCGACCCGCGTTATGCCGACTTCCGTGCGTTCCGTGAGAAGGGAGTGGTATACTGCAACATGCGTGAGAAACCCTTCTACGAAAGTATGCCCATGCAGCCCGAAATTGTATTGGAAGACCTGATACATGCTTTCCATCCCGATTTGTTGCCCGACTATAAACCGACTTACTACGAACTGCTGAAATGATAAAAAGACCCGTACTTCCGTTGATGTTGCTGACACTGGCATCTATCTTTCTTTTTTTCCTGCTGAACCTGCTTTTGGGGTCGGTTCACATTCCTCTGCGCTCCGTGTGGAATATATTGTGGGGAAATACGGATGAATCCGTTATTTGGCAGAATATCATCTGGAAGTCCCGCGTGCCCCAGGCGTTGACGGCATTGGTGGCGGGAGCAGGGCTGTCGGTCAGCGGTCTGCAGATGCAGACGGTGTTCCGCAATCCGCTGGCAGGGCCTTCGGTATTGGGCATCAGTTCAGGTGCCAGCCTGGGTGTGGCTTGTGTGGTGTTGCTGTCCGGGGCGATGGGCGGTGTGGCGTTGAGCCGTTTGGGGTATATGGGCGAGGTTGCCTTGTCGGTTGCCGCCATTATCGGTGCGCTGGCTGTGATGGCACTCATTGTCTACGTCTCCCAGAAGGTGAAGGGTAACGTGACGCTGCTGATAATCGGTGTGATGATAGGCTATGTGGCAAGTGCCGTCATCGGCGTATTGAAATATTTCAGTGTGGAGGAAGATATACGTGCATATGTCATTTGGGGATTGGGTAGCTTTGCCCGTGTCTCGGGCGACCAGATGGTGCTGTTTGTCTGCATCATGGCTGTGCTGCTTCCGTTGTCCTTCCTGCTGATAAAGACGATGAATCTGTTGCTGCTGGGCGATGGCTATGCACGCAATCTGGGACTGAACATCAAGCGGGCACGTCTGCTGGTTATTTCATGCTCCGGTGTGCTGGTGGCGATTGTAACGGCCTATTGCGGTCCGATAATGTTTATCGGATTGGCGGTTCCTCATTTGTGTCGTGCCATCTTCCACTCTTCGGACCATCGGGTGCTGATGCCTGCCACATTGCTGGTAGGCGCTTCCCTGGCATTGGTCTGCAATCTGATAGCCCGTATGCCCGGCTTCGAGGGAGCTTTGCCGGTAAACTCGGTGACGGCACTGGTAGGTGCGCCGGTAGTGGCTTCTGTACTTTTTAGAAAACGGAAAGGAGAATTGAATGAATAAGGAAACCATACATATAGAGAATCTTTCCATCGGTTACCCCGGTAAGGGGGATGTGAAAGTGGTGGCAGACGGCATTTGCGCCGGAATCAACAGTGGTGAGCTGACTTGCTTGTTGGGAGCTAATGGAGTGGGGAAGTCCACGCTGCTCCGTACGTTGTCCGCCTTCCAGTCAAAACTTGGAGGAAACATATTTATTGAAGGAAAAGAGATAGGGGACTATACCGACAAGCAGCTTTCGCGCGTCATCAGTGTGGTGCTGACAGAGAAGTGCGATATACGCAATATGTCCGTCGTAGAACTGATAGGTCTGGGGCGCAGCCCCTACACCGGTTTCTGGGGAACTCTTTCGAAAGAGGACAAGACTGTGGTGGACAAATCCATCGCCCTGGTAGGCATTCCCCATCTGGCACACCGCATGGTGCATACGCTGAGTGACGGTGAACGGCAGAAGGTGATGATAGCCAAGGCGCTCGCCCAGGAAACTCCCGTCATCTATCTGGATGAACCGACAGCTTTCCTCGATTTTCCCAGTAAAGTAGAGATGATGCAACTGCTTCACCAGCTCAGCCGGCAAACGGACAAGACGATTTTCCTTTCTACCCATGACCTGGAACTGGCCCTGCAGATAGCGGACAAAATATGGCTGATGGACAAGGCGAACGGAGTGACCATCGGCACGCCCGAAGACCTATCGCTAAACGGCAGCTTGAGCAATTTCTTTGCCCGTAAGGGTATTGCCTTTGATTTGGAAACGGGACTGTTCAGGGTAGCCAATGAATATACCTCCCAGATACGCTTGGCGGGTCACGGACAGAAGTATGCCATGGTGCGCAAGGCACTCCAGAGAAACGGGATTCTGGCAAACCGGAATGTTGAATCGGAGATTTATATCGAAACCGGAGATTTGAAGGGAGACGGCAGCTTCGTATTCCATCGACCGGGCAAGGAGCCGGTAACAGTGTACTCCATTGAGAAATTGCTGCAAATAGTCTTGTCATTCCATTCCCTATGATGCACCATTCTGCAAAGGATAATTATGTCCACTTAACGACGACTCCGGTCCCCCGGCTGATTACGTCATTGGCTGTGCCAACCATCATCAGCATGCTGGTGACGTCCTTCTACAACATGGCAGATACCTATTTTGTGGGTAAAATAAATACCCAGTCTACGGCTGCCGTAGGTATCGTGTTTTCTGTGATGTCCATTATCCAGGCTGTGGGATTTTTCTTCGGTCATGGTTCGGGGAACTACATCTCCCGTAAGTTAGGGGCGCAGGAAACGGTGGATGCCGAGAAGATGGCATCCACCGGCTTCTTTTTTGCCTTGTTTGTCGGGGCGGTTCTGGCTGTGTTGGGATTGCTGTTCCTTACACCGCTTTCCCTTGCTTTGGGGTCAACGCATACCATTCTTCCGTATACGGAGCGCTATTTGGAAATCATTCTGCTGGGGACTCCTTTTATGACCGCCTCATTGGTGCTGAATAACCAAATACGTTTTCAAGGTAATGCGGCGTATGCCATGGTGGGGATTGTGAGTGGAGCGGTCATTAACGTGGTGCTCGATCCTATCCTGATTTTTGTATGCGATATGGGCATATCCGGTGCCGCACTTGCCACGGTAATCAGCCAGATATGCAGTTTCATCCTTCTTTTATGTATGGGGCGCAGAGGAGGGAATATACGTATACGTTACAGAAACTTTACGCCTACACTGGCTTTCATCAAGGAAATTATCGGGGGTGGAACTCCGTCACTCACCCGCCAGGGACTGGCAAGCGTGGCAACCATTTTGCTGAACGTGGCGGCCGGTGCGTATGGTGACGCAGCTATTGCAGGGATGTCCATTGTGACGCGTATCTCTATGTTCATCAATGCTTTCCTGATTGGTTTCGGACAAGGCTTCCAACCGGTATGCGGATTCAATTATGGTGCCGGGCTGTATGCTAGAGTGCGCCAGGGATTCTGGTTCTGTGTGAAGGTAGGCTTTTTCTTTTTGTTGGTTTGTGCGGTGGCAGGTATGGGATATGCCGAGGAGATTGTCTCTATCTTCCGCAAGGGAGACCCTGCTGTTGTAGCTACCGGTGCGGCAGCATTGCGCTGGCAGTTCATCACTTATCCGTTGGGTGCATGGATTGTGGTCAGCAACATGATGCTGCAGACGATCCGCAAGCCCGTACGCGCTACGATACTTTCCTCTGCCCGTCAAGGGCTGTTCTTCATCCCCCTCATCTTCATTCTTCCTTATTTCTTAGGACTGAAAGGGGTGGAAATGTGCCAGGCGGCGTCGGACATGCTGACCTTCTTCCTCGCCATTCCATTGACCTGCGGGGTGCTGGCGGAGATGAAGAGGAAGGAGGCGGAACAACTGCAACAGCGGTAGTCTTGAGTATCTTATTCAATGCTTACGGGACTATCAGTTGCCGCTTTACTTTATCGAGGGGAGCTGCATGGTATTCGATGCCTACGGATACCAGAACCGGTACCCCAGCGTGAAGAATGCGGCGAAGTTCTTGGGGAAATATCCTCCTTCTTCCGAATAGTCTATCATCTGGTTTATCTGCTCATTGATTTTTACCAGTCCCACCTGCATCTCTGTACCGATGATGAATCTTCTGTATTCAAAAGTAAGTCCCAGGGCAATACCTGCATCGAAACGGTTGTTACCCATTTTCCCGTCTACCATGCTGCCGAAAGTGTCTATCTTGAACTGGTATCCTCCCTGCATACTACTGCTGCTATAATCGTAGGTCTCGCCGGAGGTCTTGCCTGCCACGCCTATGGCCGCATAAGGGCCGACGCTCAGCGAGGCATGATAATCCCTGCCCAGATGGAGGCGGGCCCCTATCATGAGGGGGATTTGCAGATACAGTTCATGCATTTTGGCCTTGCCGATTTGGCTTATCTCGTCTTTACCGCCGATGGACACGAACTCCAATGCGGATTGCAGCACCAAGGTCTTGTTGAGGACATATTCTGCACCGACACCAGCTTTGTAAGCTATTTGGGTGTCACTGCTGGAGTGTTTCCCATGAAAATGGGAGGTACCGATTCCAGCTTTTGCATGAAAGGACAGCGGGCTTTGTGCCAGACCGGTCAGTACGGTCATTGCCATACAGACGGTAATGATTATCTTCTTCTTCATGAGTAAATTTTTCCGTTTTCGGTTATGAGTAATACTGTTAGTTCGCCATTGGGCAGCAAGGGGTCACAGTGCCGGTGACAGACGCTCAATCAGTGCCTTGCCAAACTTTTCCAGCAGCTCTTCGGGAATGATGTCCCAGAGTTCGCGGGCCAGGTTCATCTGTCCGATGGCGGCAAGCGTTTCTTCGCTGCATCCCGTCTGGCGTGCCAGGTCTTGGATGAATTCCTTGTTCATGGTCACTTTCTTGCTGTGGGTATCCAGATTGCCTTCGGCCAGTTTCACGGCCTTTCCCATCATCACGCCGAGGGTGACGTGCGGTACTTGCTCTTCGGCTGCTATTTTCAAGGTTTCGCCGATAAAGTTGCCGTAATGTACGAAAGCCTGGGCAGGGAGGTCGGGATAATACGCCTTGATGAAACGTTCGCTCTTTGCGCCGGAGCTGATGACGATACGAGGGCTCCGGGTCGCCTTTGCCACTTCCATGGACTTCCGGATGGAATTGACGAAGGCTTCCGAGGAGAATGGCTTCACGATGCCGGAGGTCCCGATAATGGAAATGCCTCCTTCGATACCGAGGCGGGGATTGAAGGTGCGTTTGGCTATCTCTTCTCCACCGGGGATGGAGATGGTAATGAGAATAGGACTGGGCAGTTTGGCAATATGGAGGCGTTCAAGACATAGCTTGACGTTCTTCTTTATCATTTCGCGTGGGGTGTCGTTGATGGCAGAGCTACCGAGCTCAAGTCTCAAACCGGGCATGGTGACGACACCTACGCCTTCGCCGCCGCAGACGATGATGTTGTAGTCATCCTGGGGAGTGTCTTCCGGCAGCGGGTCGTCTGTGCGGAAAGGTACGGCTATATTGGCCACAACTTTCATCCCGTTGGTGATGTCCGGGTCGTCGCCGGCATCCTTGATGACGGTAGCGCTTGTCTCGAACATGCCGTCACCGTTTTCCAGAAGGTCGGAGTGGGGAATATGGTGCTGAGGCTCTACGGGAACCTGGATGGTTTCTCCGTTGGGAAGAACTACCGGAAATTCCGTAGGACGCTTTTTGAAGTAGATATTGAATACATCCCAGGTGGCGGCTACGGCGGCAGCGGCGGCACATGTTCCGGTGGTCAGTCCGCTGCGCAGGGGGAAGAAGTCGGGTAAATGTTTCTCGACTATGCGGCGCAGGCCATGCTCGCCGTTTACACAGATAAACTTGCCGGATGTCTTGGGGCGGCAGATGGCAAAGATGCGTATACCCAGTTGCCGGGCAGCTTCCACCTTCTCGCAGAATCCGCCGGACATTCCGCTCTCTTTGAGGAGGATGGCTTCGGGATGAAGCTGTTTCATCAGGACTTGCTCGTCTTCTCCGGGCGTGTAGTAGTAAAGGTTCTTCTCGGAGAAGCCCTGTTCCCGGGCGAGCTTGCGCGAGCTGTCGCGGTCAAGGATGCGGAAGTAACAGCAGGCATTCTGCCACAAAGGTTTCAGTTTGCCTATGGTCTGTACGCCGGTCAGTGCAAGTAAGATGAAAATCTTTTCTTTCTGTATCTTCTCGATGGCATCGTCATAATCCCTGCACCAGATGATGTGTTCCTCATCGCGTTCCGGGAAGATACGCTCGAAACGGATGACGGGGATATTCGATTCCACGGAGACTTGTTCCAGAGTCTCATGTAGCTGTGTGGCAAAGGGGTGCGCGGCGTCTATCAGCAGCTTTATGTGATGCTGTGCACAGAATGTTTCTATTTCTATTGCATCCATCGCGCCTTGCAGGCGGATGCCATTATGCAGAAGTACGTCCTGCTCATCCCCTTTGGTAGAATAGTAGAAAGTTTTTCCGGCTTCTTCAAGGGTTTGGATGGCTATGCGTCCTTCGGTGGTTCCGCCAAATATTAATATCATGTTTGAATGTTTATGGGTGATTAATCGTTGATTTATTTCCGGTACAGATGTTTGAACTCGTGTGCATAGAGCCGTGACAGACCTTCACGGTTGCCGATGGCTTCGCCTACGACAATCATGGTTGTCAAGGTGAGGTTATTTTCCTTCACTATCCTGGCAAGGTCTTTGAGTTCCCCCCTAAATATTTGTTCGTCTTTCCATGTCAAGTGATAGCAGACAGCTACAGGGGTAGTTTCCGGATATTCCTGCAACAGTTCTTCCTGCACCTGCTCCGCAATGCTTGCACTGAGGAAGATGCACATGGTACTTTGTGAGCGTGCCATGAGATGTAGCTTTTCGCGTTCGGGCATGGGTGTACGTCCTTCGCCGCGTGTTAGGATGATGCTTTGCACTTTTTCCGGAATGGTGAACTGCGACTTCAAGGCAGCTGCCGCCGCCTGGAAGGAGGATATGCCGGGGGTGATGTGGTAGCTCATACCGTGCTGGTCAAAGTAGTTCATCTGTTCCTGAATGGCACCATAGATACATGGGTCACCCGTATGCAGGCGTACGATGAATTTTCCCTTGTCATGGAACTTCTTCATCACTTCAAATTGTTCTTCCAAATCCATGGAAGCGGAGCTGAGTACGGTAGCCCCGGCCTTGGCACAGAGAGTCAGCTCCCTGGGAACGAGACTGCCGGCATACAGAATGAGGTCGGCGCGTTCCAGCATTTGGCGTCCGCGTACGGAAACCAGGTCCGGGTCGCCCGGGCCGGCACCCACTATTTCGATGTGGCCCTGGCGCACAGTTCTTATGTCGAGGGCGGCGGCCACGGTATAGTTCTCTCCTTTCTTCTTGGGCACCAGCAGCCGGGAGTTGTTTGCACTCAGCAAGGCGGCGGCTTCGCTGACGCTGGGGGTGCCCATGTGCTTCATGACGGTTTTGCTGGGATGGGGCACCTCTATCTCTGCCAGTTCCTCGGCTGTATAGAAGTAGACCGGGAACTTCTTTTGGAGCGCTTTCACTACCGGTTCGTCACTTTTGGCTTTAATCGTGGAGATGGAGGCGATGCTTTGGGGCATGATACCGTATTCCTTCAGCGTGTTCATAATCTCTTTCTCCACTTTCCGCACAGGGCCTGCCAGCCGGGCAAGGCCGATGCCGAGGTGTACGACACAAGGCACGTAGCATATCATAGGCATTTCCGGGAAGTTGGGGACTTGGGGAGATACGCACAGAATCAGTTTGAAGCGTGAAGGGTTGATGTCCTGCACCCGGTAGAATACTTCTACATGAGGCGGCAGGTGCGCCTCCATCCAGTCCGTGCCTTCATTGCGCACCGTGAGCAACAGGGCGGTGGGCTTGCCGGAAACGAAGAGGCTGATATGCTCGTTCATGCATACTCTTTTTTTCTCTTCGGGCGTCTTGGCAAGTTCTGCCAGCAGGAGGGTGGAGGGTTCGGCGTTGATGACCGGAAACCACCCGAAACGTTGGGGCAGGGTATCGAGTCCCCATAGACCGGTGCAGTCGCTTTGCGTGGTGACTACCGGTTCGGCCCCGAGGATATTCGCTACCTGGTGGGTCAGTTCGTTGGCTCCTCCGATGTGTCCGGAAAGTACGGAGATGGCAAATTTACCGGTACTGTCCACGCAAACCACGGCAGGGTCGGTATATTTGTTCTTCACGCAAGGAGCGATGGTGCGGACACAGATTCCCATGGCGCCAATGAAGATAAAGGCATCATAGCGGTTGAAGTTTTCCGCCGTAAATTTGCCGGCAGATTCTATATGTGTGCATCCCTCTTCGTGCCTGAGGGTGAAGATTTCGGAGTCGGGAAGTTCGTTGAGCAGTGATTGGGCTATGCTCAAACCGGCTTCGGAGATTAGAATAATAGCTGTTTTCATAATGGGTATGTTTAAGAAAGCGTGGCTTTCATAATTTCAATGGGGTTATATTCGTTCAAGGCGATGTGGGTGGAAGGGTGGAGCACCATTCCGTTCCGCTCGATTCCTCGGAGGAACGCCTCCTTGCTTTCTGCCGATACGGAGTTGAAGACGATGCAGCCTTCGGGGTGCAGCACTTGTTTCACTTTCTCTATCATTTCCCTCAGATGTCCGCCGTGTCCACCGATGAAGACGGCATCGGGGCGGGCAAAGGGAGTGAGGTCGGTGTGCAGGAAATCTCCGGTTATCGCCGTAATACCCGGCGCGCCGAAGCGGCGGGAGTTGGTGTCCATCAACTCTTTTCCTTCGGGGCGTATCTCGAAGGAGATGACGGCGAGATGGGGGAATTGCAGGCGGGCTTCGATGGAGACGGAACCGGTACAGAAACCGATGTCCCAGAAGACACGGCGGCGGTTCAGTTCCAATGCCTGCAGGGTGAGCAGGCGGATGGGGGCCTTGGTTATCATGCGGGCGCGTCCGTCAAGATGGGCAAACTCTTCATCGGGAATGCCGAAAGGACGGACTGGAAGGTCCGGGGCTTGTACGTTGCCGTGCAGGGAGTTTGTGCGGCATTGTCCGGGATGGCTGACAAGCAGCAGGCAGTTGGGATGTTCGAAGTCACCGGCAACCGCTTCCTGGGGTGTCATCCGGCGTATGCGTTCCTTTTCGGGATTGCCGAGATGCTCGCCGATGTATAGCGTGTAATGGGAGTACCCGTATTCCAGCATGCGGGCGGCAATGGTGACCGGGGTATGTTCGCGGTCGGTGAGGATGCCTATTTTGGGGGCACGCTCTATGAGGGCACGGTCGAACTCCTGCCACGGGCGTCCTGTCAGGGAGACGGTGCGCATGTCGTCATACGGCATGACGAGGCGGTGTGCCAATGTCTGCAAGGAATTGAAAGCGGGATAGAGCAGAATGTCTGCCTCGGGAAGCTTGCGCTTTATGGTATTGGCAAAGCCGAAGAACAACGGGTCGCCGGAAGCGAATACAATGATGGAGTCGTCCGTAGCCGTCTCTTCGAAGCGGGTAAATATTTCTTCATAATGGGAAAAGACGCGGTCCAGCGGTACGGTGATGGAAATCCATTCGGCTCCGGCAGGCAGCAGAGGACCGACAATCTCCTTATGCCGTATGCCACCGGAGAAGACCTTCCCCTTCCGTATCTGTGCCAGTGCTTCCGGTGGAAAGAAGGGGGAACGGTTGTCATCCATTCCTATGATTATAAATCTGTGTTTCATTCAATGAGTAATCTTATGAAAATATCAAGTAATGTAAGGGGGCATAACAAGTAATGTTATCGGTCGTAACAAGTAATGTTATGGAATGTCTCTTTTCACTTACACATCCCTGCCCGGGTGCAACTGCTCCGCATCGTTGTAGCACAACACGGAGTTCACCAGCGTGGCAGCCAGGTTGCTGCCTCCCTTACGTCCTTCTACGATAATCTTGGGTATTTCCGTAAAGGGTTTCACCATGTGTTTGGACTCCTGCACATGCACGAAGCCTACCGGTGCGGCAACAATGCCCGCCGGATGTGCCTTGCCCTTACGTATCAGGTCGCAGAGTTCCATAAGTGCCGTAGGTGCATTGCCGAATACAAAGAATGCATCGGGATGCTCCTCCACAGCCAGGCGGATGCCTGCCTGGGTACGGGTAATGCCTTTCTCTGCAGCCATCGTCGCCGTACGCGGGTCGCCGAGGTAGCATTTCACCTCTATGCCCAACCGTTGCAGCGCTCCTTTGCGGATGCCGCTGGCTGCCATCGTGACGTCTGTGACAATCGTCTTGATTCCGCCTTTCTCGATGGCTTGATACAAGGAAGCCACGGCACCTTCGTCCGTATACAGCAAATGCTCCATTTCAAAATCGGCGGTGGTATGTATGGTATGGAGTAAAGCCCATTTATGGTCGAGGGGAATATGCTTGTTCTTCAGTTCCTTTTCGATGGTACGGAAACTACGAATCATGATGTCTTGCCCGATGCCCGTGGCTTCGGTATTCGTGTCCCGGTAATAGCCGCGCGGAGTGATGAAGGCTCCGTTCCATTCGTAGGACTGTGAGTTGCCTATCAATACGACTGTAAACATATCCACCTCTTCGGGATTGAAATCTCCCAGCGTGGTGATGTGTACCGCTTGTTCCGGGCGTCCTGCCTGGCGTACATATCCCACGGGCGTTTCCGGTGAGCGTCCTTCCTGCAGAAAGAGTTCTTTCAAGCGGTAAAGCTGCCAGTAGCGTCCTTCACTTTTGGGGTTGTAGACTGCCGTCACGAAGTCGGCGGCAGCGGCTGCGATGATACGCCTTTCAATACGCTCCCAGGGAGTCATCAGGTCTGAAAGGGAGATGACACAGAAGTCATGTCCTACGGGAGCTCCCAGCAGTGAGGCTGCCTTTTGGAAAGCGCTGATGCCCGGCAGCGAAACGATTTCCACGTCGCTGTTCCTTTCCCGCTTCATCTCGTAGACAAGTGGCGTCATACCATAAATGCCCGCATCCCCGGAACTGATGACGCAGACCGTCTTTCCCTGCTCTGCCAGCTCGAAAGCCTGCTCGGCACGGGCGCGCTCACGCTTCATGCCGGTATCTATGCATGTTGTTGAGGGGTGGAGATAAGGGATTACAAATTGGAAATAATACTTATATCCCACCACTACATCTGATTCTTGCAAAGCGGAAATTACGGCGGGAGTTATATCCGATTCATTGCCCGGTCCGATGCCGGCAACAATTATTTTGGGGTGTTTCATATCCATATGTTCTATTGGCATACAAAGATAGAACTTATATTTGATGAAACCGAAAAAACTCTGTGCTAATCCGCGTAATCTGTGGTGAAACTTTATTGTCTAAACCTGCAAGTGCCGGTATTCGCTCGGAGTATAGCCTACGTTCTTCTTGAACACGCGGTTGAAGTGCTGCGAATACTGGTATCCCAGTTCATAGGCAATCTGGCTGACTGTCTTCCCGCTTCCTATAATCATTTCTTTGGCCAGGTCGATGATTTTGTTCTGGATATATTCCTGCGCTGTCTTTCCGGTTTCCTTCTTCACCAAATCTCCGAAATAGTTGGAGGAGAGGAACACTTTGTCTGCGAAGTATTTCACGGAAGGCAGTCCTTCGGTCTGCGGTTTGTCGCTTTGGAAATAGTCGTCTATCAGTGCTTCGAATTTCATCAGGATGTCCTTGTTGGCTGCCGAGCGGGTGATGAACTGGCGTTCGTAGAAACGCATGCAGTAGTCCAGCAGCAGCTCGATGTTGCGCGCAATCAGACCCTTGCTGTGCTTATCGATGGGGCGTTGGATTTCCATCTTAATCTTCTTCAGACAGTCGAGGAAGATTTCTTTCTCGTCTTCGGACAAATGCAGTGCCTCGGTAGAGGAATAGGAAAAGAAGGAATACTGCTTTATTCCTTGTCCCAGCGAGGTGCCTTTTATCAGGTCGGGGTGGAACAGCAGGCCGGAGGCGCTGGGCTGCATACCTTCCAGCATGTTGACCTCGGTCACCTGGCCCGGGGCGAAGCTGGTTACCGTGCCTTCCTGGTAATCGTAATACTGTTTTCCCATAGCGTATGTCTCCCGCATTTGGGTGTTTTTGAGGAAAAATGGGCGTATACGCC
>ENA-OPYT01000354-OPYT01000354.1-human-gut-metagenome-genome-assembly--contig:-NODE-354-length-14422-cov-4.618118_pt1 | contig 14422 bp, 14 predicted proteins | sample MGYA00242636_ERZ504480 | MGnify/ENA primary metagenome ERZ504480 (study PRJEB26092, sample SAMD00036228) | human gut metagenome | host: Homo sapiens | study: EMG produced TPA metagenomics assembly of...
GGTAATGATTTCCTTTTCACGTTGGCTGAGCGTTTCCTGTTCGCTGTCTTTCTCATCTTCTTCTTCGGTATGGAGAAGACGGTTGATTTTTGTGGTAATCATTTCGATATCGTCACAGATGGCGATGCTTTCGTCATACTCTTTCAGCGCGTTATTGTCGATGACGGAACATACCAATGCGATGTATTTGATACTGTTTCCGTTATGGTTTGTCTTGAAAGAGGGCAGGTCGAACCAACCGCCGAAAGTAGGGTTTACGATTACAATATCGGGAGTGTGCAGATGTATAAAGTTCTGCAATGCTTCCGGTGACGACACCTCGATGGGGTGCGCATTCAGATTGGGAATGCGTTTGAGCACTGCCGCAAGACCACTTCGTACAATGACCGAAGTTTCTGCAACAACTATTTTCAGAGAAATATTATTGTTCATCTTTCAGCCTTTTTTCTATTTGCGCTACGGCGGGAACAAACATATAGTCTTCTACCTGGCAATGCGATGCAAGGTCCTGTTCGCAATTGAAGATGTCGAAAAGGACGGCGTTCAGAAGATTGTTGTTCTCTTTTTCCGGATAGTACTTGATGATGATGTTTTTCAGTTCCTTCAGCTTGGTGTCTATCTGGTTGTGCTTGCTGGCGAAAGTGGCGATGTTGTACACATCGGTACGGTCTGCCTTTGCAGCAGTTGGCTCCACGTAAGTGAAGACGGCTTTGTTTTCGTATTCCATGTGGCGGCGTACTTCTTTGGCGTATTCGTCAAAGAACTTAAGGATGAGATAAGCCACATCATTGTCTCTGGAGCAGTCTATGGCTTCTATCAGCTTGCGGCGCATGGCAGGCAGGTTGAAGTCGAGGAAGTAGGCGTGTGCGCGTTTCAGATAATCCATCAGTGCCGGAATCGAGAATGAATCATTGTCCGCACTGTACGAGTATTGCTCCTCGCTGATGAAATTGGCTACGGCGAGGAAGGTGCGGTAGTCTACATGCTGGGCTTCGCAGACATCCTTTACACTCTTGTCTCCGAAGCCGAGCGACAGCCCGAAACGGCTCATCACCATTAATAAGGAGTAATTGTCGCAGATGAGGTCGCTCATCTTGTCCGTAGCCCGATATTTATGTTGTTCATTCATTGCAGGTTATTCCTTTCCACTCTATGTTTCGGGCGCAAAGTAACGGCTTTTCTTCGAGAACTGCAATCGCTATTTGTAGGTATTTTGACCGGTGTGATATACTAATCCGGATTGATTTTTTATCTTTGTCGAGATTAACGGTAAAACATCTTTGCTATGAAACGGACTTTATTGGCCTTGATTGCCGCCATTGTATCTTTGGGAAGCGCCGAACCGCTTTCCGCCTGTACTTCTGCCGTAATTTCCGGCAAGGTTACCCCCGACGGACGTCCTTTGTTGTGGAAGAACCGCGATACGGACTTTCCACAAAAACAGCGTGAGATACTTCTCCGGCGGTCGCTATCCTTTTGTAGCCGTTGTGAACAGTGTGGAAGACAATCCGACGGATGTGTGGATAGGTACGAACGCCGCGGGCTTCTCCATTATGAATACGCAATCCTATAACCTGGTCGAGCTGAAACCCGGTGAGGAACGTGGAGAGGCCAACGGACGGGTAATGCGGCGTGCCTTGGAAGTGTGTGCCACGGTAAAGGATTTCCGCCAATTTCTCGATACGCTGTCCAAGCCCAGCCTGATAGAGGCCAACTTCGGCGTGATTGATGCCAAAGGCGGTGCTGCTATGTTCGAAGTGGATTATTACGAGTATGTGATGTACGATGCCAACAATCCTAAGGATGCGCCTTGCGGATACATTGCACGCACCAACTTCTCTTTTTCCGGCAAGGTGAATGAGGGAGCGGGTTATGTTCGCTTTATGCAGGAAGATAAGCTGCTGATGCCGGCCTCTGCTACGGGACAGATTACGCCGCAATGGATATTCAGGGAGCTTTCCCGCTCTTTTGCCAATCCGCTGTTGGGGATTGATTTGAAGAGCGGGGATTTCAATCGTCCTAAGACAACGGGGTGGTTTGTAGACCAGGACTTCATCGCACGCAGCAGTACGGCAAGTTCGGTGGTGGTGCAGGGCGTGAAAGAAGGGGAGCGGCCCGAACTCACTACGATGTGGACAATTCTGGGGTATCCGCCTACCGGAGTGACAATGCCCGTCTGGGTGAAAGGGGCGGACAAGGCTTTGCCGAGGTTGCTGGTTCGTGATGAAGCAAAGAAGGTTTCTCCTTTGGGCAATTGGTCGGTAATACTGGCAGGGGATGTTTTCTCTTACGGGCAAGGTATGGGCAGCAACCGCTATATGAACTGGGAAAGGCTTTATAATGCCGATAAGAACGGCTATATGCAGTTGCTGGCTCCGGTAGAGGATGAGGTGTTCCGGCGCACCGTACCGGTATTGAAAGAGTGGCGCAGGAAAGGGGAAGCGGATGTAAAGGCGATGCAGTCGCTCTATAATGAATTGGATGCGTTCATTGAAGCCGAATATGCGGAATTATTTGAACTTTAATTACTTATTATTGATTTTATACATGAAACACAAACTGATTATCTGCATTTCCGCTCTTTGTCTGGGGCTTGCCGGAAATGTGCAGGCGCAAAACAAGAAAATGTATCGGAACGGTTGGATCGATTTCAACAAGAACGGGGTGAAGGACATTTATGAAGACCCTTCCCAACCGGTTGAAAAGCGGGTAGCCGACCTGCTCTCCCAAATGTCAGTGGAAGAGAAAACCTGCCAACTGGCAACTCTTTACGGCTACGGACGTGTGTTAAAGGATTCCCTGCCCGTTGCCGGTTGGAAAAACGAAATATGGAAAGACGGCATTGCCAATATCGATGAGATGCTGAACGGCGTGGGAAAGAAGTCTGCGCAGGTTCCCGGTTTATTGTACCCTTTCAGCAATCATGCCGAGGCCGTCAATACCGTGCAACGCTGGTTTGTGGAAGAAACCCGTTTGGGGATTCCCGTTGACTTCACGAATGAGGGGATTCACGGACTGAACCACACCAAAGCCACGCCGTTGCCTGCTCCTATTGCCATCGGAAGCACCTGGAACAAAGAGCTTGTTCGCCGTGCCGGTGTCATAGCCGGACAAGAGGCGAAAGCGTTGGGATACACCAATGTGTATGCTCCCATACTGGATATTGTACGCGACCCGCGTTGGGGACGTACATTGGAGTGTTATGGAGAAGAACCCTATCTGATAGCGGCTTTGGGAACGGAAATGGTGAACGGCATCCAGTCGCAGGGAGTAGCTGCTACTTTGAAGCACTATGCAGTTTACAGTGTGCCCAAAGGCGGGCGTGACGGGAATTGCCGTACCGACCCGCATGTGGCTCCGCGCGAGTTGCACGAACTGTTTCTTTATCCTTTTAAGAAGGTCATTCAGAACTCGCATCCTATGGGAGTGATGAGCAGTTATAACGATTGGGACGGTGTGCCCGTATCCGCCAGCTACTATTTTCTGACGGAATTGCTGCGCGAGGAGTATGGCTTCGACGGCTATGTGGTGAGCGACAGCGAGGCTGTGGAGTTTGTGGAGTCCAAGCATCATGTGGCGGATACCTATGATGAGGCTGTGCGTCAGGTTTTGGAAGCCGGCTTGAATGTGCGTACCCACTTTACTCCGCCTTCCGATTTTATTCTGCCTATCCGCCGGTTGCTGGAAGAAAAGAAGATTTCAATGGCTGTGATAGACAAGCGTGTGTCGGAAGTGCTGCGGGTGAAATTCCGCTTGGGACTGTTCGACCAACCTTATGTAGCCGATACGAAAGCCGCCGACAGAGTAGGCGGGGCAGACCGGAATATGGATTTTGTGAAGCAGATGCAGCAACAGGCACTTGTGCTTCTGAAAAACGAGAATAATATCCTTCCGCTGGATAAACGGCAGATAAAGAAGGTGCTGGTAACCGGCCCGTTGGCTGATGAGGATAACTTTATGACCAGCCGTTACGGCCCTAACGGACTGGAGACGGTTACCGTGCTTGCCGGTTTGCGTAATTATCTGAAAGGCATTGCCGAAGTGGATTATGCCAAAGGCTGTGATATTGTGGATGCAGGTTGGCCTGCCACGGAGATATTGCCTGCGCCCATGAGCGAACAGGAAAAACAAGGCATTGCCGAAGCCGTAGCAAAAGCCGGTGAAAGTGATGTCATTATTGCCGTGCTTGGCGAGGATGAGTACCGTACGGGAGAGAGCCGTTCGCGTACTTCGCTCGACTTGCCGGGACGCCAGCAGCAATTACTTGAGGCATTGCATGCAACGGGAAAGTCGGTGATACTGGTGCTGATAAACGGGCAGCCGCTCACCGTCAACTGGGCAAATGCTTATATCCCAGCCATCTTGGAGTCGTGGTTTCCCGGTTGTCAGGGAGGAACGGTGATTGCGGAAACTCTGTTTGGCGAGCATAATCCGGGCGGCAAACTGACAGTGACTTTCCCTAAGAGCGTAGGACAGATAGAGCTGAACTTCCCTTTCAAACCCGGTTCGCATGGCGCTCAACCGCATTCCGGTCCAAACGGTTCGGGCGCAACACGCGTCATCGGCGAACTGTATCCGTTCGGTTTCGGTCTGAGCTATACGACTTTTGCTTACTCCGATTTGGAAGTCTCTCCGTTGCAACAGCATACGCAGGGCGAATATATGATTAAAGTCAACGTTACGAATACTGGAAAACGTGCGGGTGACGAGGTGGTGCAATTGTATGTACGCGATAAGGTGAGCAGTGTCATTACCTACGATTCGCAGTTGCGCGGTTTTGAGAGGATATCCTTGCAACCGGGTGAAACCAGGCAGGTCACTTTCTCCTTGAAGCCGGAAGACTTGCAGATTCTGGACCGCAATATGAACTGGACAGTGGAGCCGGGCGAGTTTGAGGTTATGATAGGCGCATCCAGCCAGGACATAAGGCTGAAAAAGACAATAACGGCTTTGCCTTGACGATAGCCGGGGTGCAAAGGCTCGGAAAGGTTTTAGGGGCTGTGCCGGTTGCGGGCAGGTTTACGATAGCTGGGAACGGAGATAGGCAAGTATCTCCGTTTCTTGTTCCGGATGAAACCAGCGTATCTCTTCGTCCCTCTTGAACCACGTCATCTGTTTACGGGAGTAGATGCGTGAATTCTGCTGGATTTTCTCAATGGCAAAAGGCAGTGTCCATTCACCGTCCAGATAGTTGAAGATTTCCTTGTAGCCTACGGTGTTCAGTGAATTGAGTGCACGGTGAGGGTAGACACTGCGGGCTTCCTCTACCAGTCCGTCCGTTATCATCTGTTCTACGCGTTGGTTGATACGGGCATATAATTCTTCACGGTCACGGGTGAGTCCTATTTTGATGATGCGGAAGGGCCGTTCTTTCTTTTGCTGTGTGCGGAAAGAGGTGTAGGTCTTGCCTGTCATATAACAGATTTCCAGTGCGTGGATTACCCGCTTATGGTTCTTCAGGTCTACGATTTTGTAATATTCCGGGTCCAGCAGTTTCAGTTCGGCACAGAGGTGTTCCAAACCTTCCGTTTCGTATTTGTGCAGCATAAGCCGGCGGGTTTCGGCATCTACGGTAGGAATGTCGTCAATGCCTTTGCATACGGCATCTACGTACATCATGGAGCCGCCGGTCAGGAGTACGACCTCGTGCCGGGTATAGAGTTGCTCAAGAAGTTGCAGTACTTCGGCTTCATATTGGGCGGCACTGTAATAGTCGGTCAGTTGCAGTGTGCCTACAAAGTAATGCCGTACCCGTTGCAGTTGTTCCGGGGTAGGGGCGGCCGTACCGATTTTCAAATCGGCATAAAGCTGTCGTGAATCGGCGGAAATGATACATGTTCCGAAGTGTTCCGCCAGTCGGAGACTAAGTTCTGTCTTTCCTACTCCTGTGGGGCCTATAAGTACTATCAATGTTTTCATGAGATTGCAACAAAATAATTCGGGCGAAAAACAATTGCATCCTTTGAAACGAATGTATCCTCAAGGGAAGTCTCGTTGTCATTGGAGCAGGTGCTATTCGCCCGAACCGGTTTATCAGAATTTGTCGTCTTCGTAAGCAATACCTGCGGCTCCATCGTCCAAACCGCCGAATCCTTCTTTATCGAAGTCTTCCATGTCGAAGTCCTGGTCGCCGTAGAAACTTTCGTCCAAGTCGAGCGAGCCGCTGGCAGCAGCCATTTCTTCAAAGTCAACGGTCTGCTTGGGAGCCTCTCCGGCTTTCTTAGTGCATTTTGCTCCGGTCATATTCTTGCCGGTGATGATTTCGGAGAGTTCGATGAAGAAACAACGTTCTGTCATGTAGTCGAACACGTACAGGAGTTTCTGCTTTTCGTCCTCTACCAATTCGCTGACCTGAGTGTCTTTCATCACCCAACTGTCTATTTCCGGATTGTCGTCCATTTCTTCGAGGGTAACTTCTTTTTCCTTTTCCCAATCATCGTCGCAGATAAAGAAAGAGGTCATCTGGTCATCGGTATAACCTACTGATTTCACGATGGCTTCGTGAAAATCATAGAACGTGGCTTCCGGGTCAATCTGTATTTCTCTGATGAAGTCGTCCGCTTCATCGGAGATGAGGGTAAATCTATATATCATATTATTAACTTTTTATTTGCTTGCAGGAATAATGCCGCGAGCCGATTCGCGTATAAAGTTTACAATATAGCTGATTTCTGGGGTCATTTCCATTTCATTCTCAATCTTTTTCAAAGCTTCCGTATTGTTCAGTCCGCTTTGATAGATAATGCGGTAGGCGTTGTGAATGGCCTCGATGGTTTCGTTGGAGAAACCGCGACGGCGCAGTCCCACGATGTTGATGCCTGCATAGCAGATGGGTTCCCGTCCGGCTATGATGTACGGCGGTATGTCTTTGCTGAAGCGGCATCCGCCCTGTATCATGCCGAATCCGCCTACGTGGCAGAACTGGTGCATCAGTACGTTGGCGCTGATGATGGAATTGTCGTCTATGACAATCTCGCCTGCCATTTTTGTGGAATTGCCGATGATGCAACCGTTGCCGATAAAGGCATCGTGTGCAACATGTACACCTTCCATCAGCAGGTTGTTGCTGCCAACGATTGTCTTTCCTTTGGCAGCCGTACCCCGGTTGATTGTCACGTTCTCGCGGATAGTATTATTATTGCCTATCTCGGCGGTAGTCTCTTCTCCCCGGAATTTCAGGTCTTGCGGGATAGCACCGATTACAGCTCCGGGAAAGATTGTATTCCCGTTGCCGATGCGTGAACCGTACAGAATGTTGGCATTCGCCATAATCTTGTTGTTATCGCCGATTACCACATTCTTGTCGATGAAAACAAAAGGAGCAATCTCTACGTTTTCCCCGATTTTCGCTTCGGGATGAATATACGCTAAGGGACTTATCATAATTAATTTACTTGTTTTTTACTATTTGAGCCATAAATTCAGCCTCACACACTACCTTTTCGCCTACAAATACATAGCCTTTCATAGTAGAGATACCCCGGCGGATAGGAGCCAGCAGTTCGACACGGAAAATCAAAGTATCTCCCGGCACTACTTTCTGGCGGAACTTGACGCCGTCTATCTTCATAAAGTAGGTGGAATAGCGTTCGGGTTCGTCTACGGAGTTCAGAACAAGTAAACCGCCTGTCTGCGCCATGGCCTCTACCTGCAATACGCCCGGCATGACGGGTTCTTGCGGGAAGTGTCCCTGGAAGAAAGGTTCGTTGGCTGTTACGTTCTTGACACCTACGATGTAGTTGGCACCTATCTCAATTACTTTATCTACCAGTTGGAACGGATAGCGGTGCGGCAACAGTTCACGGATGCGGTTTACATCCATAATGGGTTCGCGGTTGCAGTCGTAAGTAGGGGCCTGTATCTCGTGCAGACGGATTTCCTTACGCATCTGGCGGGCAAACTTGTTGTTGATGGTATGTCCCGGACGTGTGGCAATGATACGTCCCTTGATAGGCTTGCCAATCAGAGCCAGGTCGCCGATAACGTCCAGCAGTTTGTGGCGGGCGCATTCGTTGGGCCATACCAGCGGTTTGTGGTTGATGTAACCCAACTGCTTGGCGTCCATGTGAGGTACGCCCATTACGTCGGCAAGCTTGTCGTAGGCATCCTGCGGCATTTCACGCTCATAGATAACAATGGCGTTGTCCAGGTCGCCGCCTTTGATAAGTCCGGCTTGCAACAGCGGTTCTATCTCGCGTACAAATACGAAAGTGCGGCTGGCTGCTACTTCATCCTTGAACTTTGCCATATCTTCCAATGTGGCAAACTGGTTGGGGATGATGGTCGAGTCGTAGGATACCAGTACGTTCAGACTGAAGTTTTCATCGGGCAATACGATGATGGATGAGCCGGTGGCATCGTCACGGAATTCAATCTTGGATTTGATGATATAGAAATCTTTTACGGCACTTTGTTCCACCGTACCTACACGTTCTATTTCGTTGACATAATATTGGGCACTTCCATCCAGGATAGGAAATTCCGGACCGTTCACCTGAATAAGGCAGTTATCTATGCCCAAAGCGTAAAGCGCAGCCATGCCGTGCTCTACGGTACTTATCTTAACCCCGTTTTTGGAAAGCACGGTGCCGCGTGTCGTTTCGGTCACGTTATCGGCAACAGCGTCAATGATAGGCTGACCTTCCAGGTCGGTACGCTGAATCTTATATCCGTGATTGTCCGGAGCAGGGTTGAAAGTAACGGTCAGATCAAGTCCAGTGTGAAGACCTTTCCCACTGAGTGAAAAGCTGTCTTTCAGAGTCTTTTGTTTCAACATTGGTTACTTATTTAATTGTTTTTTTAATTCATCGAGTTCTTTGCGGAGCGCATTCAACTCAAAGTACATATCCGGCAGCTTGCGGAATACGGACTGTGACTTGAAGTAGGGCTTCACTTCCATAGGCGGCGTACCTATTAATACACTGCCTTCTTTAATACTGCTGGGAACACCGGATTGTGCGCCAAGGTTCACTTTGTTTCCGATGTGGATGTGTCCGGCTATACCCACCTGACCGCCAAACATACACCATTCGCCTACTTTGGTGGAACCGGCTATGCCCACTTGGGCCGCCATTACCGTATGCGAACCGATTTCATCATTATGTGCCACCTGCACCAGATTATCCAGTTTTACACCGCTGTGAACGATAGTCGCTCCCATCGTGGCACGGTCTACACACGTATTGGCGCCGATTTCCACATTGTCTTCCAATAGGGTGATTCCGATTTGGGGAATCTTTTCATACCCTTCGGGAGTGGGGGCGAAACCGAAACCGTCTGCACCGATTACACAACCGGCATGCAGGATGCAACGGTTGCCTACGCGACAATCGTGGTAGATTGTTGCATTTGCGTAAATAATGCAATCATTGCCTACTTTAGCACCGCTTCCGATAGTGGCATGCGGATGAATTACCGTATTGTCGCCCACTTCTGCATGGTCTCCTACATAAGCAAAAGGCGCAATGTAAACATCTTTGCCTATTTTGGCAGTTTCGGCAACGTATGCGCGCGGGTCGATGCCGGTGCGTTTCGGTTTGCTCTGTTCATACAGGTTTAATAATTTGGCAAGGCTTTCGTAGGCATTGTCTACCTTAATCATGGTAGCTTTTACTTCCTGTTCGGGAGTGAAATCCTTATTAACCAAAACAATACTCGATTGGGTTTCATACAGATAAGGTATGTATTTAGGGTTGGATAAGAAAGAGATTGCCCCCGGTATTCCTTCTTCAATCTTGGCGAAGGTATGCACGATTGCATTCTCGTCTCCTACGATTTCTCCTTGTATAAATGTTGCAATTTGTTTAGCAGAGAACTCCATGTCTTATTCTTGTTAGATGGTTTCAAAACGCAAATAACGGACTTTTTTTTCATATTTCCTTGTCCTGAGGTGAATATTTTATACTTATCTATGCAAACGTTTGGTAGCATAAGTAGTATTTTTTTACTTTCTTGGACAGAAGAGAGATATTGAGCATATCCGATGCTTCGGCAATATTCTTGATGCTGCCGTCGTTGTAGAGGATGTCAATACTGTCATCTGCCTCGTCGTACATATTCTTCTCGATGCTGGGGGTAGAGATGAAATATCTCGCTTCGGAGAGAGGGATGTTCAGTTGTTCACTGATTTGCAAAGTTAGTGCTTTTTTCCGTTCCTCACTAATAGGTTCGGTAGAAATCTCAACTTTGAAGATGTTTCGGTTAATCATGCCGGCGCTCAAGGTGGACAAAACCTTGTCCGAATGGCGGCTCCATACCTTGAGGGCAGTCCAGATGTCATTATCGTCCAACTGAATGAAATTCTCCAAACATTCGGGATTGTTGTAGAATGCCTCCCGGCTGATGTCGTTGTATAGAAAGAATTTCAAGGCGGGTGAGGCAAAGAGGTCTATGCCGCGGCTTGCCAGTTCCTTGGCGCGGAGCAGGGCGCTAATCAGCATTTTCTCGTAGGCAACGGAGGTCTTATGCAGGTAGACCTGCCAGTACATCAGGCGGCGGGCGGTGAGGAAGTTCTCAATAGAATAGATGCCTTTGGACTCTACTACCAGGTGGTCATCCTTTACATCCAGCATCTTGATGATGCGGGCGGAGCCAATGTTGCCTTCGGTCACTCCGGTATAGAAGCTGTCGCGGCGCAGGTAGTCCAGGCGGTCCATATCCAGTTGCCCGCTTACCAGTTGGTGCAGGAAGCGCTTGGGGTATTCATCCTTGAAAATTTGAATGGCGAGTGTCAACTGTCCGTTCATTTCCTTGTTGATACGTTCCATCAGCATCAAGGAGATGTCTTCGTGGGAGACGCCCTGCACGATAGTATTTTCCAGTACGTGGGAGAAGGGGCCGTGGCCGATGTCGTGCATCAGGATAGCGGCTTCCACAGCTTCGGCTTCGCTGTCGAAGATAAAGTTTCCTTTGGTGGCAAGTTGCTGGATGGCCTCACTCATCAGGTAGAAGGCTCCCAAAGAGTGTTGGAACCGTGTATGCTGCGCACCGGGATATACGACAGAGGACAACCCCAGTTGCTTGATACGGTTTAGACGTTGCAAAAGAGGATGTCGTACAACATCGTACAACAACCCCTTTGGTATGTTGATGAACCCGAAGACAGGGTCGTTGATAATCTTTCTTTCGAACATTAAGCGTTAGCCGTTAATCACTTTTTTCAACTCTTCCGCCATCTGTGCCTGCACTTCTTGGGCTGCTTTTCGGCTGGCGGCGGCGAAGTTCTCTGTCTTGTCCACGTAGATGATGCCACGGCTGGAGTTGACAATCAGGCCGCAAGTCTTGTTCATGCCATACTTGCAGACTTCTTCCAGGGAGCCGCCTTGTGCGCCTACGCCGGGAACCAATAGAAAGTGTTCGGGAACAATCTTGCGGATATCTTCGAAGGCGCGGCCTTGTGTGGCGCCTACTACGTACATCATCTGTTCGTCACTGGCCCACTCCTGGGATTTGCGGAGCACTTTTTCGAAGAGGCGTTCGCCGTTGGTGTCTTCCGTCAGCTGGAAGTCGTGCGAGCCTTTGTTGCTGGTCAACGCAAGCAGGATTACCCATTTGCCTTCGTACGTAAGGAACGGGGTCACACTGTCTTCGCCCATGTAGGGAGCTACGGTTACGGAATCTATATCCAGCTCTTCGAAGAAGGTGCGGGCATACATGGCAGAGGTGTTCCCGATGTCACCGCGTTTGGCGTCGGCAATGATGAATTGGTCGGGATAGTTCTGCTTGATGTAATTTACGGTTTTCTCGAAAGCTATCCAGCCTTTCACGCCCATACTCTCATAAAATGCCAGATTGGGCTTGTAGGCGATGCAGAGGTCGGCAGTAGCGTCGATGATAGCTTTGTTGAAAGCGAATATAGGGTCTTCCTCTTTCAGAAGATGTTCGGGTATTTTCTTGATGTCGGTGTCAAGACCTACGCAAAGAAATGACTTCTTGCGCTTGATGTTCTCGAATAATTGCTGTTTGTTCATATTATTTTTTAGTTACGGGCTACAAGCTACGAGCTACGAGAGATAGCGTGTGGGCTGGCAGCTGGTTGTTTTTTTAGTTATGAGTTACGAGCTACTTGTCACTTGTTTCTTGTAACTATCTTACAGCTCGCTCTCTTTCAGCCTTTCTGCATTTTCCGCCACAATCAGGTGGTCGATGCAGTCTTGGATGTCTCCGTCCATAAAGGCGGCGAGATTATAAATGGTGTAGTTGATGCGGTGGTCGGTGATGCGTCCTTGCGGATAGTTGTAGGTGCGTATCTTGGCAGAGCGGTCGCCAGTACTGACCATCGTCTTACGCTTGGAGGCGATATCGTCGATGTACTTCTGGTGTTCCTTGTCGTAGATGAAGGTACGTAGGCGCGAGAGGGCGCGTTCCTTGTTCTTGGGCTGGTCGCGCGTCTCGGTACATTCGATGAGGATTTCTTCGACTATGCCTGTGTTGGGATTCTTCCAGTTGTAGCGCAGGCGCACGCCGGATTCCACCTTGTTCACGTTCTGACCGCCGGCACCACCGCTTCGGAAGGTGTCCCACTTGATTTCACCTTCGTTGATAACTACGTCGAACTCTTCGGCTTCGGGAAGCACGGCTACACTGGCGGCTGAGGTGTGTACCCGTCCTTGCGTTTCTGTGGCCGGTACGCGCTGCACGCGGTGCACGCCCGATTCATATTTCAGTGTGCCGTATACATTGTCGCCCGTCACGGAGCAGACAATTTCCTTGAAACCGCCGGCTGCACCTTCGTTGGCGCTGGATATCTCCATTTTCCATCCCTTGGATTCGCAATACTTGGTGTACATGCGGAAGAGGTCGCCGGCAAAGATTGCCGCTTCGTCACCACCCGTGCCGCCACGAATTTCGAGGATGGCATTACGGCCATCCTGCGGGTCGGCGGGGACGAGCAGCAGCTTTATCTGCTCTTCCAGTTCCGGTTGGCGGGCTTGGCAGGCATCCAGCTCTTCGCGTGCCATTTCCCGCATCTCCTGGTCTGTTTCGTTGGCGATAATTTCTTTGGCTTCTTCTATGCCGCCCAGTACTTGCATGTACTCTTTGCGGGCATTCATCAGGTCGCCCAGTTCTTTATATTCTTTGGTGAGCTTGACGTAACGCTTCTGGTCCGCAATCACTGCCGGGTCTGTAATCAAGGTCGACACTTCTTCGAAGCGGGCGACAAGCCCTTCCAGCTTTTCGAGTATGGTATTGTTGTCTGCCATATATTTAATACTTGAACTCTCCGAATTCGCTCTTGATAATCAGTTCTTTCTTGTCGCTTTCTTCCACGCGGCCTACAATCTGTGCATCGATGTTGAAACTCTTCGAAATAGCAATCACCTCTTCTGCATGTTCGGGAGAGAGGTACACTTCCAGGCGATGCCCCATATTGAACACCTTGTACATTTCACTCCAGTCCGTATCGCTCTGCTCCTTGATGGTCTTGAACAACGGTGGAACGGGGAAGAGATTGTCTTTGATGACACGGCAGTTGTCTCCCACAAAGTGCAGTACCTTGGTTTGTGCGCCGCCCGAGCAGTGTACCATACCGTGGATTTGGGGACGGAGCGCATCGAGCAGTTTCTTTACTACCGGTGCGTAGGTGCGGGTAGGGGAAAGTACCAGCTTTCCTGCATCCAGCGGACTGTCTTCGACACTGTCTGTCAGTTTTAGCTTGCCACTGTATACCAGTTCTTCGGGTACAGCCTTGTCATAGCTTTCAGGGTATTTCTCTGCCAGGTATTTGGAGAATACATCGTGGCGTGCGCTGGTCAGTCCGTTACTGCCCATACCGCCATTGTATTCTTTCTCATAAGTAGCCTTTCCGTAAGATGCCAGACCAACAATCACATCGCCCGGACGGATATTGGCATTGTCTATAACATCTGAGCGCTTCATGCGGCAGGTCACTGTCGAGTCTACGATAATGGTACGTACAAGGTCGCCCACGTCGGCTGTTTCGCCACCGGTGGCATAAACGCCTACACCCATCTCGCGGAGTTCGGCAAGCAGTTCGTCCGTACCGTTGATGATGGCTGAAATTACTTCGCCGGGGATGAGAAGTTTATTACGTCCGATGGTAGAGGATACCAGAATGTTGTCTACCGCACCCACACAAAGCAGGTCGTCGATGTTCATAATCAGTGCATCTTGTGCAATGCCTTTCCACACACCCAGGTCGCCGGTTTCCTTCCAGTACATATAGGCAAGACTGGATTTGGTGCCTGCTCCATCGGCATGCATAATGTTGCAATACTCCGGGTTACCGCCCAAAATGTCGGGATAATTTTGCAGAAGCCTGCGGGAAAATACCTTTGTCGATGTTCTTGATGGCGTTGTGCACATCTTCCATTAGATGCGCTGACGCCTCGCATCATGTATCGTTGATTACTCATGAGATAAGTAGGTTTGTTCAATTGAATGTGCAAAGATACATCTAATC
>ENA-OPYT01000356-OPYT01000356.1-human-gut-metagenome-genome-assembly--contig:-NODE-356-length-14376-cov-2.459611_pt1 | contig 14376 bp, 16 predicted proteins | sample MGYA00242636_ERZ504480 | MGnify/ENA primary metagenome ERZ504480 (study PRJEB26092, sample SAMD00036228) | human gut metagenome | host: Homo sapiens | study: EMG produced TPA metagenomics assembly of...
GCCCATCAGCATCTCTGCGGCGTGGTAGGCCAGCAGGTCGCTGTTGGGAAACTTCCCGCAGCTTGTCCCGGGCCAGGGCAAAGGCCGCCGCCAGCCCCCTCCGCGCCCGCCGTCTCGTAGATCCGGTTGAGGAACAGGCCGATATCCTCCTCCGTCATATCCTCCTGAAAGGATAGGAGCGTGTTCAGATCCACACCCAACACTCTGGCCAGGGAGGGCAGCAGGGTGATGTCCGGATAGTGGATGGAGCGTTCCCATTTGTTGACCGCGGGGGCGGACACGCCCAGACGGCGGGCCAGCTCCTCCTGGGTGAGGCCCAGGGTCTGCCGGCGGGTGCGGATGACGTCGTGGAGCTTCATGGCGGAGTCCTCCTTGTTTGGATGTTATCATCATACCAGAGACGGCGGTCCGCCGCAACGGAGGGACAGGCAGGAAAACAGGCCGCCGGATTGAGGGACGGTCAGGATCCTGGCCCACGGCTCAAAAGAGACCGCCCCGGCCGGGGCCGGAGGCGGAGAGAGGGGATATGGGAAACGGAGCGCGTCAGGGGACGGGGACCAGCTCCACGGTATAGCCCAGGTCCGCAGGCCCTGGACCACGCCGGTGTCCCCCACCATGTGGCCCGCGCCCACCACCAGCAGGCCGGTGTGGGAGCCTGGCTGGCTCAGGTAGTCGGCGGCGTATTGGATCATGCCGGGGTCCCGGCCGGTAAAGAGCTTCTGGTTCAGCTCGTCCTCGCTGTCCAGGATGGCATCTTTGCCATAGACCGCGTCGAACTCCGCCGCGTCCCGGGCCTTCCAGCTGTCCATCATGGCGCTGATCTGGTCCAGCTGGGCCTGGATGGCCTCCTGGGTCGCGGGCTGGAAGGCGTCCTCGCCCAGCACCTGGGTGAGGGCGTCCCGGGTCTCCTGGCTGATGGAGTCCGGGTCCAGGATCAGCAGCAGTCCGCTGGCCAGGTACTGTTCCTGGTACTCCGGGGAGAGGGTGTCAAAGATCTGGCCCTGGAAGGCGTAGGTCTCCACCGCGCCGATGTCGATCCCCGCGTTGATCGCCTTGGCGTTCACATACAGGTCGATGGCCATGGCGTTTTCACTGCTGGTCTCGTCCAGGGTGGCCAGGGAGGAGAAGGAGTTGGCCAGGGCCCAGGGCTTGTACTGGGAGACCGTGCCCTCGTCCATCCCCAGCTGCGCGGTGGCCTGCACCACCGCCTGGTACAGCGCCGGGGAGATGTGGTTGGCCAGGCTGTCTCCGGCGGGATAGGTCTGCATGGCGGCGAACTCCAGAAGCTGGTCCGTGTCGTTGAAGTCCAGCTCGAAGGAGACCTGCTCCGCGTTCAGAATGACGTCCCGCAGCTGCTTGTGGAAGGGGTAGAGATTGTTCCGGTCGGTGTGGATGGAGCCCAGCAGATACAGCACATTGCCGCGGCCGTTGTCCGCCCGCCACAGCAGGCCCAGGGAGCCGGCGTCCTGCCAGTCATACAGGTTCAGGATCAGGCTGTTGGCCATGGCGGCGGCCTCCAGCACGGTGCAGGGCCGGTCCAGATGCAGGCCGGAGCCGTCCCCGGCCAGGGCCCCCACAGAGGTCATAAAGGCCTCAGGCCCCTGCTCCACGTCGGGGAAGGCATAGGCGGCGGCCTCCTGATACAGGGCGTTCACCACGCCGCCCCGGGTGGTGTCCAGCACCAGGGCGGTCCCGTCGGTGGGCCGGGGCTCCAGGTCCAGCAGGGCCAGCTTGTCCCCCACCGTCCGGGCCAGGGCCTCCACCTGCTCCATGGTCACAGTCTGGCTGTGCTGGACGCCGATCTCGTCCCCAAACAGGCCCAGGGAATAGCCGTCGGCCAGTATGCTGTGGGACCAGCCGGGCAGGGGAGCGGGGCTCTCCTCCGCGGCCAGAGCCGCCTGGGAGCTGCCCAGCAGGCCCAGCACCAGCAGAAGGCTGAGAAATTTTTTCATGTACAACATCCTTTCTCCCATTTTCCCGCGGCGCGGGAAGGATGCCTCCATTGTAAGCAGGGGGATGGGGGAAGTCAATTTAAGATTTCTTAAAGTTCAGGAGGCTCCTCCACCGGAACAGCCCAGGGCCGGAGGACCCCGGAGAGGGCGTCGTAGCCGATGCTCCAGCCCCAGGAGTACTCCTGGCTGGGCAGGCTCCCGGCGGGGAACCGCACGGACAGGTGATCGGGCCAAAAGCACAGGTAGGAGAACTGGAAGGCGTCCCGGAGCTCCTGGGCCAGGGGAGCTTCCACTCCCTTCATCTGAGCCAGGAGCGCGGCGATCACCTGGTCCCGTCCGGCGGAGAACAACTCCTCTGTGGGGATGTGCGCCCCGGTCATGGGGTCAAAGGCGTCGGTCCACTGGATCTCCTCCAGAAGCCTCGGCTCCGGCGTGCGGGACAGGGTGGTGAGGAAGTAGTGTGCGCCGGGGGCGGAGGCGGACCAGGAGACCCGCTGTTCCACCCGGAAGGGCTGGAAGTTCTCCGGATCCTGACAGAAGGCCCGATCGGTCCGCTCCAGCTCCTCTGTCAGGTCATAGAGGGGACCGCGGTCCTGATAATAGCGCCGGAGGCCGTCCGGCAGGGCGGGGGACAGGTCTCTGAGCGGGGTATTCCCAACGTAATCGTTGGAGAAATCAGTTTGGGGCGGGAACTCCTGGAGCAGCACCGTCCCATCGGACAGCCGGTATTGCTTCTCCTGAAAGCCGGTGGCCCACACCTCCAGCGCCGTTCCGTCGGACAGGGTGAGGCCCTCCGGATACCGGGCGTCCTCCACCCACAGGAAATCCGCTGTTTGGGCGGAGTACTGGGTCCCGTCCTCGCCAGTGACGGGTCTGGGGCGGGGAATCCTCGGCAAAGAGGACGGAGACCTCGGTGCCCATAGGGGGATCCGCCAGGAACTCCTCTTCAGAGAGGAGGTCCTCTACCGTGGAGGCCACATGGGTCTCCGGGGTGAGCAGAACGCACGTCCGCGCCTCATCGCCGGTGTCCAGGACCAGGGCGGACAGGGAGACGTCGGGGGCCCGCTGTACCTCCGCCACCCGGCCGTAACAGGACTCAGCCCGACCGGGGCCGCAGGCGGCCAGGACGGGGAGGAGGAGCAGGGCGGCGAGCAGGGACAGCCGTCGCTTCCTCTGTTTCTGTGTCATAGCACACCTCCCGGATTTAAAACAGGGCCGCCTCATGCGGGGCGGCCCTGTTTGGTATGGTCGGATGTTACTGCTTGGGGACAGTCTTGGTGATGGTGGCCTTGGGGTCCTCGGTATCGAAGATGGTCTTGGCGGAGGCGGCCAGCCCAGCCAGCCCCTGGATCTCGCTGGGAATGATGATCTTGGTAGCCTTGCCGTTGGCGGCGGCGGTGAAGGCCTCCAGGGCCTTGATCTTGATGACGCCGTCGCCGGGGTCGGACTCGTTGATGAGCTTGATGGCGTCGGCGGTGGCCTGCTGTACCTTCATAATGGCCTCGGCCTCGGCCTCAGCCTCCAGGATCTTGGCCTGCTTGGCGCCCTCGGCCTGGAGGATGGCCGCCTGCTTGGCGGCGTCGGCCCGGAGGATGGCGGACTGCTTCTCGCCCTCGGCCACCAGGATCTGGGACTGCTTCTGGCCCTCGGCCTGGAGGATGGCCTCACGGCGCTCGCGCTCGGCCCGCATCTGCTTCTCCATGGACTCCTGGATGTCCCGGGGCGGCATGATGTTCTTCAGCTCCACCCGGTTGACCTTGATGCCCCAGCTGTCGGTGGCCTCGTCCAGGATGGAGCGCATCTGGCCGTTGATGTGGTCCCGGCTGGTGAGGGACTGGTCCAGCTCCAGGTCGCCGATGATGTTGCGCAGGGTGGTGGCGGTGAGGTTCTCAATGGCGGACATGGGGTTCTCCACGCCGTAGGTGTACAGCTTGGGGTCGGTGATCTGGAAGTAGATCACGGTGTCGATCTGCATGGTGACGTTGTCCTTGGTGATGACGGGCTGGGGCGGGAAGTCCACCACCTGCTCCTTCAGGGAGATATTTTTGGCCACCCGCTCAATGAACGGGATCTTGAAGTGCAGGCCCACGCCCCACACGCCCTGGAAGGCGCCCAGGCGCTCGATGACGAAGGCGCGGGACTGGGGAACCACTCGGATGTTGGCGGCCAGAACGGCCAGGACCAGCAGGATCAGGATGACGGGGATGATCATACTTATAATGTTTTCCAGCATAGTTATTCCTCCTGTTCTGTCGTATGACGGTAGGATCATGGGGATCGCGGAATGCGGGGGTACGCTGGGGAAACGGCTGGGTCAGTGCTCGGGGCCGCCGGACTGGACCGGCTCCACCAGGACCTTGACGCCCTGGATCTGGGTGACGCGGACCTCCTGGCCTGCGGGGATCACAGCGCCCTCTCCGGCGCTGCGGGCGCTCCATACCTGCCCGGCGATGTTCACCAGGCCGTGACCGGCCAGGTTGTCGATCTCCTCCGTGACCAGGCCGGTGGCACCAATGACCCGGTCGGCGTTGGTGGGGGAGTAGCCGGGCCGCAGGAACTTCTTGGCGAAGGGGCGGACCAGCAGCATGGACAGGGCGGAGAGGACGATGAAGGTGATGATCTGGGGCCAGAAGCCCAGGCCAAGCTGGCTGACGATCAGCGCCCCCAGGGCGCCCAGCGCGAACCAGATGGACGTGAGCCCCACGGTGACTGCCTCTCCGATCCCGAACAGGACCAGGATGATCAGCCAGATGATGGGTTTCATAGATGGCTCCTTTCTGGATCGAGGGATCGATCCGCGTTTGGTAAGGTGGATCAGGGCTGCTCAGCCCAGTGCGGGGTGCTCCGGAGCTTGTCACGGCCGTGTGTCCCGCCTGTTTGGCTGTGGCATTATCATACCACAAGCGGCTGGAATTTTCTACACTGACATGGGACTGTTTTCGGTAAAATTCATCAATCTGCACCTTCTGTGGCCGCCCGGGCTGGTTCCCACGCATCCGCGCTCCTCCGCGCGCGTTTTTTTGCGCCCGCACGGATCCGGCATGGACGGAAGGTGTTGCGAAATCCGGCCGGTTCCGATATACTGGTTCTGATAAGGGCCGCCGCCCCGCCCGGGAACCGGGCGCGGGACCACCGGACAAGGACAGCCGGCGGCCGGGGAGGTTTTTTCACATGAATGAAACATTGACCTTTGCCATCCCGACTCTGTTCGGCCTGGAGAGCCTGGCTGCCGATGAACTGCGCCGTCTGGATCTGCCCCAGGTGCGGGCGGAGAACGGCCGCGTCCTCTGTAGTGGAACGCTGGGGGATATCCCGCGGCTGAATGTGAACCTGCGCACCGGGGAGCGGGTGCTGTTGGTGCTGGGGACCTTCCCAGCCGGAGACTTCGACGCACTCTTTGAGGGGACCAGAACGCTGCCTTGGGAGCGATTTATCCCCCGGGATGGCCAGTTCCCGGTAAAGGGACATAGCCTGAACTCTGCCCTTCACTCCATCCCTGCCTGTCAGGCCATCGTAAAAAAGGCGGTGGCCGCCCGCCTGGGGGCCAGTACGGGATGAACACCCTGCCGGAGACCGGGGGCCCTCTATCAGATCCAGTTCTCCATCATGAAGGACACCGCCGTGCTGATGCTGGACACCTCCGGTGCCGGCCTTCACAAGCGGGGCTACCGCGCCCAGGGTGTGGCGGCCCCCTGCGGGAGACACTGGCCGCCGCTATGGTGCTGCTGTCCCGGTACCGGGGCCGGGATCCCCTGTGCGACCCCTTCTGCGGCTCGGGCACCATCCCCATCGAGGCTGCCCTGATCGCCAAAAACCGGGCTCCCGGCCTGAACCGAAGTTTTTCCGCCCAGAAGTGGGACTGTGTGGACCGGGAGCTGTGGCTCCGGGCGGCAGACGAGGCGATGGACAAGGAGTTTGACGGGGATTATGAGATCTGGGGTGGAGACCTGGATCCGGCGGCGGTGGATCTGGCGCGGCGCAATGCAGAATTGGCCGAGGTGGACGACATCGTAAAGTTTGAAGTGGCAGATGCCCGCACCTTCCACTGGGGCGGAATGTATGGCCGGATCGTCACCAATCCCCCCTACGGCGAGCGGATCATGGAGCGCCGGGAGGCGGAGGAGCTGTACCGTTCCTTTGGAAAGGCATGGGCCAAGTTCCCGGAGACCTGGAAGCTGTATCTGCTGTCCTCCCACACGGAGTTCGAGCGCACCTTTGGGAAGAAGGCGGACAAGAAGCGCAAGCTATATAATGGTATGCTCAAGTGTGACCTGTTCATGTACCTGGGGTAAGAAAAGCTGGGGCGGGGGAGACCCTGCCCCGGACTGCGTTCTGCCGGGCCGGAGGGCAGTCGAAATTAGCACTTGGCGGTTTTGTTTGTGAACAAAGGGTAAATTATCCTTTCGGACCCTCAATTTTTTTGAAATTGGGGGTTGATTTTTTTCTTGGCAGAGGGTATTATGATAGTCGTAGTTAGCACTTAGATAAAAAGAGTGCTAAAACCTAACCTTGTTTATTCCAATCATCATATAAGGAGGAACCCATTATGAAACTCAAACCCCTTGCTGACCGTGTTGTTGTCAAGCTGGTAGAGGCCGAGGAGACCACCAAGGGCGGCATCATCCTCACCGGCGCCGCCAAGGAGAAGCCCGAGGTTGCCGAGGTGCTGGCCGTCGGTCCCGGCGGACTGGTGGATGGGAAGGAAGTCACCATGACCGTGAAGGTGGGTGACAAGGTCATCACCAGCAAGTATGCAGGTACCCAGGTCAAGGTGGACGGCGACGAGGTCACCATCGTCCGTCAGAGCGACATCCTCGCGATCGTGGAGTGAGTCCAGGGGGGACGGGATCACGCCGTCCACCTTGGGGCCCCATCACAGATGGGCGGCGCGGTAAGCGCCGAAGGCCGGCGAAATTGACTTCCGACGGCCGCAGATCAAATTCACTCTGGGGTCCCATGAAACCCCTGGTTTCATGGGGAGACGGCGACGAGGTCACCATCGTCCGTCAGAGCGACATCCTGGCCATCGTCGAGTAAACTCGACGATGGCAATTAGGAATTAGAAATGAGGAATTGATGAGCCGCCTGCGGCGGCCAATTCCAAATGGTCCGGCAAAGCCGGACTCCACAATTCCTAATTCCTAACTCCTCATTCCTAATTCAACACACTTTCTCTAAATTGGAGGTAATGTATTATGGCTAAGATCATTTGCTACGGCGAGGAGGCCCGCAAGGCTCTGGAAAAGGGCGTGAACCAGCTGGCCGACACTGTAAAGATCACCATGGGCCCCAAGGGCCGCAACGTGGTGCTGGATAAGAAGTTCGGCGCTCCCCTGATCACCAACGACGGCGTCACCATCGCCAAGGAGATCGAGCTGGAGGACCCCTTTGAGAACATGGGCGCTCAGCTGGTGAAGGAGGTCTCCACCAAGACCAACGATGTGGCCGGAGACGGCACCACCACCGCCACCCTGCTGGCCCAGGCCATCATCCACGAGGGCCTGAAGAACCTGGCCGCCGGCGCCAACCCCATGGTGATGAAGAAAGGCATCTCCAAGGCGACCACCGCCGCCATCGAGGCCATGAAGGCCAACAGCCAGAAGGTCAACGGCTCTGACGACATCGCCCGCGTGGGCGCGGTCTCCTCCGGCGACGAGGCCATCGGCACTCTGATCGCTGAGGCCATGGAGAAGGTGGGCCACGACGGCGTCATCACCATTGAGGAGTCCAAGACCGCCGAGACCTACTCCGAGGTCGTGGAAGGCATGCAGTTTGACCGGGGCTACATCACCCCCTATATGGTCACCGACACCGAGAAGATGGAGGCCAATCTGGACGACGCCCTCATCCTCATCACCGACAAGAAGATCTCCAACATTCAGGAGCTGCTGCCCGTGCTGGAGCAGGTGGTCCAGGCCGGCAAGAAGCTGCTGATCATCGCTGAGGACGTGGAGGGCGACGCCCTGTCCACCCTGATCGTCAACCGTCTGCGCGGCACCCTGAACGTGGTGTGCGTCAAGGCCCCCGGCTTCGGCGACCGCCGCAAGGAGATGCTGCAGGACATCGCCATCCTCACCGGCGGCACCGTCATCTCCTCCGACGTGGGTCTGGAGCTGAAGGAGGCTCAGCTGAGCCAGCTGGGTCAGGCCCGTCAGGTGAAGGTCACCAAGGAGAACACCACCATCGTCAACGGCGCCGGTTCTTCTGAGGAAATCAAGGCCCGCGTGGGTCAGATCAAGAGCCAGATCGAGGTCACCACCTCTGACTATGACCGTGAGAAGCTGCAGGAGCGCCTGGCCAAGCTGGCCGGCGGTGTGGCCGTCATCAAGGTGGGCGCTGCCACCGAGGTGGAGATGAAGGAGAAGAAGCTCCGCATCGAGGACGCCCTGAACGCTACCCGCGCCGCTGTGGAAGAGGGCATCGTGGCCGGCGGCGGCACCGCCTACCTGAATGCCATCCCCGCCGTGGAGAAGCTGCTGGCTGAGAGCGAGGGCGATGAGAAGACCGGCGTCCAGATCGTGGCCCGCGCCCTGACCGCCCCTGTGAAGCAGATCGCTGCCAACGCCGGCATCGACGGCTCCGTGGTGCTGGAGAAGATCCGTGAGTCCGGCAAGATCGGCTACGGCTTCGACGCCTACAAGGAGGTCTACTGCGACATGATCCCCGCCGGTATCGTGGATCCCACCAAGGTGACCCGCTCCGCGCTGGAGAACGCCGCCTCCATCGCCTCCACCCTGCTGACCACCGAGTCCCTGGTGGCCGATAAGCCCCAGCCCGCCGCTCCCGCCGCCCCCGCGGCCCCCGATATGGGCGGGATGTACTAAGAGACACCGCAAAGCACTGAAAAGTTGGATTTTTTCGGGGGATAATCAATAGATTTTGCGAAAACTTGCAATTATTGCCCGGGAAATCGTCTGATCGGTATGGAAAGGCCGGCGCCTGAAATAGGCGCCGGCTTTTTTTACTGCCTCTTGTCAAAAGAGGGAAAATATGCTAAAATAGCCTCAGAAGTATTGCGTTCGAGAGGTTGACAGGCCATGAGATACTGCAATATACTGACAGCAAGCAAGCGGGGAGTCTTGTAGTTTCCCGTTCTTTTCTGCTGTCCAACGATATTATTTTGGCAATAAAGGCACTTTTGCGGCGTGAGGGAGTATGCCGCAAAGGTGCCTTTTTGTGTTCGTTTTGAACGAGCAATTTACAAAATAGGAGGAGAAATAGCGATGAAAAAAGATTGTTGCCCAGTCTGTTGGCACTGTGCCTGCTTATCGGAATGATGCCTACGGCAGTTTTCGCGGCAGATGACAGTGCGGACAGCAATCCACCCACAGTCTATGAAGGAACGGAAGGAGGTGCGCTGGAGACAGAACAGGAAGGTGATCGCTATCTGCCTGACAGCGAACAGCCTGATCCCACGCTCCCTGGGCTTCAGGCAGAACCAACAGCAGAAGCCGATGCGGACAACTGGTTGAATGAAGCAGATACGAGCTGGTACGATTCCGGAGAAAAGAATTTTGAGATCGATACTGCCGCTGAACTGGCCGGCCTGGCCAAGTTAGTCAACGGCGGCGAAACTTTTGCCGGGAAGATTGTTAAATTGACCGGAAAGATTGACTTGCTCGGTAAAGAGTGGACGCCGATCGGTACAAAGGACGCCGCATTCCAGGGCAGCTTTGATGGCGGCGGCAACAGCATTACCGGTATGACCATCGATAGCGCTTCCGACCATGTCGGGCTCTTCGGGATCACGAAGGGTGGCACACTGGAACAGATTAAACTTGAAAATGCTTCCATTGTATCCACGCGCTCTGGTGATGCTTATGTGGGCGCGATCACCGGTGAAGGCTATACTGGCACCATTCAAAATTGTAGCGTGACAGGGCTGAAACTCAGTGCCAAAGGAAATTTTGTAGGCGGCATTTCCGGTTAAGGATACGCCAAAATTTAACGGTTGCACGGTGGATATGCAGAGATCGAAAGTGCTGGTTGGAAGGTTGGCGGGCATAAATCGGCCAAACTCAATGAAGGCGCGTTTACTTTTGCGCGCAATGCCGTTCAAAATTCGAATACCTCCTGCACCCACGTATCTGGTCCCGTTGGAGGTATCGTTGGTTTTTGTAATTACGGAGATAAGAGCTTTACCGAATGTGTGGTAAAAAACACCGTGATCAAAGCGAAGACTGCGGCTGGCGGTGTGATCGGAAGCACAATGTCAAACGGCGCGGCAGGGCAGACATTCAAATTTGAGGACTGTGAGATCTCCCATCTGACTTTTGAATCGGTCGTGACGGAAAAATCACAAAATCCGGTGGATTTGTTGCGCAAAATATTGGAGAGGCCTGAAAAATACCGCCATCGAGTTGAATGAATGCACTGCACAGGATATTATGGTGAATGCCGCAGAAGGCAGCACCGTACCCAGACGCAGCCGGATGGGGACAGCATCGTCACCAAGCAGGACCTGACGTCGCCGAGCCCAAGACCGGTGAAACCGCAGAGATCGAAGTGCCCACTTTGACCGATGAAAACAAGTATGTCGCACAGGTGGGTGAGATCAAGTACACCTCTGTGAAGGCGGCAATTGAAGCTGCTGTGAACGGCCAGACCGTGGAGCTTCTGCGCAGCGTGACGGTAGATGAGCCGATCATGGTCAAGCACAGTATCACCATTGACGGCAATGGAAATTCAATCACCCGCAGCACAGACGGCATCATCCTGAATGTTGTTTATGCGGACGGTACCAATGTTACCGTTCAGGATCTCACGCTGGCCGGAAACAACGGCGGCGGACTGCTGCAATGGACCATGGAGGGAAGCTATAAGGAGAACGATAGCCCCTCTACTACTCCCAAACTGACGGTCAAAAAACTGCACGTTCAGCAGCGATGATGGGCAGAAAACAGGCGCTGGCATTGGCCTTTGGGGCCATACATCCGGTGATTGGTTCAACGCGGCAAAGTCCGAGGTGGTAATTGACGGCTGTACCTTCGATACGCTGAGCGTTGGTATCTACTACAATGAGGAAGCGCCTCTGCTGAATCTGAAGAGCACCGTCACCAACAACATCTTCAAAAACCTGTCCTGGACCGGTCTGGCAAGTATTCCCGCAAATGCCGAGATCGCATACAACAGATTTGAGCAGACCTGCAACGGTGCGATCCAGTATCTGTTCAACGCGGCCCAGACGCAGACCAACACCTATATTCATGACAACGTGATCGATTCCAAGACCGGGATCCAGTTCATGCCTTACCATTTGAACGAGGGAAATCAGAACGGCGGAAAGCCCACTGTCTTTGTGACCGCCGACATGCTGCCGAGAATCGAGAAAAATGTCCGCAATGTAGACACTGATCTGGTCGTTCTGGTCGCCTATCGCAGCGCTACGGACGAGACCTTTAAGCTGGCGGAAGGCGTCAGCATTGATTTGACCAAGAACTACACGCAGGGTGTTGAGCCCACGATCGATGTCGAGGTGCAGGCGGGAGCAGGCGCTCCCAGCGTGGACGAGGCCTCTGCCGGCACCCGCATCACCGTCACCGTGAAGCCCGATGCGGGCTATGAGCTGGACGAGCTGACTGTCACCGACGCCAAGAACAAGGACCTGAAGGTCACCAAGCGGTCCGAGACCACCTACACCTTCCACATGGCGGACAGCAAGGTCACCGTGGAGGCCAGCTTTACCAAGGACGGCACCGTCCAGAAGCCCGACACCCGCTTTGACGATGTGGCAAAGAGCGCCTGGTACTACAAGGCTGTGGAGTATGTGGCCGAGAACGGCATCATGTCCGGCGTGTCTGCCCGGGAGTTCGCGCCCAACGCGGGCTTCAGCCGCGCCATGCTGGCCCAGACCCTGTACGCCATGTCCGGCAAGCCCACTGTGAAGGCGGAGGGCACATTTGCTGACGTGGCGGCCAACGCCTGGTACGCCGACGCGGTGAACTGGGCGGCGGAGAAGGGCTATGTCTCCGGTGTGGGCGACGGGAAGTTTGCCCCCGACGCCTCCATCACCCGGGAGCAGATGGCTCTGATCCTGTACCGCTACGCGGGCAGCCCGGACGCCTCCGGCATGGTCCTGCGGGAGTTCGCCGACGGGGACAGCGTCAGCGCCTACGCCGTGGACGCCATCCGCTGGGCGGTCCATGAGGGCCTGATTTCCGGCATGGAGAACAACACCCTCGCGCCCCAGGGCACCGCCACCCGGGCCCAGGTGGCCCAGATCCTGATGAACTTCCATCAGAAGCTGGATAAGTAAATCAAACGCCCTCTGGCCCCTCACGGGGGACGGAGCAAAGCGAAAAGCGCGCCCCGCCGGTCCATTCGGACCGGCGGGGCGCTTCTGCGTTTGTGAGTGAGGACCTGCTGCCCCCCGCCCTTCCGGCTCACCAGTGGCGGGCCAGGAAGATCAGGAGCTCCTGGAAAACCCGGGGCACACGGTCAGCCGCTTGCCGGATGGCCGCGGCCACCGCCGCCGGGTCAGCACCCAGACCGAAGGTGAGGGCCCCTTCCGCCATCTGCCCGATGGCCAGAGGGGCGGAGGCCGCTCCTCCGATGGCGATCTTTGAGGCGGCGGCAGCTCCTCCGGCCGCGTACACGCCAAAGGCGCAGCCGCCCAGGGAGAAGAATCCGGCCGCCACCCCGCCGAAGGCCAGCAGGCCCAGGGCGAGCCCGCCGATGGCGAGCGCGCCCACAGCCATCCCCCCAGGGAGAACAGCAGGCCCAGGGACAGCCCACCCACGCTGACCAGGCCGAAGGAGAAGCCGCCGATGGAGATGGAAAGCTGGGCCCCGTAGGATGTATTTCCCAGAAGGCATACGGCTGACAGCAGGGCCAGTCCCAGGCCGCAGTAGATCCAGGGGATCTTTGCCAGCTGCCACACCCGGTCAATGATCAGGGGGATGATCCACGTGATCACAGCCGCTGCCGCCACGATCACAAACTGGCGCATGGCCCGGGAGGGGTTTAACCGGGTCAGCATGATAAAGCTGGTGCATAAAAGCATACAACGTATTATTCACCAGGAGCCGGGACACGTTCCGGTAAAAAAAGCGGTACAGATAAATATAGCACAGGAAGAAGATCACCTGGGCCCCGTAAAAGAGCGCCAGGCTCTCCAGCCCCGTGTTTAAAACGATCACCATATTCGCCAGAAAGTGGAGCATGAACATGCAGACCAGCTGTCTGGAGCAGGCCAGATCCCGGCCCTCCTGATCCTTCATGGAGAAGAACCGGAAATTATAATATGTGTAAATGGCGATCAGAAGGATGATCAGGTATCTGGATACCTCCACAACAAGATTCGTCAATGTCTCACCTACTCTACGCCCCGCTTAAAATGACCGCGGGTAAAATTTCCGGACGGAGGGTCCTGTCTTTTTCCTTCCATATATTCCTCATAGAAGGAGCGGAGCACCCGTTTCGCCGTCTCTTTGTCCTCCAGCGTAAGGATGATCCGGTATGCCGCCGGCGACAGCCTGGCTGCCTCGCCGGAAAGCCCCAGAAGCGACAGAGGGCTTTCATTATAGATCGTATTAAAACAGAACCGGCACTGGTTCTTCACCGGGAAGGCCTTTCCCTTTCTGTCTCTCAGATATAAGACCTCCGGCCGCCCGGTGCAGCCCTCCATGGTCTTTTTCACGCACTGGGCCGATACCATCATGGGGAGGTACCCGTAAACGATCAGCTCGCCCCGTACCCCTGCGTCGGAAAGCTCCCTGGCATTCAGCTCCACCGGGAGGGTCACCCGGCTGGCCCCATAGGCCTTCATGGCCTTTTCCGCCCGGTGGTTGAACACATACATGCCGTGGTCGAAATACTGCTTCATTTCCGGCAGATGCTTTCTTAAAAATCCCGGCTCCTCCATGGAACCCACGCCTATGGCGTCAAAGCCGGCGTTTTTAAGCTCCTCCATATGGGCCAGGAAAAACCTGCTCTGCCTGGGAACGGAAGATCCTGGGCATCATCAGATAACAGGCGCTCCCCGCCTTATGGCAGCGGTCCGCCAGCTCCTTCCACTGGCCCGGATCAAATTCCTCGCCTGCCAGGTAGATCCCGAAGGGCGTTTCTGCCCCGTCCTCCCGTTTTTCCTGCACCAGGGCCAGGGCTTCCCGGAGCTGGTCCATATGGGAAACGGAAACGGCAAATTCCGGAGCCGTTTTCCTGCCCGTCCAGACATGCCTGGAGTCCGGTCCCTTTTTCCTCTCCGTTTTCTCCGGCAGCCGACCGTTCTGCGCCTTCCGCCTCCGTATTTTTATACTCTTCACCGGACTTCCGGTGAAACCGCTCCGTCACAGCCTTGCAAAGCTCCTCCAGGGCCTCTCTCCTCAGCCTGTTTAAGGCCTGTACCGGAAGGAATACCTTTCCTTCCACCAAAACCTCCAGTTCCTCAAAGAAAAACGGAGAATCCCCGGTCTTCATCAGCTGC
>ENA-OPYT01000357-OPYT01000357.1-human-gut-metagenome-genome-assembly--contig:-NODE-357-length-14343-cov-3.379572_pt1 | contig 14343 bp, 14 predicted proteins | sample MGYA00242636_ERZ504480 | MGnify/ENA primary metagenome ERZ504480 (study PRJEB26092, sample SAMD00036228) | human gut metagenome | host: Homo sapiens | study: EMG produced TPA metagenomics assembly of...
CTATCTTGATTATTTCAGGATTAAATATTGATTTTAGCGGCAAATACAAAACGGCAGCAAGGTTTGAGCCTTACTGCCGCTTTTGTGCGTGCTTGCGTTTATTAAGCTGTCAGTTTTTTAAATACGGAAACTATGTGTTTTGGCTGCTGCGGTTTAAGTGCCGGTAAAAAATTCTGCCCAGCAGGATTAACGCCTGCGGCGGCGAATTTAATTAGTATAGCAAATTAAAGGAGGATAGCCATGCGTAAATTTATTAAAGACTATCTGGCAAAAGAGTACGATAACTATGTGAAGGATTTGGAAGCGCTGACCAATATCGACAGCGGCAACGGCGATTTGGAAGGCACGGAAGCCGCCAATAAATTTGTAGCCGCCAAAATGCAGGCACTTGGTGCGGAAACCGAGTTCCGCTATAACGACCGCGGCTGCCATTTAATTTCGCGCCTTAAGGGCAAGGGCACGCAGACTGTGCTTTTGGTTGCGCATGTTGATACCGTGTTTAAACGTGGCGAAGCTGCCAAACGCCCCTTCCGCGTGGATGAAAACGGCTTTGCCTGGGGCCCGGGCGTAGGCGACGACAAAGCAACGGTTATGGAAGTTATTTACGGCCTTGCGGCTTTAAAAGAAGCAGGCTTTGACGATTATAAAGAAATTATTTACTACACCAACGCCGAAGAAGAAGGCGGCAGCCCGACTGCTGAAGGCATTGTGGCAGAGCTTTCGCAGCAGGCAGATTTTGCCGTTATTATGGACGTTGCACGTCCGAACTGGGGAATTGTAACCCAGCGTAAAGGCAACGCCAAATATAAAATTACAGTTACCGGCAAAGGCGGGCACCACGGCAACGCTTCGCAGTGCTGCGCCAATGCCATTCATCAGCTGGCTTACACCATTACCGAGCTGCACAAGCTGGCAAGCCCAATGCCCGGCAAACCGGAAGATTTTACAGCCAAAGCACTGGAAGCACGCGGCATTGTGGACAGCGGCCAGTTCATTCCGCCCAACACCGTTAACGTGGGCGTTATCGGCAGCACCAACGATAAAATCAGCGTTATTCCCGGCGACGCTTACTGCGAAGTAAACGTGCGCTGCTTTGAAGTGGCTGAGCAAAAACGTTTGGACGCCGCCATTAAAGCACTGGCAGATAAAATCGTTATTGACGGCACTAAAGTAGAAGTTACAGGCGGCATTGTAACCGGCCCGATGGAAAAAACTCCTGCCGTGCAGAAAATGATTGATGTGTACAGCAGCGTTGTTGCCGAAGAATTCGGCGGCAAAGTGAACGAATGGGTGGCAGGCGGCTTAACGGACGGCAACCGCACCGCTAAATTCATTCCGACTTTGGACGCTTTGGGCGTAGAAAACTACGACGAGCATACCGACCACGAATCGGTAGACTTAAAAACAGCAGTACCGCGCACCGCAGCGTTTGCCATTACCCTGGCAGAACTTTTAAAAACCGGCGTTAAATAATGAAAAAATAAAACGCAATTAAAAAACGAGGTTAAGCGTCAGGCTTAGCCTCGTTTTAACATATAACCGTTTTGTGCGGCATATTAAGTTTTAAATTTTGTTTGACGCTATTTCCACAACTTTTTTCGGCGGCTTCATTTTTACAAGTATGCCGATGGATTTATTTTCCACGCCGATAAATTCAAAATGGCTTTGCGATACCGGCAAAAGCAGTTTGCGCGCGCGGCTTGAAGCAACCGCCTCCGCCATACGCGGAGTTACTTCGCCAAGCATGGCGTTTGGCAGTACAATGCCGATGGGGCCAACGATAATATCCGCCGTCTGCGCCGTTACGCATACCGCGTTTTCGCCGGTGGCAACACGTTTAAGCCCTGCTTTAAGCATTGCCGCTGTGGCCAGCGCGTTAGTGCCAAGCCCGATAAGTTCCGTATCCGCCGGAAGGCGACCCGCTGTCTGGCTGATAACCTGCGCAACAAGCCCGCCGCCCATGCCGTCTATAAAAACAATGCGCATAAAAACCTCCTGTAAACACCTTAAAACAAAAGAAAACCCTGTTTATTATACCATAAATCCGTTTTGCCAAAAAGAACAGTATTTTTTACATTCGTTTTAAAGCGGCGTAAATTTTTTGTTAACTTTGCAATTTATCTGCCCGCACAGTTGAATTTATGATGATTTTACTGCATAATAAAAATAGAGTTTGGCACTGAAAGGAGTGTTTACAATAGAAAATTTAGATGAAATCAGAAACAAAAAAGGCTTTATATGCGATATGGACGGTGTTATTTACCACGGCAACAGGCTGCTGCCCGGCGTTAAGGAGTTTGTGGAATGGCTGTACAAGGAAGATAAAAAGTTTTTGTTTTTAACCAATTCCAGCGACCGCTCGCCGCGCGATTTGCAGCAGAAATTACAGCGCATGGGGCTTGATATTGACGAAACCCATTTTTACACCAGCGCACAGGCTACGGCGCGTTTTTTTAAACAGCCAGTCGCCCGGGTGCAGCGCTTACGTTATGGGCGAAGCCGGTTTGATGAACGCTTTGTATGAAGTTGGCATTACCATGAATGATTCTACGCCGGATTACGTTGTTATCGGCGAGCCTAAATCTTACAACTACGAGATGATTATTAAAGCCGTTAAGCTGATTCAAAACGGGGCAAAGCTTGTTGCCACCAATTCCGATTTGACCGGCCCGACGGAAAACGGCATTATTCCGGCCTGCCGCGCCTTTGTTGCGCCGATTGAACTGGCAACGGGCAAAAGCGCTTACTTTGTGGGCAAGCCGAACCCGCTGATGATGCGCACCGGCCTGCGCCTTTTGGGCGTGCACAGCGACGAGGCGGCAATGATTGGTGACCGCATGGACACTGATATTGTTGCCGGCATGGAGAGCGGCCTGGAAACGGTGCTGGTGCTCAGCGGCGTAACCACGCGCGAAAACATGCAGGTATTTGCTTACCGTCCGCGCCATATTTTAAACGGCGTCGGCGATATTGTGCCGAAAGAATAACATACGCAGCTTTTAAGCAGGAGCCTTTTACGGCTTCTGCTTTTTTCATGCCCGGAATTATTTATTGCAGCAAAGCCGAAACTTCGGTTGAATAGCGTATACTAATAGTATATAATGGAACTATATACCGGATAACTACCGGATTATTAGTTATAAAGGAGCATTGTTTTGATGGAACTGAAAACACCTCTTTATGATTGCCATGTTGCGGCCGGTGGTAAAATTGTGCCTTTTGCAGGGTATCTCCTGCCGGTGCAGTATACGGGCGTTATTAAGGAACACATGGCAGTACGCACTGCCTGCGGGCTTTTTGACGTATCGCACATGGGCGAATTTTTAATTAAAGGCGCTGATGCGCTTAACAACGTGCAGAATTTGTTCTGCAACGATTTTGAAAATATGTATGACGGGCAGGTACGTTACAGCCCGATGTGCAACGAGCGCGGCGGCATTGTTGACGACGTTCTGATTTATAAAGTAAACGGCGAAGAATATCTTTTGGTTGTTAACGCCGCTAACCGCCATAAGGATGCGGAGTGGGTTAAGGCGCATCTTTTTGGCAGCGCTTCTTTTGAAGATATTTCCGATTCCGTTGCCCAGCTGGCACTTCAGGGGCCGAAATCCAAAGAAATTGCGGCTAAGATTGTGCCGGAAGACGGCATCCCCAAAAAATATTACAGCTTTGTAAAAGATGTGGACGTGCAGGGCATTAAGTGCATTGTTTCCCGTACCGGCTACACCGGCGAATTTGGCTACGAGTTTTACTGCGCTGCCGCAGACGGCCCGAAGCTGTGGGATATTTTGCTGGAAGCAGGCAAAGAGTTTGGCCTTATTCCCTGCGGCCTTGGCGCGCGCGACACCCTGCGCCTGGAAGCTGCCATGCCTCTTTACGGGCATGAACTGACCGACGATATTACCCCGCTGGAAGCAGGGCTGGACTTTTTCGTAAAGCTCGGCAAAGACCGCTTTATCGGCATGGACGCCATTTTAGCCAAGGGTGACCCGAAGGTAATCCGCGTAGGCTTAAAAATTACCGGCCGCGGCATTGCGCGCGAGCACTGTGATGTTTACAGCGGCGAAGAAAAAATCGGCGTTGTAACAAGCGGCACGCACTGCCCGTACCTTAACGCGCCTGTTGCCATGGCAATGGTTCCCTCTTCTTATTCCGAACCCGGCACCAAAGTGCAGGTGGATGTGCGCGGACGCAGAATTGACGCCGAAGTAGTACCCCTGCCGTTTTATAAACGCGCTTAAAATAAAATCAATTTAAGGAGGCTATTTATTATGAACATTCCTAACGACGTTTGCTACACCAAATCCCACGAGTGGGTGAAATTTGCCGAGGACGGCAGCGCAACGGTAGGCCTTACCGATTATGCACAGAACGAACTGGGCGACCTGGTTTTTGTTAACCTGCCCATGCCGGGCGACACCTTCGCCGCAGGCGATACTTTTGCCGATGTGGAATCCGTAAAAGCTGTATCTGACGTTTACAGCCCTGTTACCGGCACCGTTGCCGAAGTGAACGAAGAACTGGCCGACGCTCCGCAGACCATTAACGAAGCTCCTTATGATGCCTGGCTGGTACGTTTTGACGAAATTACCGACCAGGAAGATTTGCTGACTGCCGAAGAATACGAAGCATTTGTAAAAGAAGAACAGGCATAAAGGAGGGCGCCTATGGGAAGCTATATCCCCTCTACTAAAGAAGAACGGCAGGAAATGCTTGCCGCAGCAGGCTATGACAGTATCCGCAGCCTGTTTAAAGACGTGCCTGCCGAAGTTTACCTTGATAAGCCGCTGAACCTGCCCCAAGGCATGAGCGAACTGGAAGTGCGTGCTAAAATGCAGGAGCTGGCCGGCAAAAATACCGTGTTCGGCACAATTTTGCGCGGCGCAGGCGCTTATGACCACTACATTCCTTCCATTGTTAAATATATTACATCCAAAGAGGAGTTTGTAACCAGCTATACACCGTACCAGGCAGAAATGAGCCAGGGCATTTTGCAGTCCATCTTTGAATATCAGACGATGATTTGCGATTTGACCGGCATGGATACTGCCAATGCTTCCGTGTATGACGGCGCCTCTGCCGCTGCCGAAGCTGCTGCCATGTGCCGCGACCGCAAACGCAGCGTGGCGCTTGTAAGTGCTGCCGCTAACCCGGACGTTATTGCCACCATGCAGACTTACTGCTTCGGTGCCGGTACTGAGCTGCGCCTTGTGCCTGCCAAAGACGGCAGAACCGACCTTGACGCGTTAAAAGCAATGCTTACGCCTGATGTTTGCTGCGTTTATGTGCAGCAGCCCAATTTTTACGGGCAGTTTGAAGAAGCAGAACAAATTGCTGAACTTACCCACGCAGGCGGCGCCAAATACATTATGGGCGTAAACCCCATTGCTCTTGCCATTATGAAAACTCCGGCCGAATGCGGCGCAGACATTGCCGTTGGCGAAGGGCAGCCTTTGGGCCTGCCGCTGGGCTTCGGCGGGCCGTATCTTGGCTTTATGGCAGCAACCGGCGCTATGATGCGCAAGCTGCCGGGCCGCATTGTTGGCGAAACGGTTGACGCTGACGGCAACCGTGCCTATGTTTTAACTTTGCAGGCGCGCGAGCAGCACATCCGCCGCGAAAAAGCCAGCAGCAACATCTGCTCCAACGAGGCGCTGTGCGCTTTAACCGCTTCCGTTTATCTGGCAGCGGTAGGGCCGCAGGGCTTAAAACAGGCGGCAACGCTGTGCCTTTCCAAAGCGCATTATCTGGCGCAGGAGCTTACCAAAATCGAAGGCGTAAACCTTGTTTACGGCGGCGAATTTTTCCACGAATTTGTTACCACTTTGCCCAAGCAGAAGGAAGTTTTGGCCGCACTTGCCAAAGAGGGTATCCTCGGCGGGCTGCCGGTTAAAGAGGGCGTGCTGTGGTGCGTAACCGAAAAAGCCACCAAAGAAGCACTTGATAAGGCGGTTGCCATTGTGAAGGAGGTGTGCGCATAATGGAATTGTTGTTTGAAAAAAGCACTCCCGGGCATGGCTGCGATATTTTTCCGGTCTGCGATGTGCCTGTAACTTCACTGCCGGAGGCTTTGGCGCGCAAGAGCGCTTTGCCGCTGCCGGAACTTTCCGAAACGGAAATCAGCCGCCATTATACTGCGCTTGCAAACCGCGCGCACGGCGTAAACAACGGGTTTTACCCGCTGGGCAGCTGCACCATGAAATACAACCCGCGCATTAACGACGAGATGGCAAACCAGGCAGGTTTTGCCGCCATTCATCCGCTGCAATCCAAAGAAACCGTACAAGGCTGCACGGAAGCGCTGGAACTTTTAGATAAATACCTGTGCGAAATTACCGGCATGGATGAAATGGACTTTCAGCCGGCAGCAGGCGCACACGGCGAATTTACCGGGCTTTTGCTGATAAAGAAATATCACGAGGCCAACGGCGATACTAAACGCACCAAAATTATCGTTCCGGACAGCGCGCACGGCACTAACCCGGCAAGCGCTGCTATGGCGGGCTTTACCACGGTTAACGTGCCCTCCAATGCGGATGGCTGCGTAGACCTTGACGCACTGCGCGCCGCTGTTGACGATACCACTGCCGGTTTAATGCTGACGAACCCGAATACCGTCGGTCTGTTTGACAGCAATATTCTGGAAATTACCAATATCATCCACGAAGCGGGCGGCCTGTGCTATTACGACGGCGCTAACTTAAACGCCGTTATGGGCATTGCGCGCCCCGGCGATATGGGCTTTGATGTTGTGCATCTTAACCTGCATAAAACCTTCTCCACTCCGCACGGCGGCGGCGGCCCGGGCGCGGGCCCTGTCGGCTGCAAAGCCCTGCTTGAGAAGTTCCTGCCAAAATCCGCAATGGGCGACGGTGCAGGCGAGGGGCATTTGCAGATGCGCGCATTTTACGGCAACTTCCTTGTTTGCATGAGGGCGCTGGCCTATGTGCTGACCCTCGGCGCGGAAGGCGTGCGTGAAGCCAGTGAAACGGCGGTGCTGAATGCCAACTACATGATGCACAAATTAAAAGATACTTACGATATGGCTTATGACCATACCTGCATGCACGAATTTGTTATGAGCCTGGAGGAACTGAAAAAATGCCACCGGCGTAACGGCGCTGGATGTTGCCAAGTCCCTGATTGACGCGGCATTCATCCGCCGACGATGTACTTCCCGCTGATTGTACACGAAGCGCTGATGCTGGAGCCGACCGAAACCGAAGCGCGCAGGACGCTGGACGAAGCAGTGCAGGCACTTTTGGAGCTGCACGAGCTGGCGCATACCGATGCGGAATATATGCATAACGCTCCGCACCATGCGCAGATTAAGCGCCCGGACGAAGTACAGGCGGCACGCAAACCTGTTTTAAAATATGTACACAGATAAAGTTCCGGTTTCCTGTTATATTACCGGCTGCACAGAACCTTACCGCAACCTTGCCGTGGAGCGTTACCTTTTGGAACACACCCCGGCGGGCAGCGTAACGCTGTATTTGTGGCAGAACAAAAATACGGTGGTCATAGGGCGCAACCAAAATCCATGGGCCGAGTGCAATATGGCGCAGCTGCGCAGGGACGGCGGGCATCTGGTCCGCCGTCTTTCCGGCGGCGGTGCCGTGTACCACGACAGCGGCAATTTAAACTTTACTTTTTTAACGGACGCACGCACCTACAATCTTGTGCGCCAGCTGGAAGTTATTACCGGCGCGCTTAAAAGCCTCGGCATTAATGCCGAAAAAAGCGGGCGCAACGATATTTTGGTGGACGGGCGCAAGGTATCGGGCAATGCCTTTTATACCAGCGGCGGTAAAAAGTATCACCACGGCACGCTTTTAATAGACGTTAAAACGGACGAAATGGCAAAATACCTTACCGTATCGCCGCTTAAATTGCAGGCTAAAGGCGTAAGCTCCGTTAAAAGCCGCGTGCTGAACTTAAAGTCCGTGTGCCCTTCTTTAATGGTGCCGGTGCTGCAAAACGCGCTTGTACGTTCCTTTGCGGAAATTTACGGCAGCGCGCCGCAGCATTTAAGTGAAGCGGATTTTGACGCGGCGGAAGTTGCACGCTACGAAGCGGAGTTTAAAAGCGACGCCTTTCGCCTCGGTACGCGCCTGCCGTTTATCTGGCAGGCAGAAGCGCGCTTTGAATGGGGCAGTTTTACGCTGGCATGCCGCGTTGACGGCGGCAAGGTGCAGGAGGCGGAGGTTTACACCGACGCTATGGACTGGGAAACGCTTGCCGGTGCAGGGCAGTTTTTTAAAGGCTGCACGTTTACGCCGGAGGCACTGGCGCAGGCAGCACAAAAAATTGCCGGGCAGGCAGGAAACGGCATCAGTAAATTTTTAGCACAACTTACAATATAGAAAGGCATACAACCATGCAATACGATTTAATTGTTATCGGCGCAGGACCGGGCGGCTATGTGGCGGCTATCCGTGCGGCGCAGCTGGGACTGAAAACTGCCGTTGCGGAACGTGCGGAAGTTGGTGGCACCTGCCTGAACCGCGGCTGCATACCTACCAAAACCTTAATGCACAGCGCCAATTTGTACCGCGAAATCGGCGAAGCCGGTAAAATGGGCGTTAACGTAACCGGCGCAGAGGCAGATTTTAAAGCCATGCATGCACGCAAAGCGCAGGTAGTGGAACAGCTCCGCGGCGGCGTGGCGCAGCTTTTAAAGGGCAACGGCATTGATGTGCTTGAAGGTGAGGCGGCTTTTGTTTCGCCGGAAAGCATTACCGTCAGCGGCGAAACCTATACCGCAAAAAACTTTATTATCGCCACCGGCAGCAAACCGGCAGTACCGCCCATTCCCGGTGCGGATTTGCCAAATGTTGTTACCAGCGACGAAATGCTTGACACCGACAGCTGCGATTATAATGAGCTTGTAATTATCGGCGGCGGTGTTATCGGCGTGGAAATGGCGGGCGTTTATAACGGCATAGGCCGCAAAGTTACAATTATTGAAGCACTGGACAGGATTTTGGCGAATATGGACCGTGAAATTTCGCAGAACCTTTCCATGATACTTAAAAAACGCGGGGTGGTGGTTAACACCGGCGCTATGGTAACCGGCATTACGCAAGAAGACGGACGCCTGACCTGCACCTTTGAGCGCAAGGGCAAAACCGAAAGCGTAAGCGCCGACGGCGTACTGATTTGTGTAGGGCGCCGAGCCGTTACCGAAGGGCTGAACCTTGAAGCTGCGGGCGTGGAAACCGAACGCGGGCGCGTAAAAGTAGGCGAGGACTATAAAACCAACGTGCCGCACATTTACGCCATCGGTGACGTTACCGGCGGCATTCAGCTGGCGCACGCAGCCGAAGCGCAGGGCATTGCCTGCGTGGAGGGCATTTGCGGGCTTGCGCCGACGGTTGACGCAAACCTTGTGCCTTCGTGCGTATATACTTCGCCCGAAATTGCCACGATTGGCATTACGGCAGACGAAGCCAAAGCACAGGGGCGCGCCGTTATTACCGGCAAATACGTTATGAGCGGCAACGGTAAATCCATTATCGAAAACGAAGACCGCGGCTTTATTAAGCTGGTGTTTGACGCAGAAACGAAAAAACTCATCGGCGCGCAGCTGATGTGCGGCCGCGCTACCGATATGATTGGCGAAATGGTTACGGCTGTAAGCGCCGGACTGACCAAAGCGCAGCTGGCAATGGCGCTGCACCCGCACCCAACCTTCTGCGAAGGCATTACCGAAGCGGTACACGCCGCAGACGGCCACAGCATACACACCATGCCTCCGCGCAGGAGGTAACACTGCATAACAAAAAAGCAGGCTTAACGCCTGCTTTTATTTTTTATATTTATATATTCAATTTTCACTGCATTTGTTTGATAATCTGCATAATTTCTTCAACGCCTGGCACATTGCCGCCTGCCACAACTTTGCCGTCGATAACAAGCGCCGGTAAAGTCATTACACCATAGGCCATAATGCGGCGCAGTTCGCTCACGCGTTCAAATTTTGCAGGGCATTTTAACTTTTTAGCGGCCACGGCAGCATTCTGGAACAATACCTCCACCTGTTTTGTCATTGGCCCTAAAACTTTAATTTGCATATCATCTCACCTTCGTTTCTGTATTTGCTGCACCTTTATCATAACAAAAGGCTTTGGCTAAAGTAAGTACAAACGGTGAACTATTTGCAAATTTTATTACATTCAAAATAAGATGTATTTTTATTTAGCGCTTTGGGCAGGATTTAAATATAGTTTTTACTTCTTAATGCAAATAAAACATCAATCTGAGAATTGTACGATTTAGTCATTTTCATTTTATCGCGCCAAAATTTTATAGGCTCCATATTTTTTAGTTCTTCTTTATCCATTTTGTTCATAATTTCTAATCCATATAAAATATATTCTACATTTTTTGTCGTCTTCTTATTGGCTCCTAATAAAGCTAAAAATGAAGTTCTTGGACAGCCTTTTTTTGCAGAGCTACTATTATATCCCATTAATTCATTAGCTGCTTTTTGCCAAGCTTCTCTGGGTTCGACTCCAGTTAATACTAATTCGTATGCTTTAATTGCACATTCACCATATCTTTTATAAATCATTTTAATATTTCCTTTCTGTTATTCATCTTTTATCACTTCAACCTTAAACACATTAATCGTATCAACATCGGGGCAGCAAAATACTGCCGTGCCGGGTTCAGCACCGGGAATTGAACCGCCGTAGCGCAGAATGTCGATATAGGGAAAGGCAACATGCATTGCCATTGGGCACAGCTTGCCGCGCTCCGTGGCAAAATCAAAGCTGTCGCCTGGTTTATGCCCGCGGTGGCAGCCGCAGGGGCCTTTGCGGCCGATAACGGTTATTTTAATTTTCGGTTTCTGCATTGCTGCCGCCTCCGTAATTTTTTATAACAGCCGCAGCCCAGTTTAAAAGCAGCCCGGAATAAGCACTGAATTCCGCGGGGCTGATTTTTGTTTTAAACTGCGCCGGGCAGGTGAGTATTTTTAAATCTTCGCCCTGCAATTTATTGGCAAGGTCTTTTCTTTTGGCAATATAAGCGCCGGTTTCAAGGTAATGTTTTGCCTGCAAAGCAAAAAAGGCCGGTTTGTAAAGCGTTTTTAAAACTTCCGCGCTTTCTTCATGCACAAAATTGTGTACGCAGGCGTGGTAAATATTGCATGCCGCCGTGTGCAGCGCACGTTCGGCATCAGCTTCGCCTGTTAAAAAAGCAATAAACTCCAAATCGCCGTAAAGGGCTTTGGTGTCGCGGCAAAACTGAAATAAGTCTGCCTTGTCCCACGCTTTCAGTTCTTCGGTGCCGCTTACAAAGCCGCATATTTTTGTGCGTTCTTCCAAACCGGCAATGGCGCTTTTGTAAAGGGTTAAGTCATCAAGCGTAAGGCTGTCTAAAATTAAAACAACGTCAATGTCGCTGCCTTCGTGCGCTTCGCCGCGCGCATAGCTGCCTTGCAGGCCGATGAACACAATCCTTGCGCCAAACGCCGCGTCCACGGCTTCTATGTATTTATCAAGCCAGCGGTCTAAATTAAACATTGCCTGCTCCGTTTCTGCCGCTTTTTGCGGCTTTTTCAGTATGTAAATAAGGTGCGGCATTTCTTTGCCTTTGTAGGTTTTTACAAAACTGCCGCTTATTGTCATGCCCAGCCTTTCCGCCACGCGGCGGGATTTTTTGTTTTCCGGGCGGATTTCCGCGATAACTTCTTCTGCACCAAGCGCGCCGAAAGCATGGTTAACGCTTGCCTGCGCTGCTTCCGTGGCGTAGCCCTTGCCCCAGCAGGTTTTGTTAAAAATATAGGCCACACCCATGCGTCGCTCGCCGTTAATGGTTTCTATAAGAGGCCCGCACACTCCCAAAAAATTTGCCGCTGCATTTTTCGATTACGGCGTAAAAGCTAAAGCCGTCCGCCTTGTAGCGGCGCAGGTTTTCGGTAAGCCATGCCGTAACTTCCGCATCCGTAAACGGCGCTTCCCAGGCGTACATTACTTCTTTATCCTGCAAAAAGGTTTTCAGTTCGGCTTCGTCGCTTGGCGTAAGTTCACGCAGGTAAAGGCGTTCGGTTTTTATTTTGGCGTTTGCCTGTGCCGCAATTTTAGCAACTATTGCTTTATCTGCCGGGCAAAAGTCATAGGCGGTTACGTTTTTGGGCAGTATCCACGCCAGTTCGCTGTGCTCCAGGCGCTGCGGCTCGTCCTGCGTGGTGCAGTTAAACAGCGTTAAGTGTATCGTAATATCGGGGTAGGTGTGCGTTACTTCATAATAAACGCTGCCGGGCATAACGGTTATGCCCAGTTCTTCGCGGCATTCGCGCACCAGCGCCTGCTGTTTTGTTTCGCCTGTTTCCACCTTGCCGCCTGGAAACTCCCATAAGAGCGCCCGTGCCTTGTTTGCCGGTCGGCGGCAGATTAAAATTTTATCCTCGCGCCATATCAGCGCGGCCACAACCTGTGTTATTTTCATAAAATATACCTTGCTTTCTTAAACAAACGGCAGAATAAGCCGCTTCTGCCCTAATATTAACATAAGTAAAGGTGAGCGGCAATAAAATTTGCCGTTTTAAAAGCTATGATGTATAATAAGAAAAGAGAGATAATCTGATGTTGGTGCGTCAGTCCTCTCCTCGAATATTTTCAGTATTGAAAGAAAGGCTGTCCGCGACCGTTGGGACGGCCTTATTTCATTTCCGCGTTATTAACGCCGGGCAGAAATAATGGCAGCTACCAGAATACCGAAAGCTACCATTAAAGATAACGTTTCATAGGTACTCACTGGTTCACCACCTCCCTTTTAAGGGAGAGAAGCCGACCATCAGATTATCTCACGAAGGGTATTATACCATAAATACAACTTACATAAAAGCAAACAGCCGGTAAAGAAAATACCGGCTGTTTTTTAGTATAAGCATTAAAATTAAGTTACAGCGTTATCATCCACGTTATGATGATGGCGTTGGTAAAGTCAATTAAAAACGCGCCGACGAGCGAAACTATCATCCACGCTTTGGGGCGAAAAACCGTATTTGTCGGAAAGCGACTGCATGTTGGCAAAGGCCGTTGGCGGTTGCGCCCATGGCAAAGCCAATGCCGCCTACCGCGAGCATCACAGAGTCGTAATCCTTGCCGAACATTAAGAAGTATACGCCCCAGGCGAAGCCACCATTAAAAGCGTCTGAATGATGAGAATAACAATCAGCGGCAGTAGCCAGGTTAATAAGTTCGTACAGTTTAAGGCTGTTAATGGCCATTGTTACATAAAGCACCAGCGAAATATCGGCAATGCAGTCCATGCCGACGCCTTCAATTTTGTACGCTTTGCTGAAGTCGCCGATGTTGCGGATAACGGCGGCGATAAGCATACTGCCGATATATACCGGCAGCGTAATAAACTGGCCGAGGTAGGTGCTTAAAATACTGCCCAGCCCCATGGCGATAGCGACAAAGCCCAGCGCTTTTAAAAATTTCCGCAGCAGCCGCCGGTGCGGGAATGAGGTTTTCGCCGGTAACGGTGGTTTCCGTTTCGTCAATTTCTTCCAGCGGAGCATCCTCTTTGGCGGCTTTAGGGGTTTTGAGCTTATATTTTTTAATCAGCTTTTCGCCGAAAGGGCCGCCGATAATGAGCGCCGTTGCCATACCGAAGGTAGCGGCCGTAATGGCAACCGTTGTTGCGCCGGTAACGCCGTAGTTCTGTTCAAAAAACGGGCCGAAGGCGGCGCTTGTGCCGAGCCCGCCCATCAGTGCCACGGCACCGGCAAGAATGCCGTAGAATTTGTCAATGCCCATCAGGCTGCAAACGCCCATGCCGATGGCGTTCTGCAAAATGCCGAGTATTGTTGAAGTGAACCAGAAGCCTACAAGAAGCAGGCCGCCTTTTTTTACAAGTTTTAAGCTTGCCATCATGCCGATGGTGGTAAAAAAGCACAGCAGCGCTACTTTTTGCAGCGTGTCGTCAAAGGTAAAATCGGCAATGCCGTAAATTTTCAGCAGCGAAAATACCAGCGCAAAAGGCAGGCCGCCTATTACCGGTGCCGGAATGCTGAACCTTTGCAGGGCAGCGCTGTGGCTTTTTATCCACATGCCGATGTAATAGCTGACTATGGCGAGGGCAACCGACTGCACCATATCAAGATGAATGGTTGTAATTTCCATATTATAACCTCCAGTTATTTGATTAACAGATGTCTGCATTTTAGTGTGAGCCTTTTAATATCAGACTTGTATATTATAGACTTTTTTTAATAAATTTACAATACTGTTTTTAATTTGCAAACTAATGTATAATAAACGCCTGCTGCGGTAAATTTCCCGGCAGCGGATAATTTTTGATTAAAAAAGCTGCGAAAAATGCAAG
>ENA-OPYT01000360-OPYT01000360.1-human-gut-metagenome-genome-assembly--contig:-NODE-360-length-14245-cov-2.830713_pt1 | contig 14245 bp, 10 predicted proteins | sample MGYA00242636_ERZ504480 | MGnify/ENA primary metagenome ERZ504480 (study PRJEB26092, sample SAMD00036228) | human gut metagenome | host: Homo sapiens | study: EMG produced TPA metagenomics assembly of...
CCTCCGTGCGCCGCAGTATGGCATTTCACGCGGGAGGGTTCCTTTCCGGCCCGCTTTTGCTTTGTTCCTTGCAAGAGACAACGATGCGCAATAGTGTTGGCACCGCTGGATGCCGCCTTGCAAAGGAGCACACATGATCGATCCGCTGGCTATGCCTGTCTTCAAGCCTCTTTGGGAGGCCTTTCCCTATCTTCCCGGCTGTTTTGCGGCATGGCGCGGCATGAGCCTCGGTGAAATATCCGCTTCGGCCTACGCGGCGGCGGACGGGGAACGTCGGCCTTCCGACGCCATCGTGGACTGCATGGCGAAACACGCGGCACGGAGCCTCGGCAACGATGTTGGCGAGGCGGTCAAGCGGTATTTTTCCCGGAACAGCGCCGTCCTGTCGGCGAATCTGCACGGCATCGACTGCCTGCCTGAAATGGTGCAGGCAGTGCCGTTCTTCGGCCTTGACCGTCTGGCCGGCGGCACACCGGGGGCCGTAATCCCCGTGCTGTCCTGCGGCGGCGTATCCCTGCAAAGTTCGGCATACCCGCGCGGGCTGCAATCCTTCCACGCGGACGCCCCGGCACGGTTCCCGCTGTTCCGGAGTTCCTGGCAGGACACCGTGGAACTGAACGCCCCCGCCTTGACCACAAAGGACGTGCGTTCAAGCGCCGCCCGCTGGAGGCCGACGCGGGCCTATGAGGAGCGCGGGCTTGGGACGGTGCTGCACCATTTGCTTGACCCGGACACGCTCGCGCTCAAACGCTTTGGGGAACAGGCCGCGCGGGTCAATGCGAAGCTGTACGCCGCCCTGTTTCCGGATGCCCGGCCCGTAGTCGCCTATCTCGAATTGGAGGAAATCGCACGGGAACTGCTGATTGACGACCTTGCCCGGCCCGATTCGGTATTGCACAGGGCGCTGTTTACGCCGCGCCTGCGCGAGGGGCTCTTACGGCGTCTGGCCGGCGTGCGCGGCTGTTGGAGCCCCTGCGTGGCTTCCGGCGGCGAGCTGCCCCGGACAGCCGGGAATGGCACGGCCTTTTTCTGGGGCGTAGACGGGCGCGGGAGGCGGCACCCTCTGCGCCTGTCGCCGGACAACGGCGCGCTCGAATTTCCGGGCTTCCATCTGCCGCTTGTGCCGGAAGCCGTCATCGGAGCCCTGCGCGACCGGAACATCTATCCGGGGCTGTTCGTTTCCTACATGACGCTTGCACTTGAGCACGGGCTTTGCTGCCACGGCGGGATTTTCCTCGTGCGCTATCTTCCGACCATGCTCCACGCCGTGCGCGATCAATTCATGGAGTGCGGCGAACCGCTCCCGCCTCTCCCGGGCCGGACGATGCTGGCGGCTTTCGCCATTTCCATGCAAGCCCGAGAAGCCGGGAGGCTTTTCCCTGCGGGTATGCTGGAACTGCTCACCTCCGGAGGCATCGGCAAGGTGGACCTGCAACGCCTTGCCGCTCTCCCGCTTGAAGCGGTCCTTCCCCTCAGCCTCGCCCGGTGGTGTCTGGACTACACGCCCCGTTCGCAGCGGACCCCGGCCTGGGAAGCCGGCTTGCGCAATGTGGCGTGGGAAGGCCTCACCATCGAAGTATTATGAATAAAGGCAGTTCGGCGCTTCCCCGATAACAAGGCCCGCTTCTGAAAGAAAGATGCGGCCCTCTGCATCGTACCTTGTGCTCCACGGAGGCTCCAGCACTTCCAGCCAACATCTTCTTTCCATACAAGAAGCCCCGCGCATTGTCTGCGGGGCTTTTTCCGTTCCGGCCTCATGGAGAAGAATCCGAATGTCGACAGGTCCAGCCATCACCCAGAATGCGGAGTGTCGCGTTATAATCAGATTTTATACATGTCTATGGACATGTTCTTTTTTTCTACAAGCGTGAACACGCCGTCTTTCGTCTTTTCTCTCGAGAACATCCCGATTTCTCACCCTCTTTTATTCTCTTTTTTCACAATGCGGCACCCAAGATACGGCCCGGCCCAATTATTGCTTTCCCTTCAACATGATAGTCCGAGGCTTCATCAGAGGTTGAACATTTGGACAGGCCGCACGGCCTGCGTGAAGAAGGGGATCACCATGTCATTCGCATTGACACGGGAAGGGATAAAGCCGGTTGCAAAGGGGTTTGCGCTGGCTTTGGCCCTCTTCCAGATCTGGTTTACCACGGGTTTTGGGGTGCTTGACGGCTCCATGATGCGTGTCATGTTTGTGTCGTTTATCACAGTGCTCGTTTTTCTGTTCATACCGGGCCGTAAATACAAGGAAAACGAGAAAGAACCCACGCTGTTTCTGCTTATTGACCTGTGCTGCGCGGGTCTCGCCATCGCCACGGCGGTCTACTTCGCCCTGCATCTGACCGAAATCACCACCCGTATGCGCTACATCGACGACGTGACCCCGGCGGCCAAGTTCTTCGCCGCCGCAACGGTCCTGCTCGTCCTCGAAATCACCCGCCGCACCACGGGCTGGGCGCTGGTCATCGTGGCCTCGACGCTTATCCTGTACGCCTTCTTCGGAGACATGCTGCCCCGCGCCGTCAAGCATACGGGCTTCACTTTCGACGTCATCGTCGAACATCTTTTCCTGCTCAATGAAGGCGTGTACGGCATCCCGATCGGCGTGGCGACGTCGACCCTGTTCGGGTTCATCATGTTCGGGGCCTTCCTCGAACGCTCCAAGATGAGCTCCATCTTTATGGATCTCGCCTGCCTGCTCACCCGCAACTCGCAGGGCGGGCCCGCCAAGGTCGCCATTTTCGCCTCGGCCCTGTTCGGGACCATCTCGGGAAGCGCCGCCGCCAACGTCTACGGGACCGGCACCTTCACCATCCCGCTCATGAAGAAGGTCGGCTACCGCGCCCCCTTCGCCGGCGCGGTGGAAGCCGTCGCCTCCACCGGCGGGCAGCTCATGCCCCCGGTCATGGGGACCGCCGCCTTCCTGATGGCGGAGATGGTAGGCGTCCAGTACAGTGAGATCGCCATGCGGGCCATCTTCCCGGCACTTTATATTTCACCGGTATCTTTATTACGGTACACCTGGAAGCCAAACGGCTGGGCTTAAAGGGCATCGCCAAAGAGGATCTGCCCAAATTCGTTCCTCTGTTCATCCGTCAGGGATATCTGCTGATCCCGCTGGTGACGCTGGTGGCCATGGTCATGATGGGCTACACCATGTCCCGTTCAGCCGTGATCGCCACGCTGTTGGCGATCCTGGTGAGCATCCCCAATAAAAGTACCCGTATGAATCCCACGCGGTTTGTGAACGCTCTGGAAACGGGCGGAAAGAATACTCTTTCCGTGGCCGTGGCCTGCGGCATCGCCGGGATCATCGCCGGTGTGGTTACCATGACCGGTCTGGGACAGATCCTGATCTCTGCCATCGTCAGCGTGGCCGGCGACCGTGTGATCATCGCCCTGTTCCTTACGATGCTGACGTGTATCGTCCTGGGTATGGGCGTTCCCACCACTGCCAACTACATCATCATGGCCACCACCTGTGCGCCTATCCTGATCCAGATGGGGCTGCCGGTCCTGGCCGCTCACTTCTTCGTGTTCTACTTCGGCATCGTGGCCGACATTACGCCCCCCGTGGCCCTGGCTGCCTATGCTGGCTCTGCCATTGCCAAGGCGCCTCCCATGAAGACTGCGCTCAATGCCACCCGTCTGGCCATCGCCGCCTTTATCATTCCCTACATCTTTGCGTACAGCCCCATCATGCTGTTCATTGGTGATGATGTGAACGCGATCAACGTGATCCGTGTGGTCATCACCTCCTTCGGTGGTATGTTCCTCATCGCCGCCGGCCTGATTGGCTTCATGCTCCAGAAGCTGAACATTGTGCTCCGTCTGGTCAGCGTGGCTGCCGGTCTGATGATGATCCATCCCGGGGCCCTGACGGATGTCATCGGCATTGCGATCCTGATTGCGATTCTGGCCTATCAGGTCATCTCTGAGAAGCGTCATGCGGCGACGGCATAACATCCGGTTGTCTGTATGATCCCAACGCACCCCTTTTCCAAGGAGAAGGGGTGCGTTTTTGTGCGGTTATGCGGAAAATATGCGGTGTTCTGGTGGGAAAATTGGTCTGAAATAGTCTGACGGGAGAGAAAACTTGCTGAAATGGATGTTGCGATTTTGTTGCAAATAACAGAAAACAAGTTGAAATCTTGTGAACAATATCAATGGAAGCAGGGCGAAAGGAGGGGTATAATGGAAACAACCTGACGGAGAAATGAGCGGCTTCGGAGGGGAAACTGATCTTAAAGGAGAGACAGATATGAGTGAAGGCACGAAAAACGTCGTCACAACCGAGGAGGGCGCATTAAGCGTCAAGAAGCTCACATTTTGGGAGGCGGCCATGATCATTGTCGGCGCCAACATCGGCGCAGGGATCCTGGGGCTGGCCTATTCCACGCGAAAGGCCGGCTGGCCCATTCTGCTGATGTGGCTGATCGCGGCCGGTGTATGTACCACCATCTCCATGCTGTATGTGGCGGAGACCACCCTCCGCACCAAGAAGCCCATGCAGCTGCCCGGTCTGGCGGAGCGCTATGTTGGAAAGCTGGGCGCTGTTCTGGTCTTTATCTCGGTGTGCGCCAACTCGATCGGATGCATGATTTCTTACACCTCCGGCAGCGGCAATATTCTGTGTGAGCTGCTGGGACTTCCTCCCGCAGTGGGCAGCCTGCTCTTTACCATCCCCGCGGTCCTGGTCGTCTGGTTTGGTCTGAAGGCCACTGGCCTGGCGGAAAAGTTCCTCAGCTCCGGCATGATCGTTTTGCTGGCTGTCATTATCGGCGTCTCCTTTTTCTCCGGCAAGGCGGATGTGAGCCGGGCGATCTACACCAACTGGACTTATGCGGTGCCCGTATTCAATGTTTCCATCTTCTGCTACATCGCCCAGTATGCGGTCCCCGAGCTGGCCCGCGGCCTGCGCCACAACGCCCCCGCCCTGCCCAAGGCGGTCACCGTTGGAATGCTGATCACCGGGATCCTGCTGGCCCTGGTCCCTCTTGCTGTGATTTCCCTCACCGGTCCGGATCATGTTACGGAAGTGGCTACCCTGGCATGGGGCCAGGCGCTTGGGACCTGGGCCTTGTATACCGCCAATATTTTTGCGCTGTGCGCAATGATGAGCTCCTATTGGGCTGTGGGTGGCTCCATGCTGACCAACATCGTCGATATGTTCAAGTTTAAGAGCGAGAATCACGTCCCGACCCGTCTCATTTCTCTGGTCTGCGTGGCGCTGCCTCCCTTTGCGCTGGCATATAGCGGCCTGGTGAGCTTCGTGGACGCCATCTATCTGGCCGGTACCTTTGGCGGTGTGATCATGTCCATCCTGCCCGCAATGATGGTGAACAGCGCCCGGAAGAACGGCGATATGGAGCCGGCGTGGAAATGCGGATGGTATGCTGCCCACTGGGTCCAGGCCATTATCATCGTCCTGTTCTGTGCCGCCGCCCTGTACGCCATCTTCGATCTGATGGGCGTACTGCCTTCTGCCTGGTAAGGAGGGAAAAACATGCGTGTGATTCCAAAGGACAAGGTGATCTTCAGCTTCAATGCGGAGCATCCCTGCCAGTATACGGTTCAGGACGGAAGAGACCTTCTGGGTCGAGACGGACGACTGTTACAGCGGCCAGATCACGGACGCATCCGTCAAGCGCCCCGACATCGGACATCTCCATTATGGACTGCTCGGTGGGCCCTATTGCGGTCCAGGAGCCCAGCCGGGGGACACCTTGTGTGTGGAGATCCTGGCTATTGAATTCGGTCCACAGGGGGTCATGGTGACCTCGAAGGGCCTGGGAGTCCTGGGCGACCGGATCACCGAGCCGGATACGAAGGTCATTCCTATCCGGGATGGATTTGCCCACTTCTCCGATACCATCCGCCTGCCCCTGACCCCCATGGTGGGGGTGTGCGGTGTGGCACCCAAGCCGGGGCTGGACGTGCACTGCGCGGTGCCGGGCGACCACGGCTCCAACCTGGATACCAAGATGATCAAGGTGGGATCCCGGGTCTATCTGCCCGTTGCGGTCCCGGGGGCCGGTCTGGCGGTGGGCGACCTCCACGCCTGTATGGGCGACGGGGAGCTGAGCGGCACGGGGATCGAGACCCCCGGCCGGATCTGCATCAAGACGACGGTATACCGGGACCGGCCTGTGGAGCGCCCTGTCATTGAAACGGCGGATGCCCTGTACTTCGTGGCCTCCGCGGAGACTTTGGAGGAGTCGATCCGCCTGGCGGTATCCGATACGGCGGCCTTTTTGGAGAAGAAGCTGGGGCTGGATTTTCCGGACGCCTACCGCCTGCTCAGCGCCACCTGTGACATCCAGATCAGCCAGGTGGTAAACGACTGGAAGACTGTGCGGGTGCGCTGCCCCAAGCTGGATACCAAAATCGAGACCCTGTAAAGTTGGAACAAATGAAGGAAGGAACAGAGCGGGACTGCTTGCAGTCCCGTTCTTTTTGTGTGGGACACGGGCTGCCGTTGCTTGAAAGCGGAGAGGATACATGATACACTATACAAAACAGGAGAGGGTGGAAGCGGTGCGCAGGAAGATGAAGGAACTGTGCCCTGTCTGCTGGCAGGATACTGTGATCCTCGTGGTGGTGATGACAATTGCCCTGGATATGGGTCTGCTGCTTCAGCCTGTGGGGGCGGATGACAGCCACGCTGCGCTGATTTTTGTGGCAGGAGTGCTCCTGGTCGCCCGGTACACAAACGGCTACCTCTATGGGATCGCTGCCAGCCTGACGGCGGCGATCGTGGTAAACTATGCGTTTTTATCCCCCTACTATCAGTTTGAACTCCAGGAGCCAGGTTATCTCCTGACCTTTGCCACTCTCTTTCTGGTCTCTATTGTAACCAGTACCCTGACAACACATATCAAGGAGCAGGAGGAGATCCGGATCGAGGCGGAGCGGGAGCGGCTGAGGGCAAATCTTCTGCGGGCCGTGGGACATGATCTGCGTACCCCTCTGACGTCCATCATCGGTTCTGCGGAGGCAATGCTGGATCCGGAAAACCATTTTACACCGGAGGAGGAGCATACCCTGCTGGAGAATGTGCGCAGCGAAGGGGAATGGCTGATCCGAATGGTGGAGAACCTGTTGTCCATTACTCGGATGGGAAGGAGTGCCTGTCATCTTCAAAAAAGCATGGAGGCTCCGGAGGAGGTCATCGGGGAGGCTGTTGGAAAATTTCAGAAGCACTTTCCGCACATCGAAGTGGAAGTGGTGCTGCCCCAGGCGTGGCTGGAGGTGCCGATGGATGCGATGCTCGTGGAGCAGGTCCTCTATAATTTGATGGAAAATGCTGTGATCCATGGAGAGGCAAATACAGTGATCCTCCAGGTATCCCGGGAAAAGGGCTGGGCCCGTTTTTCTGTCCGGGATGATGGGACCGGGATCCCGCAGGAGCGGCTGGCGCTGCTATGGGGGGACTATATGGAATTGGCAGAACGCGGCGGAGGAGACAAAAAGCAAAACATGGGATTGGGGCTGGCGCTGTGCCGTGACATCGTGACGGTCCACGGCGGAGCCATGGAGGCACGGAATCTGAGAGAGGGCGGCACAGAATTTTGCTTTACTCTCCCACTAAAGGAGGAGCGGCAGCATGGCGCTCATAAAGGATAAAATATTGGTGATCGAGGATGAGAAGAGCATCAGCTACCTTCTGGGGACCGTGCTCACGGCCAATGGTTATGACGTGATCAAGGCCTATACGGGAACAGAGGCCTGTGAGATGCTGGACGCCTATTGTCCGGACCTGATCCTGCTGGATCTGGGACTGCCGGATATGGATGGGGTGGACATCATCCGCCGCGTTCGGAGCCGGGGTACAGCGCCCATTGTGGTAGTCTCGGCCCGGACCCGGGAGCGGGATAAGATCGAGGCCCTCGATCTGGGGGCGGATGACTATATCACAAAGCCGTTTGGGGGCGGAGAACTGCTGGCGCGGGTCCGTGCCGCGCTGCGGCACGCCAGGAACCAGGTGGCGGGGCCCAGCTATACCCAGACTGGAGTATACCGTGCTGGAGAGCTGTGCATCGACTTTGACCGGCATTTGGTGCAGCTGGAAGGGCAGGATGTCCACCTGACCCAGAGTGAGTATAAGATCGTCTCACTGTTGACCCGGTATGCGGGCAAGGTACTGACCTATGACTTCATCATTCGGGAGATCTGGGGAGAGAAGGCTACCGGCGATACACAGAATCTGCGGGCCAATATGGCCAAGATCCGCCGGAAGCTGGAGAAAAATCCAGGAAAACCGCAGTATATTTTCACAGAGGTCGGAGTGGGTTATCGGATGGCGGAGGGAGAATAGATCCCGCTGTCGCCAAATGCGGCCTGGATCGGGACCGTGGAAACGGGAAACTGCCCTTTTTCGTCCGGCTGCTTCTTTACTTTTTTCTTCGGCTTCGGATATAATAATTGGGCTGAATTTGGATTTTCAATAACTGAGATGGAATGAGAGTGAGGACCATTATGCTTCAATTCGACGAATATAAGGTCAAGCTGAATAATTTGGCTCCCACCCTGGAGGAGCTGGGCCAGGCCCTGGATCTGGAGGGGGCGGAGCGGGAGCTGGATATGCTCCAGGCGGAGTCTGCCGCCGATGGGTTTTGGAATAATTTAGAAAAAGCCCAGAAGGTACAGCAGCGCATCAAGACCCTCCAAAACAAGGTGGATAAGCAGCACAAGCGCTGTCAGGAGTGGGACGATCTGATGGCTCTGTGCGAGATGGGAAATGAGTTTGAGGACGAGTCCCTGGTGCCGGAGCTGGAGGAGGGCTTTGCCCAGCTGGAGCGGGACATGGAGGAGGCGCGCCTCCAGACCTTGCTGACCGGCGAGTACGACAGCTCCAACGTCATCCTGACCATCCACCCCGGCGCTGGTGGCACGGAGGCCCAGGACTGGGCCCAGATGCTCTATCGGATGTACACCCGCTGGACGGAGCGCCACGGCTTTACCTATCAGATCATGGACTATCAGGACGGTGACGAGGCGGGCATCAAGTCGGCCACCATTATGATCGAGGGGGAGAACGCCTACGGCTACCTCCGGGGAGAGCACGGTGTCCACCGCCTGGTGCGGGTATCTCCATTTGATGCCAACGCCCGGCGGCAGACCTCCTTCGCCTCGGTGGAGGTCATGCCCGACCTGCCGGAGGATGTGGAGGTCGAGATCCGGCCGGAGGACATCGAGATGCAGGTCTACCGCGCGTCCGGCGCTGGCGGCCAGCACGTCAACAAAACCTCCTCCGCCGTCCGCCTGATCCACAAGCCCACCGGCGTGGTGGTGGCGAGCCAGCAGGAGCGCAGCCAGTTCCAGAATAAGGACAACTGTATGAAGATGCTGCGGGCCAAGCTGGTGGAGCTTCAGATGCAGGAGAAGGCGGAGAAGATCTCCGACCTGAAGGGCGTCCAGCTGAAGATCGAGTGGGGCAGCCAGATCCGCTCCTATGTGTTCATGCCCTATCAGCTGGTGAAGGACAACCGCACGGCCTATGAGACCAGCGCCATCAGCAGCGTGATGGATGGCGACCTGGATGGCTTCATCAACGCATACCTGACAGCAGAGGCTACTGGGAACTGGGCGACCAAGTAAAACCTGGAGCGGGGCTGAGATCCCGGATCCCACGAGCACATCCCCAAGGGGCGGCCGTCTGCGGCCGCCCTTTTTACATGGTCCAAGAGAAGAGATATGCGGGGCGGCGGCCCGTACCGCAGTTGCTGGTAGAAAATGCACAAATTTACGCAGATTCTTTAAAAGTTCATATTTCTACCGGGAAAAGGACTTGACGGGGGGCGCATTTCCGTGTATAGTTGCGTTTGTAACCAATTTGTAATCTTTTCTTTTCCGGTCTGTCATTTTTTAGACTTGAGAAGTGCGCGCATGAGGCATATATGGAGAATGCAATGAAACAGTCAAATACGGAACAGCCCCGCCGCCCGGAGGGGCAGGCGCTGCGGGAGCGATGGGAGCACCTCAGGCGGGAGGCACCCATCTATTGGAAAGCGTTTCAGGAGTGGAGCCGGATCCATGGGCGACGTGCAGCCCACCGGGTCCATAATGTGGTAGCGGGCAATCGGGCTGCGGGCCCGGTGTCCTTTTTGGTCTGCTCCGCGGCCCTGGCGGTGGCGCTGACCCTGACAACGCTGTACTCCCCCAGCTATGCGGTGACGCTGGACGGAGAAACTGTGGGTGTGGTAGCCGACGAGGGCATGGTACAGCAGGCCATTCGGAGCGTGGAGGAGACCGGCAGCCAGCTGCTGGGCTATGACTACCGGGTGGAGGGCGATCTGGAGTATGAGTTTGCCCTGAGCCTGCGCTCCGACCTGACCACCCCGGAGGAGCTTCAGAATTACTTCTATAACCAGCTGGACGCGGTCAGCGGTGAACTGAGGAAGTACCAGGTCTTGGTGGATGGCCAGGCGGTGGGAGTGGTCAAGGACGAGGACTCCCTGAATCAGCTGCTGGACAGCATGAAGGACCGCTACACCACGGAAAACACGGTGTCGGTGCGGTTCCTGGACACGGTGGCCACCGAGCCGGTTTATGAGGTGAACGACCTGATGACCATCCGGGAGATGGAGCAGGCGCTTCAGGCCAACGGCAACGGCTCCACGACCTACACCGTGGTGGCGGGAGACACCTTCAACGCCATCGCCTATGCCAACGATATGTCGGTGAGCGATCTGAAGGCGCTGAACCCCTCAGTGGACATCAACCGCCTGATGGTGGGCGATGTGCTCAATGTCAAGGAGCTCACCCCCCTGCTTTCGGTGGAGACGGTGGACGATGTGACCTATGTGGAGTCGATTCCCTGCCCGGTGGAAGAGGTCAAGGACTCCTCCTTGTACAAAGGGAGCAGCAAGATCATCACCCAGGGAGTGGAGGGCGAGGCCCAGGTGGACGCCACCATCACCTATGTCAATGGTCAGGAGACTGGGCGGGTCATCAACAGCACGACCACCCTGCGGGAGCCCACCAAGACGGTGAAGGCGGTGGGCACCAAGGAGAAGCCCAAGACGGCCTCCTCCGGAAGCTACCAGTGGCCCATTCGGGGGCGGATCACCTCCTACTTCGGCGGCCGGTATATTTTTGGCAGCTACAGCTATCACTCCGGGATCGATATTTCCGCCTCTTATGGTGCGGCCATCCGGGCTGCCGATGGCGGTACAGTCACCTATGCGGGTTATAAGGGCAGCTATGGCAAGCTGGTCATCATCACCCATGACAATGGGACGCAGACCTATTACGGCCATAACTCCTCCCTGCTGGTCTCCGCGGGGCAGAAAGTGTACAAGGGCCAGCAGATCGCTAAGGCGGGCAGTACCGGGCGCTCTACCGGCGTCCACTGCCACTTTGAGGTACGGGTCCGCGGTTCCTCGGTCAACCCCCTGTCCTATCTGCCCTGATTGGATGGTGCGTTTCCGGGAACGGGAGCACAGAGACTGGAAGGCCTGAGCCGGCCGCCCTGGACAGGGCGGCCGGCTCAGTGACCGATCCAGTCTGCGGTGGAATTTTGTTCTTGCAAATCGAGAAGGTTTCTTGTATAATGTGACCTGTACCGGCCGGTGTGATGGAATTGGTAGACGTAGTGGACTCAAAATCCACCGCTGGCGACAGCGTACCGGTTCGAGTCCGGTCACCGGCACCACGTCGGAGCAAACGTCATATCGTTTGCTCCGACTTTTTTACAAAAGTCAGAGCGCGCTCACGCCGCTGCTCCTCCTTTCCAAACCGAACCCGCTGTCGCTGGGCTTCGGTTTGGGGCCGCCGCTTCGCGGCGGTTTTGTCTTATTGCAAGAAAATATTGGACGCAACCAGCCCTTCCACATCGTATTTTCGCCATCCGAGTACATTCCTTCTGTGGATGAACACAAATCGAGCGGTGCGGGAACCATAAAATGCCGCACGGCAAGGAACCGCTGGGAGGGTGTTCGTTTCTTCTGGACAGTATCGCATACAGATGTTTCTTTGAAGGGTGTGGTTCCGGACGGCCGAAAAAAACAGGCATATCCTGCCTGTGCGCATTGCCAGGAGCGGATGAAATAGTGTAAAATAGAACAACAATGGGCGGGGGAAACTCCGCCTCAGGAAGGGGGGAGGTCTATGCCGGCCTCATCCAGGGAGAGACCGCGCCGGGATCAGCGGACCCGGATGCTGGAGGAGCCGGTGCCGCGCCTGGTGCTGACGTTGGCGGTACCGACGATCATCAGCATGATGGTCACCTCGATCTATAACATGGCGGACACCTATTTTGTCTCGCAGATCAACACCAGCGCCTCAGGCGCGGTGGGGATCGTGTTCTCCATTATGGCGATCATTCAGGCGGTGGGCTTTACCATCGGCATGGGCTCGGGGAGCGTCGCCTCCCGGCTGCTGGGACAGGGCCTGCCTGACCGGGCGGCGGTGATCGCCTCCAGCGCCGTGGTCGCCGCAGTGGTGTGCGGCAGCCTGCTGACCTTGGCGGGGCTGGGGACGTTGGAACACTTTGTCTGGATTCTGGGGGCCACCGAGACGATATACCCTTATGCTCTCCAATACGCCACCTATATCCTGTGGGGCGCGCCGGTGATGTGTCTGGCCTTTACGCTGAACAACCTGCTGCGCTGGCAGGGCAAGGCCAACCGCTCCGTGATCGGGCTGGGGATCGGCGGGGTGCTCAATATCCTGCTGGACCCCATCTTTATCTTTGGGCTGGATCTGGGCATCTCCGGGGCGGCCATCGCCACCCTGTTGAGCCAGTGTGTCAGCGCCTCCATTCTTGCTTCCTTCTTCCTCCGGGCCAGAGCGAGATCAGGGTCTCGATCCGGTGCGTCTCCACTGCGCCAAAGATTTACCTCACCATCTTCAAAAAGCGGAATGCCCTCCTTCTTCCGCCAGGGGATGGCCAGTGTATCCGCTATGGCACTGAACTTTAACGCCGGTGTCTATGGGGATGCGGCGGTGGCCGCCATGGCCATCGTCACCAAGGTGTTCAATTTCCTGCTGTCTGCGGTCATCGGCTTTGGTCAGGGGATGCAGCCGGTGGTGGGTTACAACTATGGAGCGAAGGAACTGGGACGAGTCCGGCAGGCGGTGTCCTTCTCCTTGAAATTTTGCACCGTCATTCTGACTGTGGCTGCTGCGGCGGGGGCGGTCTTTGCGCCGCAGATCGTGCAGTTCTTCCGAAACGACCCCGCGGTGGTGGCAGTGGGGACACAGGCATTCCGATTCCAATGTATCTCACTGCCCCTGGCGGCGGTGCTGGTCTTTGCCAATATGCTGTTCCAGTCTCTGGGCAAATCCTGGCGGGCGTCGCTGCTGGCCTTGTGCAGGCAGGGGATGTTTTTTATCCCCCTGGTGTATCTGCTGCCCATGCACTTTGGGCTGCTGGGTCTGGAGGTGACCCAGATGTGTTCCGATCTGATTGCCTTTCTGGTGTCGGCAGCCTTCCTGCTCCATTACTTCCGGCGGGAGTTTGACCGGGTGTAAACATGGGATGCGTATTGTGCGTGAGACCGTTTGGTCCCCGGGAGTCCCCTGCGGCCTGGCGTCTGTATCAGAAGATTCGGAAACGCTGGGATCTCTTCCTAATAACCATCTCGATTTTCTTTCCCAATGCGCGTTTTCTGATTTTTTTGTGTTATACTGTTTATAGTTTAAATGCTTGAACAAAAGAGAGATGCGTATGGATGTGAATGAAAAGATTTTCGCTTTGGCAGAAAACTTCTCCGCTTCAGCAAAGATTTTGACCGCGATCAGTGATGAAACAAGGCAGCACCTCATTGTAGAAATGATGAAAATGGGTCACTGCATGGGTGTTCGGGTGGGGGAGATCACAGAGAGGACAAACCTCTCCCGCCCAGCGGTTTTCCCATCACCTGCAGATCATGAAAGATGCTGGGATTGTGAAAGTGCGGAAAGAGGGAACGGAAAAATTTTTATTATTTTGATTCCGAGATGGAAGCCTTTGAACGGCTGATAGAGACCTTGCAGCTCGCAATGAAAATTTCAAAAGAACTGCCGGACAGAAGCGGGGAGTAAAGGAACAGAATTGGAGGTAACTTTTTCATGGAAATATTGGAACTTATGAAACAACGGCATAGTGTTCGCCAATACAAAGATATTGCGGTTGTTTCAAAACAGCGTACGGTACTGAATGAGTTGATTGAAAAAATCAACCATGACGCTGGGCTGCATATTCAGATTTTTTATGATGAGCCGCAGTGTTTCGACTCTATGAAGGCGCGCTATGGAC
>ENA-OPYT01000361-OPYT01000361.1-human-gut-metagenome-genome-assembly--contig:-NODE-361-length-14238-cov-10.894267_pt1 | contig 14238 bp, 11 predicted proteins | sample MGYA00242636_ERZ504480 | MGnify/ENA primary metagenome ERZ504480 (study PRJEB26092, sample SAMD00036228) | human gut metagenome | host: Homo sapiens | study: EMG produced TPA metagenomics assembly of...
CCTCTTATTCGGAACTGGCACGGCGTACGGGGTTGATACGCAGGACGGCAGTCACGGCTGTCGGACATCTTGTCGAGGCAGGATGGTTGACGGTTACGGCGGTGGGCAGGATGACGAAGTTCACCTTGACCTTCTATGACGCGCCTCCCCAGCCCGACGGCCACGGCTCTCCGCAGGGGGGCGGCGGCGACGGTTTGTCGCTTGCGACAGCCCTCTACATGTACCAGAACGGGACGGTCTATAACACCGGGGAGACTGTCTGATGGGGTTGAATGCCGTACAATCGTATCCGGCGGAGCGGGTCTTGGTGGCCGCTCTGCTGGGACGTCCCGCCTCTTTCCACGAATTGGGCGGACGGGTGACGGAAGAGATGTTTACCGAACCGGGGCTGCGCCTGGTGTTCCGTGCCTTTGCCGAGCTGGCCTCGCGCGGCGAACGGATCGACATGGCGACGGTCGAGGCGGAGATGTTCCGGCTCGATCACCGGCTTTATGGCGAGCTGAACGGAGTCTCTTTCCTAAGCGCCATGTTGCAGGCGGTGCGCAACGACAGCCACATCCACGAATATGTGCGTCTGGTACAGCGCGAATGGATGTTGCGCGGCTGTGTGGCGAGCCTGAACAAACGCGGCCTGGAGGCGCAGCAGCCGGATGTCGACGTGATGAAGCTCCTCGCCGGTGTCACAGACGACATGGACGGCTTGCGTGAACATGCCTCCGGAGGCGTGGATGTCCGGATGGCAGCCGAGGTGGCACGCGAAGTCCTGGCGCGTTCGTTCCGTAATCAGGAGGCACGCGAAAAAGGGGAACATATACAGGTGCGTACCGGGTTCGACGAACTGGACGACTTGACGGGCGGCCTTTACCGGGGCGAACTGGCGGTGCTCTCCGGACGGCCTTCGATGGGAAAGACGGCGGTGGCTTTGCACATGGCGCTTCAGGCGGCGCGTGCGGGGCGGAATACGCTTTATTTCAGCATCGAGATGAGCGAGGAGGAGGTGACGGAACGTATCCTTTCGATGCTGAGCGGCGTGGAGGCCGGCAAGATCCGTTTCAAGGGGACGAACCGCGAGGAGCGTGCGTTGTTGGAGAAAGCGGCGGCTGAGCTGGCGGGGTTGCCGTTGAGGATCGTCTATTGCGGTTCGCTCGCCATCGACGAGATCCGTGCCGTGCTGATGACGCGCAAGGCTCGCCGGGAGCTGGACATCTTCTTCATCGACTATCTGAACCTGATCCATATCCCTTACACACGGGGCAGCCGCAACGAGACGACCGATCTGGCCCTGGGCGATGTGGTGCGGAAGGTGAAGCTGATGGCGGTCGAGCTGGATGTGCCTGCCGTCCTGTTGGCGCAGATGAACCGCGACAGCGACCGGCGCCTGGCTCCTTATCTGCCGATCTTGAGCGACCTGCGTAACTCCGGTGCGATTGAGCAGGTGGCGGACCAGGTGATCTTCGTCTACCGGGCCGAGAAATACGGCATCTTGTACGACAAGGATACGAAAGAGGACCTGCGGGGCGTGGGCTACCTTTTGGTCGCCAAGAACCGTAACGGGGCGACCGGACGGGCGCGTTTCCGCTACAATGTTTCGATGACACGGTTCCTGTCTTATGAAAACCGGTTGTTATGAGAGGCGATTCGTTGAAAGAGAGAATCCTTCGGGTGGCCACGATCGAGGAAGTGGTGGCTGCCTATGTGCCGTTGCAGCGCAGCGGTGCGGGATATGTCGGCTTGTGTCCTTTCCATGCAGACAAGCATCCTTCGTTGCACGTCCATCCGGGAAAACAGTTTTTCAAATGTTTCGCTTGCGGCGAAGGCGGAGACTTGTTCGCTTTCGTGCAGAAGATCGAGGGATGTTCGTTTACGGAAGCGATGGGAATGCTGGCGAAACGGTATTCGATTGACAGTAGGGAGTGGACAGTAGACAATTATGCAGGGAAGAAGAAAAGGACGGACGGAAAGGGGACGACCGGAAAGAGGACAGCCGGCTCCCCGGACAAAACGGCAAATGAAAACAGTGACGACCAATTGTCTGTTGTCAATTCTCAATTGTCCATTCGGACGATTGGCGCCGCCAATCGTCTGTTCGCCTCCCTGTTGCAGCCTTACGTGCCGGAAGACGAGGCTTTGAGGGAGACGTACCGTCTTTTCGGGGTGGGGATCGCTCCTCCGGAAGTGCCGGCGGATTACCGGAAGATGCGGTCGCGGCTGATCTTCCCGATCCGGGACGAGAAGGGCGGACTGGTGGCGTTTGCGGCCCGCAGGCGGACGGATGGTGAGGAGGGAGCCAAGTATGTCAACTCGCCGGCCAGTCCGGTCTATAGCAAGAGCCGGGTGCTTTATGCGCTGGACCTGGCGGGGGAGGCGATACGGGAGAGGCGGTTCGTCTTCGTCACCGAAGGCTACAAAGACGCCCTGGCGATGCATGTCGCCGGATTTACGAATACGGTGGCGCTCTGCGGGGTGGCTTTCACTGCCGGGCATCTCCGGTTGCTGGCGGGATATACGCAGCGGATCGTCCTGCTGCTGGATGCCGACAGGGCCGGGGAGGCGTCGATGGAAAAGATCGTGGCGATGCTCTCGTGCGGGACAGGCCCGGAAGGGGAGCGGTTGGAGCCGGCCTGTTTGTTCGAAGTGAGCCGGATGCAGCTTCCTTACGGGGAGGACCCGGACAGCCTGCTGCATGGATCGGGCTTCGTCTCTTTCCGCCGTCAGATCACCGCTTCCCTCCATTTGGCTTTGCTGGAAACCTACGAACACCGCCTGCTTCGGCAGATCGCAAAGACCGTGAGCGATTTATCTCTCTGTCTTTCATGTGAAGACCGAATATCTTTGTTATCTTTGCTCGCAAAACAGAAATCCCGCCTCTCACGCGTGACGATGCGGCTGGGGAGGAATGTGGTGGTGTAAACAACCGGTCACCGATGAATTTGCCGGAGTCATTCGCGGGAGACGGATTGTTAAGTTAAATGGAACATAGTCATAATTATTATGCAGTTACAACCTACATTTTCAATCATAACGATTACCTATAATGCCGTGCGTCTGGTGGAGCAGACGTTGTTGAACGTGTTGAGCCAGTCCTATCCGAACATCGAATATATCGTGATAGACGGCGGTTCGACAGACGGGACGGTGGATATCATCAGACGGTATGAATCGGGACTGGCCTATTGGGTGAGCGAGCCGGACAAGGGGATATACGATGCCATGAACAAGGGGCTTCAAAAGGCGACGGGCGATTATGTCTGGTTCATCAACGCCGGCGATACCCTCTGTTCGTCCGATACGGTCCAGTCGGTCGTTTCCAAGCTGCAGAAGAGGAAGGCTTTGCCGGATATCATCTATGGGGAGACGAATATCGTGGACGAGGAAAGGCGGTCACTGGGACTACGCCGCCTCAGGGCGCCGCGGAAGCTCTCGTGGAAGAGTTTCCGGATGGGGATGTTGGTTTGCCACCAGTCGTTCATACCAAAACGTGCGATTGCCCCGTCATATGATTTGCAATATCGCTATTCGGCCGATTTCGACTGGTGTATCCGTTGCATGAAGCAGGCCCGTTCATTCTGTAACACGCATCTCACCCTGTCCGACTTCCTGGACGGCGGTACGAGCACGACGCAAAGAAAAGCATCCTTGCGGGAGAGATATGCGATTATGTGCAAATATTATGGTACTTTTGTTACGGTTTTGCTCCACGGCTGGTTCGCCATCCGTTTTTATACGGCGAAGTGCCTGAAGGGGCGGGTGTAAAGAATATGAATTTTAATGAGACATATATGAAGGATTTGCTGAAGCAATGGGGGAAACATGTTGTTGCCCTGATTTTGTTTTTGGGACTGGTGATGACCTATTTTTCACCGGCGGTGTTTGATGGGAAAGTAATCATGCAGGGCGATAATATCAAGGCGACCGGAATGGGATCAAGCCAGATGGATCAATACGCCGAGACGGCACAGCCGGGTGAGTTCAGTGTCTGGTCGGATGCGATGTTCGGAGGGATGCCGTATGTGACAGGATATGGGCAGGCCGCACCGAGTATGCCTTCTTATTCGATTGTGGATGGTTGGTTGAAAAAGGTGGGATATGGTGATGCGGCGATGGTTTTTACCGGGTTAGTGTGTTTCTACCTGCTGATGTGCGTCATGGGAGTAAACTGGTGGCTCGCGATTGCCGGGGCATTCGCTTTTGCATTCGCATCCTATAATATCATTATTATCGAGGCGGGGCATATCGTGAAAGCCTATGTGATCGGTTATATGCCGGTGACGTTGGCCGGTATGGCATTGCTTTTCAGGCGCTCCTATCTGTGGGGAGCCGTCTTGTTCCTGTTGGGGGTAGCCTTATCCTTGGCGAACGGGCATATCCAGATCACCTATTATCTGGTCCTGCTTTGTCTGCTGATCTATGTAGGATATGCGGTCAGAAAGATCAAGGAGAAAGCCTATGGCGAATGGTTGAAGACCTCCCTGATTATGGCCGCTTGCGTCGTATTGGCCGTATTGCCTAACGCGCAGGGGATGTATTCCAATTGGGATCTGGGACAGCACTCCATCCGTGGCGCTTCGGAGCTGACGCCGAAACCGGATGCTTCGGGAAAAGTGGAGAAGGCTTCCACCGGTTTGGATAAGGATTATGCTTTTCAATGGAGTTACGGCTGGAAAGAGTTGATGACCGTTCTTGTGCCGAATGTATATGGCGGTGGTTCGGGAGGAACGTTGGACAGCTCTTCCGAGCTATACAAGGAGTTGAAGAAAAACGGGGCCCAGGTGGGGAAAGAAGTACAGACCTATACCTATTGGGGAGATAAGATATTCACTTCCGGGCCGGTCTATTTCGGGGCGTTGGTCTGCTTCCTGTTCGTCTTGGGGATGTTCGTGATCCGGAATCCTATGAAATGGTGGCTGCTGGCTGGATCGGTGTTCCTGACATTCCTTGCGTTGGGACGTAATTTCGATTCTTTCAACGACCTGATGTTCCATTATTTGCCTTTGTACAATAAGTTCCGTACAGTCGAGATGGCGTTGGTGATACCGGGATTGGTATTTCCGATCGTCGCTATTTGGGGGTTGCGGGAAATCTTGGCCGAAAAAGTAGAAGAAACTTGTTTGAGAAAAGGATTCTTTTGGGCTCTGGGATTGACCGGAGGCCTTTGTGTGATCCTTTGGCTGATGCCTTCCTTGTTGTTGGATTTCCGGTCTGCATACGATGCGCAGTTCCAGAACCAGGTTCCGGAGTGGTATTACACGGCCTTGTTGATGGACCGTGCTTCGCTGGCTTCGGCCGATGCGTTGCGGTCTTTGATCTTCATCCTGTTGGGAGCCGGGTTGCTTGTCTGGTTCTGGAAGGCGAAGAACAAGAAGACTGCGGCGACTTTCGTAAGTGCAGGGGTGGCAGTCCTTATTTTGATTGATCTTTGGACGGTGGATCGTCGTTATCTGAATGACAGTAATTTCGTCAAGCAGCAGCCGGCGGAGATGTATAAGGAAACGGTTGCCGACAAGGCGATTCTGCAGGATGCGGGTTCGACTTTCCGTGTGTTGAACATCAATAACCCGTGGCAGGAAACGAATACTTCCTATTTCCATCATTCTATCGGAGGGTATCATGCCGTCAAGCTGCGCCGTTACCAGGAGCTGATCGACCATCGGCTGGACGGTGAGTTGCGTGGGATTATCGGTGCTTTGCAGAAGGCACAGACGGCTGAAGATGTGATGTCTGCGTTGGCAGCTTGTCCTACCTTGAATATGCTGAATACCCGCTATGTCATCTATAACCCCGAACAGCAACCGTTGAAAAATCCGTATGCATTCGGGAATGCCTGGTTTGTAGACAAGCTGGATATGGTGGACAATGCGGATGCCGAGATAGAAGCCTTGAATACGATCGATCCGTTGAGAACCGCTGTGGTTGATAAGCGTTTCCAAGAAGATTTGGAAGGATTTGTGCCGCAGAAAGATTCGACCGCAACGATCGTGTTGGAAGAATACCGTCCGAACCGTCTGACCTATAAGAGTAAAGCGGATAAGGAACAATTGGCAGTCTTCTCCGAAGTATATTACCAGCCGGGTTGGAAGGCTACGGTCGATGGTAAGGAAGTGCCTCATTTCCGTGCGGACTGGATATTGCGTGGCATGCGTGTTCCGGCAGGCGAACATACGATCGTATTCGAGTTCCGTCCGTCCGGTTATGTGACGGCTGCATACGTTTCTTCCTACAGTTCGTTCCTGATCTTGTTATTGCTGATCGCTGCGATCGGTTGGTCGGGATGGAAATATTGGAAAAAGAGTAAAAATTGATATTGTTCAAACGTATCACTTTTGACGGTCGTCGTGGTAATAAAGACGACCGTCTTTATCCCGATGAAGTCAATGTTCGTATGGGATGAAGACGGTTGTCTTGACAATGACTTTTGGGAGTCTTTTTATTTGTAGAACGTCTTTTGGAATGCCGAAAACTCTTCCTTTTTCAAAACCAGCCTGTTCCAGGCAGCATCTAAAAATCCACAACCGTATCCTGACAGTTGGATAAAGGAGGCGATAATCGACAGGAAGCCGATTTTGATGCTTTTATTCTGAATCGAAGAATCCGCAAAGATAAGCAAACAGAAAAGTCCGAGCGGCAATAAACTCCAAGTGCAGAAGAGGCTTCCGACCAGGAAAAAGAGTACTCCTAATGTAAAGGCTGCCGGCAATAGATGTACCAGTTTAAGCGAGTCCGGATATTTCTTGTACAAATTTGATACGGGCGATGCCGGAATTATAAACCTGGCGGAAGAACTTGTGCCAATCCGTACGTCTTTTGTGATATACCCAGGCCGAGGGAAACAGGCATACTTTGTTGCCGTTCTTGGAATAGGCGGATACTGAAATCGATATCTTCTCCGAAACGCATGGGGAGAAGCCGCCTAACGCTTCGTAGGAGCTTTTCCGGATTCCCATGTTGAAGCTACGGGGGTAGAACTTATCCATCTTCTTTTTTCCGCCACGAATGCCGCCTGTCGTAAAGAAGGAGGTCATGGAGTAGTTGATGGCTTTCTGCACGTCCGTAAAGCTGTCAGAGGCCTTGTCCGGCCCTCCGAAAGCGTCCGCCCCGGTTTCCTTCAGTTCCTTGTTTACCGATTTGATGTAGTCGGGAGGCAGGATGCAATCTGAATCGAGAACGATCAGGTAATCGCCTTTGCTCTGCTTCGCCCCGTAGTTACGGGCATTGCCCGGACCGCCATTAGGAATATAGGAATAGGAAACATCCAACTTATCTTTGAAAGCTTCGACTACATGCTGGCAAGTCTCCTTCGAGCCGTCTTCGACGATGACGACTTCGAAGTTTGTTTCACTCTGCCGTGTAAGGCTGTCCAATAACTCCTCTACCTCGTTGGGACGGTTGTAGACAGGGATGATAAGGGATAAATGGGATGTTGCCATATTTATGAATTCTTTAAGATGTAATATCCGCAGGTTGTATAGAAGTTACGGATATACGGGATATTCAGGAATCTCCATAGTTTTCGAGGATGGAGATTGAAATTTTGTTTCGTAATTAGGGTTGATGAAATAGAGGACTTCTTCGACTATCCGGTATTTTTCTTTGTGCACGATCGAGAGAAAACGTTCCAGTGAAATGCCGGTATCTTTGATTTCCAAAAGTCCTCCGGGATTGACATTCCCCCATTCCAGCACTTTTTTTATATACGGGACGGGGCAATAAATGGAACCAGGGCAAATGGCTTAGGAGCTTGTTGTTGCAAATCTGCTGGTGACCTCCGAATGGATTTTGCCAGGGTGGAAAGGCTACGAAAATAATACCGTGGGGACTTAAGAACCTCTTTATAAAAGGCAAGAATAATTCTTGGTTGGGGATGTGTTCTATCACATCCCGGATGATGATAATGTCGAACTTGTTGTGCAGTTCGGTTACTTTGTAGATATCCTCGCAGATCAATGTCAAGTTTCTGTTGTTGGGATGTACGCTGTAGATTTCTTTTGCGATTGCAATCTGGCCTCCGTTGATGTCTATGCCGGTCACTTGGCAACCGAGATCCAGAAAGGGCTTTATGTTTCCTCCTTCCCCGCAACCGATTTCGAGAATGTGGGAATCTGCCGTAATCGGTTTATGCTTTTCAATGAAAGGTATTACATATTTTTGTGTCGTAATACTTTGTTCGTTGAAATATAGTTGTCTGTCAGCGTGTCTTTTTTGCATATCTACAAAATAAAAAAGAGGGTGTGCCGAAAGCCTTCATACTTTTGAGCACACCCTCAGATATATTAATATCTGTAATGTTCGGCCTTATAAGGTCCTTCGACCGGTACGCCGATGTAATCGGCTTGCTTCTGAGTCAGTTTGGACAGTTTGACGCCGATGCGCTCCAGGTGGAGGCGGGCAACTTCTTCGTCCAAACGTTTCGGCAGGCGGTAGACACCTATTTCGTAAGGCATTGTCCACAAATCCATCTGGGCCAAGACTTGATTTGTGAAGGAGTTGCTCATTACGAAAGAAGGATGGCCTGTCGCGCAACCCAAGTTCACCAAGCGGCCTTCTGCCAACAGGAAGATAGAGTTGCCTGTCGGGAATGTGTACTTGTCAACCTGCGGTTTGATGTTGGTGTGCTGGATGTTCGGATAGTTCACCAGCTTGTCGACCTGGATTTCGTTGTCGAAATGGCCGATGTTGCAAACGATGGCCTGGTCTTTCATCTGGGCCATATGTTCGATGGTGATGATGTCGCAGTTACCGGTGGTCGTAACGAAAACGTTGCCTTCCTTGACGGCTTCTTCCATTGTCGTCACTTCGAAGCCTTCCATGGCGGCTTGCAGGGCGCAAATCGGATCGATCTCCGTGATCAGGACACGGGCTCCGTAAGAGCGCATGGAGTGGGCACAGCCTTTCCCTACGTCGCCATATCCGGCTACTACCACGACTTTGCCGGCGATCATCACGTCGGTAGCGCGCTTGATGCCGTCGGCCAGTGATTCGCGGCAACCGTACAGGTTGTCGAATTTCGATTTCGTAACGGAGTCGTTGACATTGATGGCCGGAACCAGCAGTTCACCTTTTTCCATCATTTGGTACAGGCGGTGTACGCCGGTAGTCGTTTCTTCGGAGACACCTTTCATTTCGGCGATCGTGCGGTGCCAACGGGTATTGTCTTCAGCCAGGATACGGTTTAAGGTATCCAGGATGACCTGTTCTTCGTGATTGCCACCTTTGCGGTTGATCGTTTCGGCATCGTTCTCTGCCCGGTAACCCATATGAACCAGCAGGGATGCGTCGCCACCGTCATCCACAATCATGTGCGGACCTTTGCCGTCGGGGAAACGGAGTGCCATGTCGGTACACCACCAGTATTCTTCCAGTGTTTCACCCTTCCAGGCGAAAACGGGAACACCATCGGCAGCGATGGCTGCGGCAGCGTGGTCCTGTGTAGAGAAGATGTTGCAGCTTGCCCAGCGAACATCTGCTCCCAACGCAACTAATGTTTCGATTAACACTGCGGTCTGAATCGTCATGTGCAGTGAGCCGGTGATACGAGCTCCTTTCAGAGGTTTCTGATCGGCGTACTTCTTGCGAAGTGCCATAAGTCCCGGCATTTCGTGTTCGGCGATCTCGATTTCTTTACGACCGAATTCAGCCAAACTCATATCTGCCACTTTATAAGGCAGATTAGTTGGAAATAATTGTGACATAAATTGATACTAAAATGTTAATGCTGCAAAGGTAGTAAAAAAAATCATACCGGAGTGATTCCCTGGTCGGCCAATAACTTCAATCCTAAATCCTTCAGTTTGAACTTCTGGATCTTTCCGCTACCGGTCATGGGGTAGGTGTCGACAAAGAATATGTATTTCGGAATCTTATGCCGGGCGATCTTTCCGCGACAGAAGTCCTTGACGATATCTTCCGTCATGGTGACGCCTTCGTGCAGGATGATAAAGGCTCCCACTTCCTCCCCGTATTTCTTGGAGGGAACGGCAGCGACCTGCACATCTTTCACGCCTTTCAGGTGATAGAGGAATTCCTCCAGCTCACGGGGGTAGATGTTTTCTCCTCCCCGGATAATCATGTCCTTGATGCGTCCGGTGATGCGGTAGTTGCCATGTTCGTCTTTCACGCCCAGGTCGCCACTGTGCAGGAAGCCGTCTTTATCGATGACTTCGGCTGTCGCGGCCGGGTTGTTGTAATAGCCTTTCATGGTATTGTAACCTCGGTTGCACATTTCACCTTGTACGCCTACCGGACATTCTTCTCCCGTTTCCGGATCGATCACGCGGACTTCGGTAAATTCGTAGTCACGTCCCACCGTATTGTAGCGGACTTCCGCCGGATCGTCGATGCGCGAATGTGTCATGCCGGGCGATGCTTCCGTCAACCCGTATACGCTGGTCACGCGCATGAACATTTTTTCTTCCACCTGCTTCATCAGTTCCACAGGGCAAAGGGAGCCTGCCATGATGCCGGTGCGGAGGGAGGTCAGGTCGAACATGCTGAACATCGGGTGATTGAGCTCGGCGATGAACATGGTCGGAACGCCGTAAAGGGCCGTGCACCGTTCCTTGTGGATGGAGGCGAGTACGACCAGCGGATCGAATTTTTCGACCATGACTTGTGTGCATCCATGCGTCAAGACGTTCATGGAGGCGAGCACGACACCGAAGCAGTGGAACAGAGGCACGCAGCAGCATAGTTTGTCGTCTGCTGTGAATTTCATGTGTTCTCCTGTCAACAGCCCGTTGTTGGCAATGTTATAGTGCGTCAGCATGACCCCTTTGGGAAAGCCGGTCGTGCCGGATGTATATTGCATATTCACGACATCGTGCGGGGTCACCAGCTTTTTGGCTTCCACCAGTGTCTCGTCACTGACGTTTTCGCCTAAAAGCAGCAGTTCGGGAGTGTTGTACATTCCTCTGTATTTCTCCTGCCCGATGTAAACTACATTCTTCAGAACCGGGAAACGTTTGCTTTTCAGGTAGCCGCGTTGTGATTCCTTCAGTTCGGGCAGCATGGTGTATACCATGTCGACATAGCTTCCGTCGAACACGCCGTCGGTAATGCATAATGTATGGATATCCGCGTTTTCGACCAGGAATTCCAGTTCGCTCTGCTTGTAGTTGGTATTGACGGTAACGGCCACTGCTCCGATCTTGGCGGCGGCATACAGGAATGTAAGCCAGTCAGGGACATTAGTCGCCCAGATACCGACATGCGTGCCATGTTTGATCCCGATCGAAAGCATGCCTTTCGCCATCCGGTCTACACGTTCGTTGAATTCCTTCCAGGTGAAACGGAGGTCGCGGTCGGAATATACCAGATATTCCTTGTCGGGGGTCGTCTCGGCCCAATGTTCCATCCACTGGCCGAGCGTCCTGTCTTGTAATTGTATTTCCATAGAGACGGCAGATTAATAGGGGGTGTAGATGACTCCGAGGATTTTCGCCGTATTGTCGGCAGCGGCATGTACGTGGTGGGCGACGATGGAATCGTAGTAGATGCTGTCGCCTTCTTCCAGGATATAGGTATTCTTGCCGTAGTTGATTTCGAGGATGCCTTCCAGTACATAGATGAATTCTTCCCCTTCGTGTGTGGAAAGTACGAAATCCACTCCGTCTTCACTCGGAGCGACATCGATCAGGAACGGTTCCATATGGCGGCCCGACTTGTCTTGTGACAGCGAATGGTATTCCATGTGCCTTGCGTGCCTTGCTGTCGTTGTTGCTGAAACCGATGCTGTTCGTGTCATTGCTATCTTTCTTGCGGCAAATGACGGGGCCCAGTTCGGACTGATCGTCCAGGAATGTCCCCAGACGTACGCCTAATACGCGGGCTATCTTGATTAGCGGGGCGAGAGACGGAAAGTCTATATTGCTCTCGATACGTTCTATTTGTTCGATGCTCAGACCTGAGCGTTCGGATACTTCCTGGGTGGAAAGTTGTTTGGATTCACGGATACTTTTGATTTTAGCTCCTATGATTTTGTTGTTTCCCATGAGCATTATATGTTTATTGTTTATTGAATCTTTTAATTTGTAACAGAACGGCGCAAAATTACATTAAATTTTCATTAAACAAAGGTATTAGGTAAAAGAAAAAAGGATGACCCCCGTGGAGACCATCCTTTTGAACTTCTTGCGAAGAAATTGTTTCTTACTTTCTGATGCCAAGCTCTTTGATGATAGCACGATATCTTTCGATATCAACCTTGATCAGGTAATCCAGTAAACGACGACGCTTACCTACCAACATTTTCAGAGCTCTTTCGGAGCTATGGTCTTTGTGATTAGCCTTCAAGTGTTCAGTCAAATGTGCGATACGAACTGTGAACAGTGCGATCTGGCTTTCTGCAGAACCTGTGTTGGTTGCAGACTTGCCATACTTTTCGAAAATCTCTTTTTTCTTTGCTGAATCTAAAAACATGATTCTTGTGTACTTTAATAAATTAATACTATGTTATCTAAGCGGGGACAAAGGTAGGGATTCATTTTTGATTGACAAATCTTTTTATGTATCTTTTTTTATTTTGAAGTGTCAATGTCATATACTTCTCGCAAATTTATTGTAATTTTGCGGCCAATAAATTAGTTTTCAATGCAAAAGATTAGAAACATCGCGATTATCGCGCACGTAGACCACGGTAAGACAACGCTCGTGGATAAGATGTTATTAGCCGGTAAGCTTTTCCGTGAAGGACAGGCAGAGCCGGATCAGTTCCTGGACAATAATGACCTGGAACGTGAACGAGGGATTACGATCCTTGCCAAAAATGTATCTATTAATTATAAAGGTTATAAAATCAACATTATCGATACTCCGGGACACGCCGACTTCGGAGGTGAAGTGGAACGCGTATTGAACATGGCTGACGGTTGCTTGTTGCTGGTCGATGCTTTCGAAGGCCCGATGCCGCAGACTCGTTTCGTGCTTCAGAAGGCTATCCAGTTAGGCTTGAAACCGATTGTGGTCATTAATAAGGTAGACAAGCCGAATTGTCGTCCGGAAGAGGTGCAGGAAATGGTGTTCGACCTGATGTTCAGTCTTGATGCAACGGAGGAACAGCTCGACTTCCCGACGATCTACGGTTCTGCCAAGCAGGGTTGGATGTCGGAAGATTGGAAAGAGCCGAAGGAAGATATTACCGCTTTGCTGGATGCTATCATCCAGTATATTCCGGAACCCCAGGTATTGGAAGGCTCTTCCCAGATGTTGATTACTTCGTTGGACTATTCCAAGTATGTAGGCCGTATCGCTGTGGGGCGCGTGCATCGTGGCGAACTGCGCGAAGGACAGGAGATCATGCTTTGCAAGCGTGACGGATCGATGGTGAAATCGAAGATCAAGGAAATCGACGTGTTCGAAGGGCTGGGGCGTACGAAAGTAGATGCTGTCCAGTCCGGTGATATCTGTGCGATTATCGGTGTGGAAGGTTTTGAAATCGGTGAAACGATTGCCGATGCCAATGATCCGGAACCGCTGCCGACGATTGCTATCGACGAACCGACGATGTCTATGTTGTTTACGATCAATAACTCTCCGTTTTTCGGGAAAGACGGCAAGTTCGTGACATCTCGCCATATATATGATCGTTTGATGAAAGAACTGGACAAGAACCTTGCCTTGCGAGTGGTTCCGACAGATTCTGCCGATTCTTGGTTGGTGTATGGACGCGGTGTTCTCCACTTGTCTGTCCTGATCGAAACCATGCGTCGTGAAGGTTACGAGTTGCAGGTTGGTCAGCCGCAGGTCATTATCAAGGAAATCGACGGCGAGAAATGCGAACCGGTCGAACAGTTGACGGTCAATCTGCCGGAAGAATGTTCCAGCCGTATCATCGATATGGTAACCAAGCGCAAGGGTGAAATGACGATGATGGAAAGCAAGAACGACCGTATGCATTTGGAATTCACGATTCCTTCCCGTGGTATTATCGGTTTGAACAATGCTGTTCTGACTGCATCAGCTGGTGAAGCGATCATGGCGCACCGTTTCCTCGAATACCAACCGTGGAAAGGTGAGATCGAACGCCGTACGAATGGTTCTATCATCGCGATGGAAACAGGTACTGCCTATGCTTATGCTTTGAATAACTTGCAATCCCGTGGACGTTTCTTTATTGCTCCAGGCGATGAGGTGTATGCCGGACAGGTGGTTGGCGAGCATACGAAAGACAATGACTTGGTGGTTAATGTGACGAAGTCGAAGAAGCTGACGAATATGCGTGCTTCCGGTTCGGATGATAAAGTGTCT
>ENA-OPYT01000368-OPYT01000368.1-human-gut-metagenome-genome-assembly--contig:-NODE-368-length-14131-cov-4.981005_pt1 | contig 14131 bp, 8 predicted proteins | sample MGYA00242636_ERZ504480 | MGnify/ENA primary metagenome ERZ504480 (study PRJEB26092, sample SAMD00036228) | human gut metagenome | host: Homo sapiens | study: EMG produced TPA metagenomics assembly of...
GAAAGGGCCCAAAGGGCACACGACGGGAAAGTAGGCTGTCATCAACAGCACGGGTTTCTTCTTCATCGGTGTCGGGGTTGGTGCCTTTAACAGCCGGAATATCCAGCGGCGACGGCATGTAATCGACGACAGCGTCGAGAAGCATCTGAATCCCTTTGTTCTTGTAAGCAGAACCGCAGAGGACCGGGAACAATTTGTTCGTGCAGACGCCCTTACGGATAGCTACTTTCAATTCGTCGACGGAGATTTCTTCGCCTTCGAGGTATTTCATCATGAGTTCTTCATCGGTATCGCAAACAGCTTCAACCATGATGTCATGATATTTTTTTGCTTCTTCTAATTCGTCTTCCGGGATGTCAACGATTTCGATTTCTTTACCGAGAGCATCATCATAGATTTCAGCTTTCATGGTAATGAGGTCGATAATACCGCTGAATGTCGATTCAGCACCGATCGGGAGCTGAATAGCGACGGAATTGGCCTGAAGACGGTCTTTCATCATTTCGACAACGTTCAGGAAGTCAGCACCGGTCGTATCCATCTTATTGACGAATGCGATACGGGGAACATGATAATGTTCAGCCTGACGCCATACCGTTTCCGACTGCGGTTCTACGCCGCCCTTAGCGGAGAAAACAGCAACAGCACCGTCGAGTACGCGCAGGGAGCGTTCAACTTCAACCGTGAAGTCAACGTGCCCCGGAGTATCGATGATGTTGATGCGGTGATCTTTCCAGTGAGCTGTCGTAGCAGCAGACGTGATCGTAATACCGCGTTCCTGTTCCTGAGCCATCCAGTCCATGGTAGCAGCGCCGTCATGAACTTCGCCGATTTTATGAACTCGGCCGGTGTAGAACAGAATACGTTCGGTTGTCGTGGTTTTACCAGCATCGATGTGAGCCATGATGCCAATGTTTCTCGTTTTTTCCAAAGAAAATTCTCTTGGCACGGTTTTTTCCACTCCTCAAAAAATAATAAATATCGTAAATTACCAACGATAATGAGCGAAAGCTTTGTTAGCTTCTGCCATTTTATGAGTATCTTCCTTTTTCTTGATAGCAGCGCCTGTGTTGTTGAAAGCGTCCATCAATTCGCCAGCGAGCTTTTCTTTCATCGTACGTTCGCCGCGCTGACGGGCATAGCCGACAGTCCAGCGGATACCGAGGGACAAGCGACGGTCTGCACGTACTTCAACAGGAACCTGGTAGTTAGCACCGCCGACACGACGAGCACGGACTTCCAGGACAGGCATAACGTTGTTGAGAGCCTGTTCAAATACTTCCAAAGGATCTTTATTCATTTTCGAACGGATGATGTCGAAAGCATCGTAAACGATGGTTTCAGCGACACCTTTTTTGCCGTCCAACATAACTTTGTTGATGAAGCGCGTTACCAATTTGGAATGGTACACCGGATCCGGCAGCACATCACGCTTCGCAACGGGGCCTTTTCTTGGCATGTCTAATTCCTCCTCTATATTGTGTATGTCATCTGTTTCATCTTAATGGTAAATCTTACTTACCTTTTTTTGCGCCGTATTTCGAACGGGACTGCTGACGATCTGCAACGCCAGCTGTATCCAAAGCACCGCGGACGATATGATAACGTACACCAGGAAGGTCTTTGACACGACCGCCTCTGATTAATACAACACTGTGTTCCTGTAAATTGTGACCAATGCCAGGAATATAAGCTGTTACTTCGATAGAGTTCGTCAAGCGAACACGGGCAACTTTACGCAGAGCCGAGTTAGGTTTCTTCGGCGTAGCAGTGTATACACGAGTGCAGACACCACGTTTCTGCGGGCTGTTTTTCAAAGCCGGCGCATTCGATTTGGTTAAAGCAACCTGACGTCCTTTACGAACTAATTGGCTGATTGTTGGCATGTGGGCACCTCCTCTCCAAACAATTAGATTTATAATGTAATCATCAACGAGCAGAGCTCATAAGATGATATTACCAAAAGTTATTTCAACAAGCCTACGGCCGCAGCCTTTACTTTGATATGGCAGGCCACTCCCAGCTCTGCCATGGTATACGTGCGGTCGACAGGAATGTGCGCCCCTTCAGATGCTTCTACAAGCGGCGCTACGACTTGCTCATCGCAGTCCTTGGCGATGTACAAGTGTGTGACTTCGTTTCGTTTCATTGCCTTCAAGGTTTGCTTGGCCCCCACAGTTTTGCGGACACCGGCAGCGACATCTAAGCTCACGAAACCTCACTCCTTACGTCTTGCAAATTAGGCGCAATGCACGCATTGCGACACTTAGATATTTTATCATCATGGTAATTATCTGTCAATGCGTTTTTTGGTAAAAACTGCGTAACCAGTACATCTTTTATTACACTCTCCCGTGTGTTTCATATTCTTTCTGAGCCACTCCAAGCAGGTCAAAATCAGGACGCTCTGTCAAAAATAAAAAAGAAGCCCTCTTGCGAGGGCTCCCTTTCTCTCTTAGTGTCCGGCTTCCGGTGCTTCGACAGCACTTTCAGGGGCATCTACGGGATTTCCGTCTTCGTCTTCATAGCTGATGGACGGGACGGTCTTTACTACTTTTACTTTACGGTAGCGGCTCATGCCGGTCCCGGCCGGGATGAGTTTACCGATAATGACGTTTTCTTTGAGGCCTAAGAGCGGATCGATCTTACCCTTAATAGCGGCATCGGTCAGGACACGAGTCGTTTCCTGGAAGGATGCAGCCGACAGGAAGGAATCCGTTGCCAGTGCGGCCTTGGTGATACCGAGGAGCATCGGTTTGCCGATGGCGGTCTTGCCGCCGTTGTTAGCGATGCGCTTATTCATATCTTCAAAGATATTGACGTCGATATAATCGCCCGGCAATACATCTGCATCTCCGGATTCTTCAATCTTCATCTTGCGCAGCATCTGGCGAACGATGACTTCGATGTGCTTATCGTTGATACCAACACCCTGTGATTTGTATACCTTCTGTACTTCGTATACCAGGTAGCGCTGTGTTGCTTCGACGCCCTGGATACGCAGGATATCGTGGGGGTTGATGGAGCCTGCCGTGATACGGCTGCCCTTTTCGATGACATCGCCTTCGTGTACGACGAGGTGCGAACCGAAGGGGATCGTGTAGCTCCGTTCTTCGCCATCTTTCGAGAGGACGTGAACGATGTTGATGTCGTGATGGTCTTCTTTTTCTGTAATCGATACGGTACCGCTGATTTCCGTGACGATAGCGTTGCCCTTCGGCTTACGAGCTTCAAACAATTCTTCGACACGAGGAAGACCCTGGGTAATATCGCCGGCCGATGCAACACCGCCGGTATGGAAGGTACGCATCGTCAGCTGTGTACCCGGTTCCCCGATGGACTGGGCTGCAATGGTGCCGACCGATTCGCCGACATTGACCTTGCCGCCAGTACCGAGGTCGCGGCCATAGCACTTAGCACAGACACCGTAACGGCTGTGGCAGGTAAGGACGCTGCGGATGCGGACGGTATCGTAATATTTAGCAATTTCTTTCGCCTGATCGGCCATGATTTCTTCATTGAGGGCCACGATGACGGCACCCGTTTCCGGATTGACCAGGGTTTCAGCGGCCGTACGGCCTTCGATTCGTTCTTCGAGCGGTTCAATGACGCCGTTGCCTTCGACGATGGCCGTGACTTCTACGCCGCGGATATCGTTGTTGCGGGCTTTGACTTCTTTGACGTCGCTATTGAGGATGCGATCGATAGCGTCTTCCGTAAGCGGCGTTCCTTTGGCGCAGATTTCAATGCCATTGGAATCGATGACGGCTTCTTCGATGGTCTTGCCGAGCATGTTTTCCGCCATGGATTTGCGGATCGCTGCCCGGAACCCTTCTTCCGGAGCGCCGAGGGAAACCGTTTCGATGACGTTGGTATGATTGAGGTCATCGTTGATATCCATCTGGCTGCCGCGGAGATAGAGTTTCGGAATCTGGTGTTCAATGATCGTGTCCATGTCGTCGTTGGTCAGGAGGTGTTCTGCTTCAAATACAGCTTCACCCGTTTCCGGATCGATGGCTTCGCGGGCGAGAACCCGGCCAATCAGTTTATCGCGAAGGAGGTTGACAGCCTGGCGGCAGGAGCTTGCCAAGCGGGCCCGTTCGCGGACGAGATCGATGCCGAATACGTCGCAGTCGTCTTCGCGGACGATGACATCCTGGGAGACGTCGACGAGACGGCGGGTCAGGTAACCCGAGTCAGCTGTACGGAGAGCCGTATCGGCCAAACCTTTACGGGCGCCGTGAGACGAGGTGAAGTAGTCCAGTACGGACAGGCCTTCACGGAAGTTTGCCTTGATCGGCAAGTCGATGATACGACCCGACGGGTCAGCCATCAGACCACGCATACCGGCAACCTGACGAATCTGCTGTTTATTACCACGGGCACCGGAGTCAGCCATCATGAAGATGGAGTTGAACGGGTCCATGTTATCCATCATGACTTCCGTAACGTCGTCGGTCGCTTTTTCCCAAATAGCACAAGTCTTGCGATACCGTTCATCTTCCGTAATGAGACCGCGCTGATACATCTTGGATACGTTCTGTACCTGTTTGTCAGCAGCGCCGAGGATATCCCATTTTTCTTCCGGAATCTGAATGTCCGAAATCGCGATGGACATACCGGCCTGACGAGCGTAGTGGTAGCCGATAGCTTTAATATTATCGAGAAGTTCTGCCGTCTTAGTGTTGCCAAAGAGGTGGAAGCAGGCATCGACAAGTTTGCCGATTTCCTTCTTGCTCATGAGGACGCCGAGGCAATCGACGTCGACATATTCCTTGCCTTCTTTGAAAGCTGCGACAGCATCTTTATCAATCTTATGTTTCGGAAGCTGGCGGACGGCCATGAGGTCGACGCCGAAAGCTTCTTTCAACTGGGAGAAACCGTAATCCAGGATCTGACCGTTTTCATCTTTGACTTTGATGAAGTGCGTCCAGTCGATGATGCCGTTTTCGTAAGCAAATACGGCATCCTTCGGATCGTCGAATACCATGACCTTATCCGTATGGAAGAGGCGCAGCGGTTCGTAGATCTGGTAGTTGTACAGGAGCTTACCTGCCGTCGTTTCGATGAGGCCGTGGCCCGGAATGCGGACCTTGATCAAGGCTTCGATATCGATGACTTTGGCATCATAAGCCAGCATGACTTCATCGTAATCGGAGAAGATCTTGCCTTCACCCTTGGCAGACGGTTTAACCAAGGTCAGGTAGTAAGCACCGAGAACCATGTCCTGCGTCGGAACAGCAACCGGCTTGCCGTCTTTCGGAGCCAGGATGTTGTGCGACGACAGCATGAGCGTCCGGGCTTCAGACTGGGCTTCTACCGACAGCGGCAGATGGCAGGCCATCTGGTCACCGTCGAAGTCGGCGTTGAAAGCCGTGCAGACCAAGGGATGGAGCTTAATGGCTCGACCTTCCCAAAGGACCGGTTCAAAGGCCTGGATGCCCAAGCGGTGCAGTGTCGGGGCACGGTTCAAGAGAACCGGATGTTCCTTGATGACGTCTTCGAGAACGTCCCAAACTTCATTGCTGACGCGTTCGACTTTTTTCTTAGCGTTTTTAATGTTGGTCGCAATTTCTTTTTCGACAAGCTTCTTCATGACGAAAGGCTTGAAGAGTTCCAATGCCATTTCCTTCGGAAGACCGCACTGGTGCATCTTCATTTCCGGACCGACAACGATAACCGAACGACCGGAATAGTCGACACGTTTACCGAGCAGGTTCTGACGGAAACGGCCCTGCTTCCCTTTCAGCATATCCGAAAGAGATTTGAGGGGACGGTTACCGGGGCCCGTAACGGGACGGCCGCGGCGGCCATTGTCGATGAGAGCATCGACGGCTTCCTGAAGCATGCGCTTTTCGTTGCGGACGATGATGTCCGGCGCACCCAATTCAAGGAGGCGGCTCAAGCGGTTGTTACGGTTGATGACCCGGCGATAGAGGTCGTTTAAGTCAGACGTTGCAAAACGGCCGCCGTCGAGCTGAACCATGGGGCGCAGTTCCGGCGGAATGACCGGAATGACGTCCATGACCATCCATTCCGGTTTGTTGCCGGAATGACGGAAGGCTTCGACGACTTCCAGACGGCGGATCGCACGGACGCGGCGCTGGCCGGAAGAATCGCGGAGTTCATCGCGCAGCTCTTTATCGAGCTGGTCGAGGTCGAGTCCCTGAAGGAGCTCTTTAATCGCAGCGGCACCCATGCCGACGCGGAATTTATCGCCGTACAAGTCGAGATACTGGCGATATTCCGTTTCCGTCATCAGCTGCTGCTTCTGGAGAGACGTATCACCGGGATCGAGGACAATGTACGAAGCAAAGTATAAGACTTTTTCCAGCGAACGGGGCGAAATGTCGAGGATCAGCCCCATCCGGCTGGGAATGCCTTTAAAATACCAAATATGAGAAACAGGTGTAGCCAATTTAATATGGCCCATCCGTTCACGACGGACTTTGGCGCGCGTGACTTCGACGCCGCAGCGATCGCAGACGACACCTTTATACCGGATACGTTTATATTTACCGCAATGGCATTCCCAGTCCTTCGTCGGCCCAAAAATGCGTTCGCAGAACAACCCATCCCGTTCCGGTTTTAATGTACGGTAATTGATCGTTTCTGGTTTCTTGACTTCCCCATGAGACCATTCGAGAATCTTTTCGGGCGAAGCAAGGCCAATCCGCATGGAATCGAATTCATTCACATCAAGCACTAATACCGCTCCCTTCTATCGACTCGTTATTCATCTTCGTCAGTAGTATCATCATCGTCAGCCTGTTCTGCTTCGGCAACGGCATCGAGGCTCATAGCACTCATGACGTCATCTTCGTCGCCGTTGGCAGCGGGTTCCTGATCGCCATCTTCACCGTTTTCATCACTGCCTTCAGCAGGTACTGCCGGAGTATCCGGACCATTTTCACCTTCCATGACGCGACGGAGTTCGTCGTTCTTTTCCGGTTCCGTTTCATCGTCTTCGTCAAGTTCCTTGATGACGACTTCATCGCCGTCTTCATTGAGGATCTGAACATCGAGGCCGATAGCCTGGAGTTCCTTGAGGAGGACCTTGAACGATTCCGGTACGCCCGGTTCCGGAATGTTTTCACCTTTGACGATCTTTTCGTAAGCCTTGACACGGCCGACGACATCGTCAGATTTAACCGTAAGCATTTCCTGGAGGGTATAGGCTGCGCCGTAAGCTTCCAGAGCCCAAACTTCCATTTCCCCGAAACGCTGGCCGCCGAACTGGGCTTTACCGCCGAGAGGCTGCTGCGTAACCAAGGAGTACGGGCCTGTCGAACGAGCATGGATCTTATCGTCGACAAGGTGATGCAGTTTCAGGAAGTATGTATAGCCGACAGTGACGCGGCGATCCATCGGTTCGCCCGTACGGCCGTCGTAGAGGACGGACTTGCCGTCACTGGGGAGACCTGCGATTTCAAGGGCATTAAATACATCTTCAGCCTGAGCGCCGTCAAAGACCGGGGTAGCAATGTGAATCCCGGCTACGTCCGGTTTCGGCATGCCGTACTTATCAAAGTCATAGCCGGCAGCACGAAGTCTTTCTTCGAGACCCGGATCCATTTCCTTGATCTGTTTGCCCAATTCATGGACAGCCCAGCCAAGGTGAGTTTCCAAAATCTGACCGATATTCATACGAGACGGTACGCCCAAGGGGTTCAGGACGATCTGGACCGGCGTGCCATCGGGCAGGAAAGGCATATCTTCCTGGCGCATGACGCGGGAGACGACACCTTTGTTACCATGACGACCGGACATCTTATCGCCTTCGTGGATCTTACGTTTCTGAGCGATGTAGACGCGGACCAGGCGAGTTACGCCAGGCGGCAGTTCGTCGTTGTTTTCACGGGAGAATACGCGAACGTTGACGACCTTGCCCGATTCGCCGTGAGGAACGCGCAGGGACGTATCACGGACTTCCCGTTCCTTGTCGCCGAAAATAGCGCGGAGGAGACGTTCTTCCGGAGTCAGTTCCGTTTCACCTTTCGGCGTAACCTTACCGACCAGTACGTCGCCAGGGAATACGTCGGCACCGATCATGATGATCCCGTTTTCATCGAGGTTTTTCGTGCTTTCTTCGCTGACATTGGGGATTTCACGGGTGATTTCTTCAGAGCCGAGTTTCGTATCGCGGGCATCGCATTCATATTCTTCAATATGGATCGAAGTATAGAGGTCGTTCTTCGGCAGTTCTTCACTGAGGAGAACGGCGTCTTCGTAGTTGTAGCCTTCCCAAGGCATGTAAGCTACGAGGATGTTGTAACCGAGGGCTAATTCGCCGCCATCGGTTGCCATGCCGTCGGCCAGGACCTGACCTTCGGTAACGACTTCGTTTTTGTAAACCAAAGGACGCTGGTTGATGCAGGTACTCTGGTTGGAGCGAACAAATTTAATCAGTTTATACGTATCAATCGAGCCGGAATCAGTACGGACTTCGATGGTATCGCCGGTAACGTGGGATACGACGCCGCTGTGTTTTGCCAGGACGCAGACACCGGAGTCGCAGGCTGCCTTGTATTCCATCCCGGTCCCGACGAGCGGAGCCTGGGTACGGAGGAGCGGTACAGCCTGACGCTGCATGTTCGCACCCATGAGGGCACGGTTGGCATCGTCGTTTTCAAGGAAGGGAATCATCGAGGTACCGACAGATACGACTTCCTTCGGCGATACGTCCATGAAGTCGACGCGGTCAGCCCGGAATTCACGAGTATCTTCACCGTGACGGCAGGCAACGCGTTCGTTGACGAAATGGCCGTCTTCGGTGAGCGGTTCGTTGGCCTGAGCAATGACGTACTGTTCTTCTTCATCGGCGGTGATATAGTAAACCTTTTCCGTTACGACGCCCGTTTCTTTGTCGACGCGGCGGTACGGAGCTTCAATGAAACCGAATTCATTGACCTGGCCGAAACAAGCCAGGGACGAAATCAAGCCGATGTTCGGACCTTCCGGCGTTTCTACCGGGCACATACGGCCATAGTGGGAATGGTGTACGTCGCGGACTTCATATCCTGCACGTTCACGGGACAAACCGCCGGGGCCAAGGGCACTCAGACGGCGTTTATGTGTAATTTCAGCCAAGGGATTAGTCTGGTCCATGAACTGGGACAGCTGGCTGGAACCAAAGAATTCTTTAATGGCGGCTACGACCGGGCGGATATTGATCAGGACCTGGGGCGTAATGCTTTCGGCATCCTGAATCGTCATGCGTTCGCGGACGACACGTTCCATTCGGGTGAGGCCGATACGGAACTGGTTCTGGAGGAGTTCGCCGACGCAGCGCAGACGGCGGTTGCCCCAAATGGTCGATATCGTCGACAGTGCCAAAACCATCCATCAAATTGAGGAGGTAGCCGATATGAGCGATGATATCTTCGCGGGTAATCGTCCGATGGTCATAAGGCAGGTCGCTGTTATTGCAAATAATCTTATAGACAGAGCCATCCTGCTTTTCAACGAAGGCTTCTACCAAACCGCCGCCATCACCGAGGGGTGCATCAGCTGCGATTTCACGGTGGAAGACACCGCTTTCACGGATTTTTTCAACTTCTGCCGAGCCGATTTCCGTATGGGCATCGACGATGATTTCCCCCGTTTCCGGATTGACGATCGGTTCGTGAAGGGTAAGGCCGAAGAGACGGCGTTCCCAACCGAGCTTCTTACCGGCTTTATAACGACCGACACGGGCCATATCATAACGGCGCGGGTCGAAGAACAAACCTTCAAAGAGATTGCGGGCGCTTTCAACAGTCGGCGGTTCACCGGGGCGAAGTTTTTTATAAATTTCAATTAAGGCTTCGTCCTGATTTTCCGTCGTATCTTTTTCAAAAGTAGCCTTCAGGCGTTTGTCATCGAAAAAGAGATCAAGGATATCCGAATTGGACGCCCAGCCCAGGGCACGGATGAGAACCGTAACCGGAATCTTACGGTTGCGGTCAATACGGGCATAGATGATATCGTTGGCATCGGTTTCGAGTTCAATCCAGGCGCCGCGGTTCGGGATGACCGTCGAATTGTAAAGGCGGATGCCCATCGGGTCAATTTCGCGACCGTAGTATACACCCGGAGAACGAACGAGCTGGCTGACGATAACACGTTCGGCCCCATTGATAATGAATGTGCCTGTATCAGTAATCAGAGGGAAGTCACCCATGAATACTTCCTGGTCCTTAATTTCACCTGTTTCGTGGTTGACAAGACGGATTTGGACTCGGAGCGGTGCGGCATAAGTCGTATCGCATTCCTTACATTCACGAATGTCGTACTTCGGTTCCCCTAATTTAAAACCCTCAAAGGATAAAGACAGGTTGCCCGATGCATCTTCGATAGGAGAAATGTCTTTGAAGATATCTTTAAGTCCCTTTTCGAGGAACCATTCGTAGGATTTATTCTGTAAATCCAACAAATGAGGCATTTTCAAGACCTCGTTAATCTTAGCATATGTGTATCGAGTCCTTTTCCCTACTTGTACAGGTTTGAACATGCTGATTCTTCACCCCTTATAAAAAGTAAACCATTATAATCGCGCCAAGCGCGTCGTTAAGCGCTTCATAAAGCGACAAAAAAGCAAGGCTCTTAGAGACATTGAACCTTGCTTAATTTTTTGCTCACCGGAAGCGTTTCCTCCATGCATCTCATAACATCAATTGAACATTCTGCAATGAGTTATTATAGCATATAGAAAATATTCCGTCAATATTCTTTTTTAAATAATTTAGCTTGATTTTACTGCTGAACCCGGGCCAGGGTATATTTCTTTTTGCCCTTGCGGACGATGACGAATTTCCCGTTCGAGTTCTTATGGGGTTTGACGATTTCATCGACGCTGGTCACTTTGACGCCGTTGATGGTGACGGCACCGTTGGTGATGTCTTCACGAGCCTGGCGTTTCGACTTGTAAATGTTGGCATCGATGAGCCAGTTGACGACGTCCTTGTCTTCGTTGGTAACGTCGACGGTCGGCATCTTCCCGAAAGCCTGTTCCAATTCGTGTTCCGACAAGTCAGCAATGCTGCCGTGATACAGGGCTTCCGTAATATTCTGGGCTTCCTTCAAAGCTTCCGGGCTGTGGACGAAGGTCGTGACTTCTTCAGCCAGGCGGCGCTGAGCCAATCGTTTTTCCGGTTCCGTTTCAACGGCTTCGGCCAGGGCGTCGATTTCTTCTTTGCTGAGGAAGGTAAAATACTTCAGGTATTTTACGACGTCGGCGTCATCCTGATTGAGCCAGAATTGGTAGAATTCGAAGGGCGACGTCTTTTCCGGATCGAGCCAAACGGCACCGCCGGCCGTTTTACCGAATTTCGTGCCGTCCGACTTCAGCATCAAGGGGATGGTCAGGCCAAAGGCTTTAGCTTCGCTGCCATGCATCTTGCGGATCGTATCGATCCCGGCCGTAATGTTCCCCCACTGATCGGCACCGCCGATCTGAAGCTGGACGTCGTTCTTTGAAAAGAGGTGTTCAAAGTCGATGGACTGGAGGATCTGGTAAGAAAATTCAGTAAAGGAAATGCCCGCTTCCAAGCGGCTGGCAACGACTTCCTTGCTGAGCATGATGTTGACGCTGAACAGTTTGCCGTAGTCGCGGAGGAATTCCAAGAGGCCGATTTGGCTGAGCCAGTCGTAGTTATTAACAAAGGTGATATTCTCTGAATCACCGAAGAGGTGCGTGAACTGGGCTTTTAATTTTTCTGCATTGTTCTTGATGGTATCAAGGGTCTGCAGCTGCCGTTCCGTCTTGCGGCCGCTCGGATCACCGATGGTACCCGTACCGCCGCCGATGACGACGAAGGGATGATGACCGGCATTGGCAAAGCGCTTGAGCATCATGAACGGGATCAAATGCCCGATATGCATGCTGTCGCCCGTCGGATCGACGCCGCAGTAAAGAGAGATGCTCTTTTCTTCCGTCAGCTTCCGCAGCCCCTCTTCATCTGTCATCTGATTGACGGCGCCGCGCCAAGACAATTCATCAATGATATTCATCGAATTCGCTCCTTTATTATAAAAAAATGATAAGATACATTTCATTATAACGAGGCCTGTCCGTTCCGTCAATGCAGATCCCCTTTAAATATTTTCTTATTGGACAGTTTTTTCTAAAATTACGCCCTGACGATACGCTTCGAGGAGAGCCTTTAAGTCGTCGATCATTTGCAGCAGCTTTTTCCCGTTATCCGTATCGCCGATCATGACCCGCTTCGGTTCCAGTTCGACCTGCGTCGATTCCGAGTCGATGTCGACATTATTCATCAAGGCCTGATAGACATCTTCAAAGGGATAGTGGGATTTGATGCGGATGCCGTGAGAATTGAAGATCAAGGTATAGCCGGCAATCCCCGTCGAGCCTTGATAGGCCTTGCAGAAACCGCCGTCGATGCAGATTTCCTTGCCTTCGGCCCGGACCGGACTTTCGCCCTTCTTGACCTTGACCGGCGTATGACCGTTGATGATATGCCCCTGAGGCGAATCGATGCCGAACTCATGGAGGATTTTAATGCATTCATCCTTATCCCGATTGAGGTGATAATAAGCATTTTGCGGTTCTTTCCACGTAGCCTCATCGACGATGTAGCTCCGTTCAAGGGTCTTTACGATACGGCCCGACACCGGCGAATCGGCGCCGCACCACAGGTACCACATGTAATCGAGGCTGTCCGTATCGCGCTGGTCATAGGCTTTACGGATCAGGTGCTCGACCTTATCCATGAAGGCTCTGCCCTTATACGGTTTGCCTTCGAGGTAAATTTCTTTAAAGCTGCCGTCCGGATTGAGGGGCAGGCCGCCATGGAATAAGAGATTATTATTCATGCAGCGGTACAGAGACCCGTGGCTGTAGAGAAAACGGATATGGCGCTGAAGGCGTTCGCTTTCGAGAAATTCCAATTGGATATCGTTCATCAATTGGTGTTCTTCCGGCGACAAGGTGTAGGGGTCCATGGGATCGACAGTGGGAAAGTCTTTCGTTTTCAGCTCATAGGTCTTGCCGTCCAAATCGACGGTGCCTTTTTCCCAATCGAATTTATGGAACAGCAGTCGGTCGTCCATATTATAGTCGGGATGGCGATAAATCGTCTGTCCTTCCAATTTAGCCACGATGACGTTGATGGCCTTTACCATCGGTTCGATGCCATCATTTTCCTTATATGTCTTCATGGCAAAGAGGGCAAAGGGCCGCAGGCTGATGCCATAACCACTTTCTAATATTTCCATATTATGGTAACGGATGTTGTTGCGCAGTACGTTGGCGATGCAGGCAAAGTTTCCGGCTGCCGCGCCCATCCAAAGGACGTCGTGATTGCCCCACTGAATGTCCAGCGAATGGTGCCCCATCAAGGTATCGACGATTTTATCGGCATGGGCCCCGCGGTCATAGATATCACCGATGATGTGCAAGTGGTCGACGGCCAGACGCTTAATGAGGGCTGCCAGGGCATAGATGAATTGGCGGGTACTGCCGGTCTCTAAAATCGTATCGAGGATCTTGCGATGATATACCAACTGATTCTGATCTTCGTCGGGCTGGGCATGGATCAATTCGTCGATGATGAAGCGGAAGGCTTCCGGCGTAGCCTTACGGACCTTAGAACGCGTATATTTAGACGACAGGAGTTTGGCCAGGTCGATCATCCGTTCCAGCGTCGTCCGGGCCCATTCGCCCGTGACTTGGCCTTCTCGATAGAGCATATTCAGTTTTTCCTTCGGGTAATAAATGAGAGTCAGTAAACTATCCTGTTCTGCCTTATCCATCTTATCCGAAAAAATCATCTCTACCTTTTCCCGGATGACGCCGGAGCAGTTATTCAAGATATGATAAAAAGCCCCGTATTCACCGTGAAGGTCACTCATAAAGTGTTCCGTCCCTTTCGGCAAATTGACGATAGCCTGTAAATTAATGATTTCTGTAAAGGTCGCAGCCTGGGTCGGATAGTCTTTCGCTAAGAGTTCCAGATACCGCAGATATTGAGCAGAATACGCATCGTAGGTCTCCATTCGAGTACCCCTCTTTTCCATATAGTATATATTGTATGATTCATTTACCCTTTATTGTATATCATCGACGTAAAAGTGACTAGATTTTTTTGGATTTTTTCAACGATTTCAAAATGAGTATGAGCCGGCTATT
>ENA-OPYT01000375-OPYT01000375.1-human-gut-metagenome-genome-assembly--contig:-NODE-375-length-14019-cov-3.435790_pt1 | contig 14019 bp, 14 predicted proteins | sample MGYA00242636_ERZ504480 | MGnify/ENA primary metagenome ERZ504480 (study PRJEB26092, sample SAMD00036228) | human gut metagenome | host: Homo sapiens | study: EMG produced TPA metagenomics assembly of...
GTTTCCTGATCAACGCTAATCGGATCAGGGTTAGTCGGGTCCTAAGGGTAAGCCGAACGGCGATCTCGATGGATAATCGGTTAATATTCCGATACTAACATATACCTCGATGGAGAGACGAAGGAACGTAAGTGCCGCCACCTGACGGAATAGGTGGTTAAAGGGCGTAGATATAGGGGCAGATTAAGAGTTAGTCCTTGCTGAAACCTGACAGTACAGAGAGCCTACGGGCAATTTGATAGAGCACCCAAGTCGACTTCCGAGAAAATCTTCTAAGTTATAGTATATGTTACCCGTACCGTAAACCGACACAGGTGGTCGAGGAGAGTATCCTAAGGTGCTCGAGTGAATCACGGTTAAGGAACTAGGCAAATTGACCCTGTAACTTCGGGAAAAGGGGTCCCTATGAAAGTAGGGCGCAGCGAAGAGGTCCAGGCGACTGTTTATCAAAAACACAGGGCTCTGCAAATTCGAAAGAAGACGTATAGGGCCTGACACCTGCCCGGTGCTGGAAGGTTAAGAGGAGATGTCATCGCAAGAGAAGCATTGAATCGAAGCCCCAGTAAACGGCGGCCGTAACTATAACGGTCCTAAGGTAGCGAAATTCCTTGTCGGGTAAGTTCCGACCTGCACGAATGGTGTAACGATCTGGACACTGTCTCAACCGTGAGCTCGGTGAAATTGTAGTCCCGGTGATGATGCCGGGTACCCGCAACGGGACGAAAAGACCCCGTGAACCTTTACTATAGCTTAACGCTGAATTTGGGTACACAATGTGTAGGATAGGCCGGAGGCTTTGAAGCGGGCACGCCAGTGTTCGTGGAGCCGACGTTGAAATACGGCCCTTTGTGTATTTGAGTTCTAACCCTGCGAAGGGGACACCGTTTGGTGGGTAGTTTGACTGGGGTGGTCGCCTCCAAAAGCGTAACGGAGGCTTCCCAAGGTACCCTCAGCACGAATGGTAACCGTGCGCGGAGTGCAATAGCATAAGGGTGCTTGACTGTGAGACATACAAGTCGACCAGGTACGAAAGTAGGGTATAGTGATCCGGTGGTTCTGCGTGGACTGGCCATCGCTCAAAGGATAAAAGGTACTCCGGGGATAACAGGCTGATCGCCGCCAAGAGCTCATATCGACGCGGCGGTTTGGCACCTCGATGTCGGCTCGTCACATCCTGGGGCTGGAGAAGGTCCCAAGGGTTCGGCTGTTCGCCGATTAAAGTGGCACGCGAGCTGGGTTCAGAACGTCGTGAGACAGTTCGGTCTCTATCTGTTGCGGGCGTAGGAAGATTGAGGGGTCCTGACTTTAGTACGAGAGGACCGAGTTGGACGAACCTCCGGTGTATCGGTTATGCTGCCAAGTGTACTGCCGAGTAGCCGCGTTCGGTCTGGATAAGCGCTGAAAGCATCTAAGCGCGAAGCCATCCCCAAGATAAGTCTTCCCTTGAGGGGCGTAGGAGACTACTACGTTGATAGGCTGCAGGTGTAAAGACAGCAATGTCAAAGCCGAGCAGTACTAATTACCCGATAGGCTTTCTTTTTCGAATCTTTATCTCATCTCCTGTACGTGTCAAATTTACCGGATGCGACGGATTATATATCGAAAAGATATATTCGCATAGTTCCGATATATTGGAGCAAAAGTTCTTTTAGGTGGTTATAGCAGTGAGGTTCCACCTCTTCCCATTCCGAACAGAGAAGTTAAGCTCACTAACGCCGATGGTACTGCGCTACGCGCGTGGGAGAGTAGGTAGCCGCCTCTTCAAGCCGGATCCTGAACAAGGGTCCGGCTTTCTTTTTGTTCGCGGGCTTGCGTGTTCCCTCCCCTCGTGCGGTTGGCTCTCAGCGGCAGAGCCTGCCAAGGAGGGTTATGTCGGTTTAGAGGTTGATATTTTGTGCCTGGAGGTTGGCGTGGGCATACGCTTTACAGCACGTATTCGTAGTGGGGGGGCGGTTTATAAACGCAGCCAAATGCCGAGAATAACGGCGCCCGAAACCGAAATCCTGTAAAATGAACCGGATATTGTTGCTTTGCCGCTGCAGAAGAAATGCAGGCCGTATAGATTGTAATTCCTTCGAATGTGCGGGAGATTTGTATGTCGCAGGACGGATCTATGATCGAGATAGGCTCTTCGTTTGTGCGGGGTTTTCGGAAATTCAATGTAGAGCGATCCGCTATTTTAAGTAATCCGGCTCTTCGGGACGGAAGTGATTCGTGATATGGTTCGGGAGCGGAATGTCACTTGGGAAATACAGGAGCGATATCGGCAAAACGGGATGGGACGGAGTTCAGATCCGAATGCGATTTTTGGAGGGTTGAAATAGTCCCAAACGATAAACAACGAAGTTTTTGCGTATGCGGCGAAGGGATCAGGGGTTTCCTCTGTCGTAATATCGCACTGTCCTATCAATATCTATAGAGTATTGTATTGCCGGCGGAATTCGTCTGTACTACACTTTTGCTTCCTGCGGATGGATTTCCCTGACTATTCGGCCTCCTTGGAGGCGGCGCTTGGGTTAAGGACTGCGATACCGATCGTGTTGCCGGTAGGGATCGTGCTCCGGGGGTAGGGGTGAGTCAAGAACTGGATGCCGGTCTGGAAACGTGTACCCGGTGGAACGGATTACTTCCGTTCGTTTCCGATGTTATGCTTTAAGGCCCGGAGCTGTGCTTGCATGCGGTGAGGACCTTGGTTCGCGGATGAAATCGCGGGTACGGGATCCCGAATGTTCTGTCGCTGCGGTTGGATCCCATATTTCAGCCGAAGATAATGGTTGGAGTTATATGAGGTCCGGATCGTTTTCGCAGACAGGGACGGATTCGTCGTAGAATTGTTGGTGTCTTCCTGCTGTGGGAATAACGGGCGGTTTCCTGGGCGCTTGATTGGTCGGTGTCGTGGTGAGGAAGTGGAGTGCCGGGAGCATGGTTTCGCAAGATAATAACCATGTTAGCTCGATCCGGTGAAGCCGGCTTCATTTGAATTCGGGGTTCTCTAAATCCGGCTTGTCAGTAGGCGCAGGGCGCTGTATGCGGAGTGATTTCGGTCCATTGCGTCGATGCGGGCAACAACCAGGTTTCGCCCTGCCGGACATCGATTCGATTGCCTTCGTTGTCGGTCAATGAACCACTCCCCTGAAGCAGAACTATTGCCACGAAAGAGTCCGTTGCCGACCAGTCGCAGCGTGTTCGTGCGGTCAGGGTATATAGCGACGTAGTAAAGTAAGGCGTGGTGACAAGCCGGACTTCCTGATTGTTCTCCGGAGCGTACGTTATGCGGCTGTTTTCGGAAGATTCGAAATCGATCGCTTCGCGTGCCAATTCGGTATGCAACTCCCGGGAATTGCCCGCTGCATCCCGCCGGTCGAAATCGTAGATCCGGTAGGTGATGTCCGAACTTTGCTGGATCTCGACGATGAAGGACCCCTTTCCGATGCTGTGCACCCGTCCTGCCGGCAGATAAAAGACGTCGCCCGATGCGATTGCCTGGCGATTCAAAACGTCGGTCAATGTATTGTCGGCAACGCGACGTTCGTACTCCGCCGGTGCGATCGGACGGGAGAATCCGGTCAGTAACGAAGCGCCCGGTTCCGCTTCCAGCACGTACCACATCTCGCATTTCCCGCTTTTCCCGTGGCGCTTTCGTGCCAGTTCGTCGTCCGGGTGTACCTGGATCGAAAGATCTTCCCGGGCATCTATGAATTTTACCAACAAGGGAAATTCCTGCCCGAAACGGGCATAGTTGGCTTTGCCCAGAAGTTCTGCGCCGAAGCGTCCGATCAGCTCGGACAGGGTGCTTCCGGCCCACGGCCCTTCCGCCACCACCGATTCCGAACCGGGCATGCCGGAAAGTTCCCAGCTTTCGCCTACACGGGAGAGCCCGGATGCGAGTTCCTTGTAGGGGATGATGCGTTCGCCGCCCCAGAGGGTCTGCTTCAGAATCGGATGAAATTTGAGGGGACGCAATGCTTCAGGTCTTAATTTGTTCCTACAAATATACTATTTTTCGGCAAGCAAAAGCTTTCTGCGACGAGAAAATGAGACGGGAAGCCGGTGTATTTGCAACCGGGTTGCAAGGAAAATGCACTATATTTGACACCAAAGAAGAATAAAAGCATTATGAAAAGTCAAACGAATGGTCGCGGCTGCGCCGCTTGCGATGCAGGTCCTGACCATGACCATCATTCGCAAAGCTATTGGAGCCCCGTTGCGTCGGCCGTGTTGTTTGCGGCGGGACTCGTCATGCAATATACCGGTGTCGAATTTTTCGCATCTCCCGCAGTACGGTTCTGCTGGTACCTCGCGGCTTATTTTCCGGTAGGGCTTCCTGTGCTCCGGGAGGCATGGAACGGTATGCGGCAGCGGGATTTCTTTACGGAATATACGCTGATGAGCCTCGCTGCCATCGGTGCTTTCTATATCGGAGAGTATCCCGAGGGGGTTGCCGTGATGTTGTTCTATTCGATCGGAGAGGCGTTGCAGGAGCGTGCCGTGGAGCGGGCGCGGCGGAATATTCGTGCGCTCGTCGATATCCGGCCCGAACAGGCGAACGTCTTGGAGGACGGGAAACCGGTGGCTATGCCCGCTGCGCAGGTCGTGCCGGGCCGGACGATCGAGGTGCTTCCGGGGGGACGTGTCCCTCTGGACGGCGTTTTGCTGTCCGAGGCGGCCCCGTTCAATACGGCGGCGCTGACCGGAGAGAGTACGCCGCGGACGATCTGTAAGGGAGATGAGGTGTTGGCGGGTATGATCTCTTCGCAGCATCCGGTTCGTATCGAAGTGACGCGCCCGTATGGGGAGAGCGCCCTTTCGCGGATTCTCTCCATGGTCGAAGAAGCTGCGGCGCGCAAGGCTCCCGCCGAATTGTTCATCCGCCGTTTCGCCCGGATTTATACTCCCGTAGTGACGGGATTGGCCGTGCTGATCGTCGCTTTGCCCGGATTGTGGTCGCTCCTGCACGGAGGCTTCGCCTATTCGTTCGACGAATGGTTGTCCCGGGCCCTGGTATTTCTGGTGGCCTCTTGTCCTTGTGCGCTGGTTATCAGTATTCCGCTGGGCTATTTCAGCGGTATCGGCGTTGCTTCGAAGGCCGGCGTGCTCTTTAAGGGCGGCAGTTATCTGGATGCCATTGCGCGGGTCAATACCGTGGTTTTCGACAAGACCGGCACGCTGACCGAGGGTTTGTTCGAAGTCCGGGAGGTGCATGTTGCTCCGGGCGTGAATTCCGGGGAGCTGCTCGGATGGGTCGCTTCGGCCGAGCGGACCAGTACGCACCCGGTGGCCCGGGCAGTCGTGCAGTATGCCGAGAGGGAGGGTGTCGCTCTTCTCGCTTCGGAGGGCGCAGCTGAAATCGCCGGACACGGCATTCGGGCCGAATTCGACGGGAAACAGTTGTTGGTGGGCAATACGCGTCTGATGGCTCGCTTCGGCGTGGAATATCCGTCGGAGGTCGATGCGATTCCCGAGACGATCGTCGTATGTGCGCTCGACGGCCGGTATGCGGGCTATCTCGTGATTGCGGACAAGCCCAAGGAGGATGCCGCGCGTGCCGTGGCGGAATTGAAGTCGCTCGGAATCGAGGATATTCGGATTTTGTCGGGCGACCGGGAGGCGCTGGTGGCGAATTTGGGCCGCAGGCTGGGCGTTTCCGAGGCCCGGGGGGATCTCCTGCCCGAAGGTAAGATGGAGATACTCGAGGCGCTGCGCGGAGAGCCCGGCAAAGTCACGGCTTTCGTCGGCGACGGATTCAACGACGCTCCGGCTCTCGCGACGAGCGATGTCGGGGTGGCGATGGGGGCTTTGGGCAGCGACGCAGCCATCGAAACGGCCGACGTGGTGATCCAGTCCGACCAGCCTTCGCGTCTGCCTGCGGCGATCCGTATCGGACGTCTTACGCACCGCATCGTGCGGCAGAATATCCTGCTGGCGATCGGGGTGAAGGTCGTCGTGCTGACGTTGGGCGCACTCGGCATCGCAACCATGTGGGAAGCGGTTTTCGCCGATGTAGGCGTCACTCTGCTTGCGGTTCTGAATGCCGTGAGGGCTTCCAATCGTCGTTTTTAATGCGTATCTTGCACCTATGAACGAAAACGAATACATTTCCAGCCTCAAGGCCCGCGATATCCGTCCTACGGCGCTGCGGGTGTTGATTCTGCGTACGATGGCCGGATTCGACCGGGCTTTCAGTCTCGCGGATCTCGAAGAGGAGCTTGATACGGTGGATAAATCGACTCTTTTCCGTACGCTCACTCTTTTTCTGGCGCATCACTTGGTGCACGGCATCGACGACGGTACCGGTTCGCTCAAATATGCGCTTTGCAGCAGCGATTGCGATTGTGAAATCGACGACCTGCATACCCATTTCTATTGCACGCATTGCCGGCGTACCTTTTGCCTGCGAGGGGTGGCTGTTCCGCAGGTGGGTCTGCCGGACGGATTTTCGGCCGAAACGATCAATTTTGTTATCAAGGGGATCTGCGCCGACTGTTCGGGGCGGAACTGACAGGATGGATCGAGGCGGCTTGTCTGAACGACGAAAACCCCGTCCGCCCCGGTCGGAAACGGTCGATTAAAGGTCCGGGAATTTCCGGAGGCTCCTTTCCCGCAGCGGATGTCAGCAGGTGGCGAGCCAGTTGCGGATCAGCGCCGGGCCGCAATTCGAAATGCAGGATTCGGGGTGGAATTGCACGCCGTGTATCGGCAGATTCCGATGATAAAAGGACATGATGTGTCCCGCTTCATCGTGCGAACTTGCGATCAGCTCTTCGGGCATCGAGTCCGGATCGACGACCCACGAATGGTAGCGTCCTACGATCAGGGGCGGAGCGATTTTCTGCAGCAGCAGATCGCCCGCATCGGTTACGGTCAGCGTCGTCGGATGTCCGTGCAGCGGGGCCGACAGTTGTCGCAGTTCGGCTCCGAACGCCCGGGCGAGCGCCTGATGTCCCAGACAGATCCCCAGCACGGGGATTCGCTGCCGCACGATCTGTCCGATCGCCGCCATAAGGTCGCCGGCCTCTTCCGGGATTCCGGGACCCGGGGATAGGAGTATCCCGTCGTAATCGCCGAATTTTTCGAAGTCGATCCGGTCGTTGAGTTGTATCGTAATATTCACCGGTTCGGACGATTCCCGAAGCAGTTGTACGGCGTTGTGGACGAACGAGTCGTAATTATCGATTACCAGTATCTTTTTCACGGCTACAAAAGTAACCTTTTTTATACCTTTGCGGATAAAAATCGTCAGAATGGAAGCTCAGCTTGTCCGAAAAGCCGTGAATCGTTGTGCCGCGCAGGGAAAACCGTTTCTTTTCGGGGTCGATTTCGAATTGCGGGAGGGATTTTTCGTGGAGAATCCGCTCGTCTGCCGGCAGATCCCGTTTGCCTGCGGAGAGATTACCAATGTGCCGGATAGCTTCTCCGGGGAGGCGGAAATTACGCCCCGCCTGGAGATTCTGCATACCGATCGGGAGGCGTATCTTCGCCGGTTCGCCGTCATTCGCCGGGGGTTGCTTCGCGGGGACAGTTTTCTGACCAACCTGACCGAGCGGACTCCGATCCGAACGAACCTTACTCTCGAGGAGATCTTCCGCCGCAGCTGTGCCCGTTACAAACTGTTGCTGCCGGGGCGTCTGGTCTGTTTCTCTCCCGAGTGTTTCGTCCGCATTACGGACGGGGTGATCCGCTCCTACCCGATGAAAGGAACGATCGACGCTGCGTTGCCCGATGCCGAGGCCCGGTTGCTGGAGGATTACAAGGAGCGTTGCGAACATTACACCATCGTCGATCTGATTCGCAACGACCTGAACCGGATTGCCGATCGTGTGCGTGTCGAGCGTTTCCGTTACGTCGAGAAGATCGCTACCCTGCGGGGCGAAATCTTGCAGACGAGCTCCGAAATCGCCGGCGACCTGCGGTCGGGATGGCGGCAGGAACTGGGCGACCTGCTTTTCAGCCTGCTGCCTGCCGGCTCGATTTCGGGGGCTCCGAAACCCGCGACCCTGCGGTTGATCCGCGATGCCGAGCAGTGCCCCCGGGGATATTATACGGGGGTATTCGGCTATTTCGACGGTCGCGATCTGGACAGCGCGGTGATGATCCGCTATATCGAATGCGAGAATGGGCGGTTCTATTTCCGCAGCGGCGGCGGCATCACCGTGCACAGCGACCCCCCAGCAGGAGTACGACGAGGTCGTTACCAAAATTTACCTGCCGATTCCCTGATTGCGATGGATGAGTTGCTTTTCATAGAAACCATTCGGGTCGAGGACGGAACTTTCGTTCGTCCCGAACTTCATTTGCAGCGTATGCGGCAGACGGTCCGCGAAGCGTACGGCGTCGCCTCCGGTTTTGATTTGGCGGACGGTTCGATTCCGCTTCAGCATCGGAAGGGAACGGTGAAGTGCCGGATCGTTTACGGCCGGTCGCTGTCGGAGATTTCGTTTGCGCCGTATGTTCCCCGCGAGATTCGCTCCCTGCGGCTGGTCGCTGCGGACGACGAATTGGATTACCATTTGAAATATGCGGATCGTAGCGCCCTTGCCCGTCTTTTGCAACGTCGGGACGATTGCGACGAGATCCTGATCGTGCGCGACGGGGCGATTACCGATACCAGTTACAGCAACGTGGCGTTTTTCGACGGACGGAAATACGTTACGCCGGATACTTTCCTGCTCAACGGCACGCGGAGGCAGTACTTGCTCGGTACGGGAGTTTTAACCGAATGCCGCATTACGCCTTCCGACCTGGGCGGTTTCGAGCGGGTCGTGCTCATCAATGCCATGTTGGGAATCGAGGACGACCTCGCCGTTCCGATCGAACGGATTCGGGGATTATAACCGAAGGTAAGTGGCATAATCGCAGGGTTGCGGACCCTGCGATTTTTTATCGATCAAATCCGGCCTTTGGCGGGATTCAGCGGTATGTCAGCTTTGTCGTTCGTAATAGGCGATCCGGTCGCAACAGACTTTTTCCGTGATGTCGCGCATGAGTTCGAGGCGCGGGATCAAGGCGTCGATGTCGGTCTTGGTAACGACGAAATCCTTGTTGTAGCGGGCTTGTACATAGGCATCCTGTAACAGATTGAACAGGCGCCGCTCCTCCTCCGTATTTCGAGGGAAAACCGATACCAGTTGCAGCGTGTGCGTCTTGCAGCGATCCATCAGAATTTCCAGCGCATGATCTTTATAGCCGTAAAGGATATATACCAGCGGAATGGTACGCAGGTAATTTTCCGCAGCTTGATGTAGATGGAAAGAGGCCATTTTATATTTCTGCAACCCGGCATAGTAACGTGCTCCTAACAGAAAATCGCTGGCGAACTGGAATTTTTCGCTGAAATAGTCGCGGGCGATTTGCGCGATTTCCGCATAGTTCAATTTTCGGCATCGCGCCAGTTTGAACTCCTGCGAGGAGTAGAGCATGATTCCCTGCTTTTTGATTTCATGGTAGAAGTATTGTCCCAGTTCGAGGTTTTTATTCAGCCGGGAAATACTTTCGTTGATGAATTGCGGCCGGGTGTAAAATTCGCTTTGTTTGTTTTCGAAAAACCGTTCGGTGATGCGGGCGTAAACGTCGTAATTCCTTCAGGCCGAGCCTTCGGCGCGTGACGATCAAAATGTCGTAGTCGCTCTGAAAAAGGTCGTCACCCCGTAATCCCGCCGACGGTCGCAATCGACGTACATATCCCGGGCGTAACTGCCGTAAAGAATAATCATTACGCAATCTTTTATTTCGTTTCGGATGATCTCCACAAGTTGATGCAGATCACGTCTTTTTTCCGCAGGCAGGAAGTTGATCGAACTTTTCATGCATACAAAGTTAGCAAGAAAATTGAAACGCCTAATTTTTACAATGAAATTAAAATACTATATTTGTGCGTAGTATTTTCGCGCGATGACGTTTGTTGTAGTGGGGCGGCGTGTGTCGTCCGGGAACAAATAAGCAGTTTGGATGCAATGCGGAAATACGGTAGTTCGGCGTAGCCGACAGACATAAAAGGGTACACAACTCTTATGCCTACCGTAAAATTGGGAATTTACAGTAATCAGGTGTAGCAGTTGTCTGTCCTTGTTATGCCCTGCTCGTTTCGACGGGAGGGGCAGGCAAGGGCGCAGGACAATCGACTGATTACGGGCTCCCAATGCCTTCGGTAGTAGATTGACACCGCGCCTTCTTTTCATTTTATATGCGAGAAGGTGCAAAATCCGATCCATAACATTTTATGTCCGGGGCCCAACAATTCCTGATATAGATTGATACATCCAAAGAAGCTGTAAATCAGAAAGTAAGAATTGCTCCTACGGAATAAGTAATTTTTGGTTGGTATGAAAAAACGGATTATTCTTCCTGGAGAAGATTGGAGCGCGTGATTGAATCTTCTGGATTGACAATCAATTCATTCGCCAGATATGTCGGGTTGCCGCGAGGCGAAAATCTTTATCAGATCAAGCGGGGAAATTATGGAGTAAGCCTTGGTGTGGCTAAAAAGATCCATGCGAAATTTCCGCAGTATCCGATTTCCTGGTTGATGCACGGTGAAGCCGAATCCGCTGCTACGCCGGAAGGCGATGCTTTTGTCGTTCGGATTCCTGTATATCGGGACTCTTCCGTGGCGGAGTTTCCGCCCAAGGAGGTTCCAGAACGGTATCTGCTTCTTTCTGCCGAAGAGGCTCGGGGGGCTCAAATTGCATTATGCACGGACGATCAATTCGGAACGGTTTTGCAGCATTGGCTCGTGTTGCTGCGGGAGCCGGACGGAGAAGTTATAAACGGGAGAGTTTATTTCGTTATGACGGAGTGTTTCTATCTGTTTTGTTCCGTCTATCGTATCGAGGGGGATCCTGCTCGTCTGCGGTTGAAATCTTTGTTTGCAACTGCAGACGACGACCTGGAGGTCCGATGCGAAGAGATTTGTGTGATGTGGCCGGTTTGTGGGGCTATTTGCGGATTAAAATAGATTCGTAGTATACGGGTTTCCGAAGAATAGTGTTGTTTTTTGTCGGAATAGTCTTATCATAATGTAAATAGGAAGGTGTTTCAGAAGTGAATTTATGCTGAAAAAAATTAAATTCGCTCTTTCCGAAGGGATTTTGCATAATAAGAAAACACTGATTGCCGAACCTGGAAAAGAATAAGGCGATCGCTTTATTCTCTTATTTGTCAATCGAATATAAAAATAAAAAAGGATGGATTCGAAAAATCCATCCTTTTGAAAGTTGCTTTGTGCGGATAAAGGGACTTCCGCATGAATGTAAGCCCAATGTATATCAACGAATTGCGACGGCTTTGGCTTCTGTCCCCACATCGCCTACCGTCATTTTTGCACGGTCTTGGCGCCCGCCTGCCCGTTCGCCTGCGCGGCCGCCGTATCTCCTTGCATGACATTATATTATTCTAATTGAATTATGCGGTTTGGATAATATCTTCCGGTTAATGCCCGATTACTGACGATGTGAATGCAGAGTATGGATATTTGTTTGTATAGTTCGGTTTTCGTATCTTTGTTTTGCTTTAATTTTAAATTGGTTTTTATTATGAAACTGAGGTTGTGATTTTTTTTATGCTTGCATTAGGGATATGCGGAGCAGTCGTGCAAGGTTGTGATGACAATGATGATAACTTGGATGTTCTTGATAAATTGCAGGCTGCATTTTCTCAGAAATATCCGGAAGCCAGTCCGAAATGGAAAACCCGGAGTAATTATTACATTGCGGATTTCCAGAACCAGAATTATGCAGCCGAGGCCTGGTTTACTTCCGATGCCGTTTGGCTGATGACCGGAAACGGATCTTCCTCATGCGTCTTTGCCTGAGGCTGTTAAAAATGCGTTCAAGAACAGCGAATATGGACAGTGGAGCCTGGATGATGTGGATATGTTGGTGCGAGAAGGCATGGAGCCGGTCTATGTTTTGGAGGTAGAGCAGGGCCCGCGGGAGATGGATCTTTATTACAACGCGGAGGGAATTCTGATCAAGGTGGTGGAAGATTCCGAGGATGATTCCGAGGATTATCTGCCGATTGAACTTCCCGAAGAGGTGAAAAATTTTCTGCAGGAGAAATATGCGGCATCCAAAATTGTTGAAACGGATCAGGAGCACGGGCAGTTTGAGGTGGATATTATTCATGACGGAGTTGCCAAGGAGGTGCTTTTTGACAACAGCGGGAATTGGCTTTCCTCATCTTGGGAGATCAGTCTGGATACTCTTCCGGAAGTCGTTAAAACTGCGATCCGGCAGGAAATTAACGATAAGTATGTCGGTTATGAAACCGACGATGAGCCGGAACTGGTAGAAACGCCGGACGGGAATTATTATCGAATCGAGCTGGAAGCGGAAGATGACAGGGAGGTGATTCTCAAAATCCGGGAAGACGGATCTTTACTGCAGTATGATTCGTTTGAATAGGCATACCGACAGGCAGATTTTCATCTGCCTGTCGGTATGTTCGTATTATATCATTTGTTTTAATAGAACGATTTACCTATGGAAAAAAATCGGTTTGCTGCTATTTTTGCGGTATTCACTTGCTCTTTGTCCGCACAAAATAGGCTTTCCGTCTTTATCGAAAATTCCAATCGGTATGCTTCGGTCGATTTGTCGGATTTCCGTCGGCGCCTCTGTGTGGAATACGATATTTCGGCAGAATCGCTCAATGATTATTACCGGCGTTGCGGCAGAGATTGGGGGCATGTGGGCCTTGCACTGGAGATCGCCTGAACCTCGGGACGAAGCATGCGCGATGTCTGTGACCATTACAAACGTTATAAATGTGAGGGCTGGGGGCGGATTCTGATCGAACTGAGAATCGGTCCCGAGTCGTCGTATCGTGTTCCGTTCTATGATCGGGTGCATTGTTATAGCGATTACTGGCACGAGCATTACGACTCCTATTGCAAACGGCATGGGAAGTATCTCCGCACAAGCACGGGTATAAGAAACACCCGAAATACGGGAAGCGGAAATACGGGAGATATCATGACGACGACGATGACGATTGAGTGACCGGTAATAATTCCATATAAATCATTATACGTATAATTGTTTTATGAAAAAGATTTTATTGGTTCTTGTTTGCAGTTTGTTTGCTTTCGAGACGGTTTCGGCTCAAGGGAAAAACGCCGTGGGATTACGGTTGGGAGATGGCGTGGAATTTCTTTATCAATGCGATCTTTCGTCTCGGAATTTTTTGCAATTCACGCTGGCGACTCCTCATTTTGAAGGGCTGTCCGTTACGGGAATCTATAATTGGCGCTGCTGCCGGTGGAATTGGACACCCCAGACTTGCGATTGGTATCTGAATGTCGGTGTGGGTGGAGCCTTGGGACTTTATGACTTTGACGATTCGGGTTTTTTGCTCGGTGTGGCCGGCTCCTGCGCTTTCGGCTGTCATTTCAAAAATGCCCCGATCTCTTTGGAGGTAGATTACCGTCCTGTGATCGGAGCTGTGATCGGCGGTGGACATGACGGCTTCTTTGATCCCGGATTCTGGAATTTCTGGATTGTCCGTCAAATTCCATTTTTTGAAACTATGAATGATCGTTATATATTCTTAATAGCCGTTTAAGTAGGAACGGCTATTCGATAAATCTCTGAACACGAAACTGTATTGAAAAACAAATAAAAAGGTAGAAAAAACGAGAGATTTATTTTTGGTACTGATATACATATCTACACTGGAAAATCTTAGAAAGGTTAGTTCGAAAATCTTATGATTCTAACCTCTTGTAAATTACGTCAAAATGGTATTTCTGTTAAGTTCTGAAAGTCTTGTCCATTTCTGGAAATTGAAGTTATTTTCCCATTCTTTCCCTTTTTCCGTTTGGTGGCAATACAGGAGAATCACAAATGTCATTTGATTTATTTAAATAATGGATTATACCTATTTATACAAACATAGCTATCAGAGAATTGATGAAATTCAAAATTTGCTACCATATGATATCTTCATATCCAGCTATGTAAATTCACAGAGAGTGCAGGAGCCTGCAGATAACATTCAAGCAGGTCAAAAAATATGGTTTGCAAC
>ENA-OPYT01000378-OPYT01000378.1-human-gut-metagenome-genome-assembly--contig:-NODE-378-length-13984-cov-8.403911_pt1 | contig 13984 bp, 9 predicted proteins | sample MGYA00242636_ERZ504480 | MGnify/ENA primary metagenome ERZ504480 (study PRJEB26092, sample SAMD00036228) | human gut metagenome | host: Homo sapiens | study: EMG produced TPA metagenomics assembly of...
GGTAATTTGACAAATTTTTCGACATTGCTAATTTTACTTTTTAATATTACGAAATTAAGTCAACTCCTGCTATGTGTCTCCCTTTTTGAACTGCATCACGAACAAAAACAAAGATTCTAATAGAGTTTCTCTTCTTTTACGGGGCACAAAGGTACAAATTATTTTGATTCACACACAAGAAATCTACAAATAAATCAACACTTTCTGCTATTTTTCCTTAATTTATTCTGTATAAAGGCGTCAAGACCCGCTGCCGCATAGATTGTTATCGCAAACAAATAAGGATAATGATAACGGGAAGTGATCACGAACAAAACCGTTACTGCTGTGCCTAAAACAGGGATCAGAAGATAGATATTCCGCTCTCGTAACAGATCGTGCCGGTTCGTCCAAACGTAATAAAAGAATAGTAAAAGAACCGTGTAATAGACAATGCTTTTCAACGCCAGGAAAACGATTAACTCCATCATCTTCACATTATTACCCTCCGCCTTTGAAAGAACTACTCTAAATCCCATATCCGGCTTTACACGCTCCGTCCAGGTATCTTCACAATACAAAGCAGCCAACTTGAAGGGCAGTTGGGAAACATACTTAAACGGATGCTCCGATATCCAGCGGACTGACGCACGCTTCAGCAGGCTGTCCCGCTCCATGTAGGTATAATCTCCGGGAGGAAGGCAAATATAATTGTCCGGATCATCGAAGCCGTTAAAATTGACTAAACCGTTTGCTTCATCAAAAGAACTCATCGCTAAGTTATAGCCTCCGGACACCGCTTGATAGACAAAATGGCCGGTTCTCTCCTTCGCACTCCGCCCGATCAGGAAAACAGTCAAGACAAGCGGCAAGGCCAATGCTGCATAAGACTGCCACCGGCGCTTTTGCACGATGAAAAGGAGCAAAATCACGAATAAAAAGACAATTGCCAGAGGACGGAACCAGTTAGCCACAGCGATCAGCACGCCGGCGACAGCCACAGGAAACAGCCGGCGAACGTTGCATAGCAGCAGGGCTGTCAATAGTAGGAAAGTAAAAGGCAAATCAGTCAATACAGCTATCGGAGCATATAGGTTCGAAAAAATCAACATATATAAAATAGCAGCGTAATATCCCGTTTTATTCGAAAACATCCGTCCGGCCAACTTCCGTATTTCAAATACCATTGCAATATTCATCAATAAATTCAGCAATCGGACAAAGGAGAAAGATCCGCAAAGATGATAGATCCCGATCAAAAGGTTTACATACCCCGGACCGAAAATAAAATCCTCATATTGGTTATGCACGTCCGGATACCAAGTGCCCCTCGCGATGCATTCCGAAGCCAGTTTCACATAAGCTTGGGCATCATCGTGGTTGGGCATATCCCAGTATTTTATTACCAGGCAAACCTGCAGGATCACCCATATGACAAACATGATCCGAAAAACGACCGGTATTTTTTTCCCTATCATTTCTTTAGCTCTTTTTGGGAGACAAAGATACAGCCTTTTCACCGGTAATCCGCCCGTGATAAATTAATTCTATCTGTACATTCGAGAAACAACGGGACGTATTTGCAACAAAATCAAACTCGGGATGGTTTCATTTTTAAAGAAACATAAAATAAAAACGCATTTAATATGACACGAGATTTTAAAGAAGCATTGAGACACCGCAGAACTTATTACCACATCACGGACAGTTCTCCGATATCAGACGAACAGATCAAAGAAATCATAGACTTCGCAGTCATGAACGTCCCTTCTGCCTTCAACTCGCAATCTACCCGCATCGTATTGCTGTTAGGCAAGAATCATAAAAAGCTTTGGGAGATAACGAAAGAGACATTGAAGAGACTTGTTTCAGCGGAAGTCTTCAAAGGGACGGAAGCTAAAATAGACGGAAGTCTGGCTGCCGGCTACGGAACGATCCTGTTCTTCGAAGACAAAGCGGTAGTTGAACAGCTGCAAGACTCCTTCCCTACTTATTACGACAAATTTCCGGTTTGGGCACAGCAAACATCTGCCATGCACCAGCTGGCGATCTGGACAATGTTGGAAGATGCCGGCTTAGGCGTGTCCCTTCAACATTATAATCCGCTGATCGACGAAACGGTATATGCGGAATGGAAACTCGACCCGAAATGGGAACTGGTGGCACAGATGCCTTTCGGAACGCCGACGGAAGGACCCGGACCGAAAGAGATCAAACCGTTAGACAAAAGAGTCCTGGTTTTCAAGTAAAAGAGCACAAGCATGAATTACGATATTGCAATCATAGGAGGAGGACCGGCCGGCTATACCGCAGCCGAACGGGCAGCCGAAGGAGGCCTGAAAACCGTCCTCTTTGAAAAGAACGCCATTGGAGGCGTCTGCCTGAACGAAGGCTGTATTCCCACAAAAACGTTATTATACTCCGCCAAGATATTGGACAGTTTCAAAACATCCTCCAAATATGGCATTTCACCGGAAGGAACACCGTCTTTCGACATGGACAAGATCATCAGGCGGAAGAACCGGACTGTCAAAAAGCTAACATCCGGTGTGAAGATGCGGCTCACTTCAAGTGGGATCACGATTGTCGAAGGGACAGCCGTTTTGAACGGGGAAACGGATGGAATGATCCGTATACAATGCGGAAACGACCTTTTCACCGTCAAAAACGTCCTCCTCTGTACCGGCTCCGAAACGGTAATCCCTCCAATCAAGGGACTTTCGGATACAGATTACTGGACTTCGCGGGAAGCGCTCGACAGCAAAGAACTTCCCAAAGAACTTGCCATCATAGGCGGCGGTGTCATCGGGATCGAGTTTGCTTCATTCTTTACCAGCATGGGAGTAAAAGTAAAGGTGATCGAGATGATGCCGGAAATACTCGGCGCGATGGACAAAGAGGCTTCCGTCATGCTCCGGAGCGAATACGCCAAGAAAGGGGTGGAATTTCATCTGAACACAAAAGTGACCGAAGTCAACCCGAAAGAGGTCATTGTCGAAAAAGACGGCAAGACGAATGCGATCCCCGCAGACAAAATCCTGGTCAGCGTAGGCCGCCGGGCAATTACCAAAAATTTAGGTCTGGAAAGCCTTTCCATCGAGACGGACCGCCGGGGCGTCCGAGTGAACGAATATATGCAGACCTCCCATCCGCACGTTTATGCAGCCGGAGATATCACAGGATTCTCGCAACTGGCCCACACGGCCTATCGGGAAGGTGAGGTTGCTGTCAACCATATCCTGGGGAATGAGGAACGGATGGATTACAGGGCTATTCCCGCCGTCGTCTACACCAATCCGGAAGTGGCCGGTGTGGGCAAGACGGAAGAGGAATTGAAGGCAAGTGGAGAATATTACAACCTTGTCAAGATACCGATGACCTATTCCGGCCGCTTTGTCGCCGAAAACGAAATCGGCAACGGGCTATGCAAGCTCCTGACAAACGTGAACGGCCAGATCATCGGTTGCCATCTGGTGGGAAATCCGGCATCGGAGATCATCGTCATTGCCGGTATCGCCGTCGAGCACGGTTATACGGTCGATGAATTCAAGAAAACCGTATTTCCCCATCCGACTGTCGGAGAGGCGATACATGAAAGTCTCTACCTCTGATAATGCTTTATATCAACAATCCATACACGGATGCCTGGTTCAACCTGGCAGCCGAGGAGTATCTGCTCAAGAACTTTTCGGACGACATCTTCATGTTGTGGCAGAACGAACCGTCCGTCATCATCGGTAAGCACCAGAACGTATGGGACGAGATAAACCGAAACTATATTCAGGAGAAGCATATCAAAGTCGTACGCCGTTATTCCGGTGGCGGAGCCGTCTATCACGATTCCGGCAACCTGAATATCACTTTTATACAAAACAGCAAGGAACTCGCATCCGGCACATTCACAGCCCGGCTGATCGCCTTCCTTGCCACATTCGGCATCCGGGCAGAGGCTGACGAACGGCAGGCACTCACGATCGACGGGTTGAAAATATCGGGCAGTGCGCAATCCATCCACAAAGGAAGGATCTTGCACCACGCCACCCTCCTTTTCTCCACCGACCTGTATCGCCTGACGACCGCCCTCAAAAGTACAGAACGGAGACCGGAAAGAAAAGAAATGAAGCCCGCTCCTTTTTATGTCAAATCCGTAAGAAGCCCGGTCACCAACATATGCACCTATACCCGTAAAGCGGTATCTATCGGAGAATTCAGAGACGCACTCCTGAACTATTTTACAGAAAACAAGACGGACACCCGTCCCTATTCATTCACTGAAGACGATTTGAACGCCATCCGGTCCCTACGTGACAACAAATACGCGACGTCGGCCTGGAACTTCAATATCAGAACATAAAATACACATTTAAACTATGTCGACATTTGAAATAAAAATGCCCAAACTGGGCGAAAGCATCACGGAAGGGACGATTGTCTCCTGGTCCGTCAAAGTAGGCGACGCTGTTCAAGAAGACGATGTCCTCTTTGAAGTGAGCACCGCCAAAGTCAGTGCGGAAATACCCTCTCCGGTTGCAGGAAAGGTGCTCGAACTGCTGTTTTCCGAAGGCGATACGGTGGCCGTCGGTACAACCGTCGCCCTGATCCAACTGGAAGGCGAAGAGGGAGAAGCACCCGAAAGTACCATTCCTGCCGCAGCTAAAAGCGACGAAAGCACAATGGTACAGTCTGTACCGGCAGAACCCGCCCAGCCCGTCAAATCATCCAAGGAAGAAGACGGAAGATGGTATTCTCCCATCGTGCTGAAATTAGCACAGGAAGCCAAAATATCGCAAGCCGAACTGGACGCGATTCCGGGAACCGGCTACGAAGGACGACTCAGTAAAAAAGATATTAAAGATTATATCACGACCAAGAAAAGTGGCATCACCCCACAAAGTGATACCGAAAACTTGCGTCAACCGTCGACGCAGCCCACCATCTCCGATCGACGTAACCCACCATCTCCGGTCGATGGTGTCCACCATCACCAACCGACGCAGCCCACCATCGACGATCGACGCAACCCGGCATCTGTTACCGAAGACGAAACGGTCGAAATGGACCGCGTTGCCCGTATCATATCAGACCATATGGTCATGTCGAAAAAAGTGTCTCCCCACGTTACAACTGTTGTCGAAGCCGACGTCACCCGTCTGGTAAAATGGCGCAACCGCACGAAAGACGCATTTTTCAAACGTGAAGGTGTAGCACTCACTTTCATGCCTGCCATAGCGGAAGCTACAGCAAAGGCACTGGCTGAATTCCCGCACGTGAACGCTTCGATCGACGGCTACAAAGTCATTCTGAAAAAACATATCAACCTGGGTATCGCCGTGTCGCTGCCCGACGGCAACCTGATCGTTCCGGTTATTCATGATGCGGACAAGTTGAATCTGAACGGCCTTGCTGCCAACATCGACACTCTTGCCGCCAAAGCACGCACGGGTAAGCTGATGCCAGACGATATACAAGGCGGAACTTTCACGATCACCAACTTCGGTTCGTTCAAGAGCCTGTTCGGTACGCCGATCATCAACCAGCCGCAGGTAGCCATCTTAGGCGTCGGCCTCATCGAAAAGAAACCGGCCGTCGTGGAGACACCCGAAGGAGATACGATCGCAATTCGCCACAAGATGTACCTGTCCCTGTCGTACGACCACCGGATCATCAACGGTGCACTGGGTGGAGAGTTCCTGCGACGCGTAGCGGATTATCTGGAGAACTGGGATAAATGATAATTTATCTATTACTTTTGGCTTGATCCAAAAGTAACCAAAAGATCAAGGCTTAAGCTGCTTCGCTACTTCGTTCCCTCCGTTCGCTGTCGCGTCTGAAACTCGCTTCGCTCAAACAGCAGACGCTCCGGACGCTCACTGCGGTCTCTGCGCTTTACGCTCACCAGCTTAGGCCGGAAATAGAGCCTGACGGCTCTTCAGGGATTGCCAATGCTGCCTGCTCCTTTGTGATCCCGCATCAAGTGCGGGAACAGGCTTGTCCCCGTGCCCCGCACGGGGCCGCAAAAGAACGATCAGTATCGGCAATCCCAAAAGAAAGCGGAGCTTTCTTGGAAAGGCCTAAGCGGACGGGCGTCAAGCGGAGGGTAAAGACGAAGCGTCCGGAGCCTGCGCTGTTTGAGCGAAGCGAGTTTCGCAGGCGACAGCGTAGTCTTTGCCCAGAGTAGACCGGACGGTTAAGCCTTGACTTTTTGGTTACTTTTGGGTCAAGCCAAAAGTAACATATCACAAAACTATTAAAACAACACACAAAATAATCAAGTATGAAACGATACGATATAAAAACGGCCGATACCGAGACCCTTCGCAAATGGTATTACCTGATGAGTCTCGGCAGGGCGCTCGATGAAAAGGCGCCTTCTTACCTGCTCCAGTCCTTAGGCTGGTCCTATCATGCCCCTTATGCCGGACACGACGGCATCCAGCTCGCCATCGGGCAGGTATTCCACCGGGGAGAGGATTACCTCTTTCCCTACTACCGCGATATGCTGACCGTCCTGTCTGCCGGAATGACGGCGGAAGAAATCATCCTGAACGGCATCTCGAAAGCGACCGATCCGTCCAGCGGCGGACGGCATATGTCCAACCACTTCGCCAAGCCGGAGTGGCATATCGAGAACATATCCTCGGCGACCGGGACACACGACCTGCACGCCGTAGGTGTCGCCCGTGCAATGGTTTATTACGACCATAAAGGCATTGCGATCACCTCGCACGGTGAATCCGCCACTTCCGAGGGCTACGTCTACGAAGCCATCAACGGGGCGAGCAACGAGCAGCTCCCCGTTATCTTTGTCTTGCAGGACAACGGCTACGGCATCTCCGTCCCCAAAAAGGATCAGACGGCCAACCGCAAGGTAGCCGACAACTTCTCAGGCTTCAAAAACCTGCGCATCATCCACTGCAACGGAAAAGACGTTTTCGACTCGATGAACGCCATGACCGAAGCCCGCGAACATGCGATCAATACGCATAATCCGGTGATCGTCCATGCAAACTGCGTACGCATCGGCTCCCATTCGAACTCCGACAAGCAGACTTTGTATCGCGATGAAAACGAACTTGCCTACGTGAAAGCAGCCGATCCGCTGCAAAAATTCCGCCGTATGCTGCTCCGTTACAATCGCCTAACCGAAGAGGAACTGAAGCAGATAGAAGCACAGGCGAAAAAAGACCTGAGCGCCGCCAACCGCAAAGCGATGGCGGCTCCCGAACCCGATCCTGCAACGATCTTTGATTATGTCTTGCCCGAACCTTACCTGCCGCAGAAATATACAGACAGCACGCACAAAGAAGAAAATGGCGAAAAAAGAACACTGGTAACCGCAATCAACGAAACACTGAAAACAGAATTCCGCCATAACCCGGATACATTCCTGTGGGGACAGGATGTGGCTAACAAAGACAAAGGCGGCGTGTTCAACGTCACCAAAGGCATGCAACAGGAGTTCGGGCCGAAGCGTATCTTCAACGCTCCCATCGCCGAAGACTACATCGTGGGTACGGCCAACGGCATGTGCCGCTTCGACCCGAAAATACATGTCGTGGTGGAAGGAGCCGAATTTGCCGATTATTTCTGGCCGGCCATCGAGCAATATGTCGAATGTACACACGAATACTGGCGAAGCAACGGACAGTTCACCCCTAACCTGACACTCCGCCTGGCATCGGGCGGTTATATCGGCGGAGGGCTCTACCACTCGCAAACGATCGAAGGGGCGCTGACCTCCATTCCGGGAGCCCGCATCGTCTATCCTTCTTTTGCCGATGATGCGGCAGGACTGTTGCGCACCAGCATACGTTCGAAGGGCTTTACCGTCTTTCTCGAACCGAAAGCGCAATATAACTCGGTCGAAGCAGCCGGTTTTGTGCCGGAAGACTTCGAAGTTCCTTTCGGGAAAGCCCGTATCCGCCGGCCGGGCAGCGACCTGAGCATGATCACATATGGCAATACCACGCATTTCTGCCTCAGTGTCGCCGAGAGGTTGAAGAAAGAGCATAACTGGGACGTGGAAGTCATCGACATCCGCTCGCTGATCCCACTCGATACGGAAACGATCTTCGCTTCCGTGAAAAAAACCGGCAAGGTGCTGATCGTACATGAAGACAAAGTGTTCTCAGGTTTCGGAGCGGAAATAGCCGGTATCGTCGGCACGGAAATGTTCCGATACCTGGATGCTCCGATCCAACGCGTCGGTTCTACCTTTACCCCTGTCGGTTTCCATCCGGTCCTCGAAAAGGCGATCCTGCCCGGAGAAGAACGGATCTACAACGCAGCAAAAGCATTATTGGAATATTAATGAAGAGGGTATATCAAAATCTTCTTGTCCCCGCGCTTGATGCGGGGCCGCAAAAGGACAGACCTTATCAATCAGATTTTATAGGGCCGGTTTTAATGCGATCCCGCGAGGGGTGCGGGAACAGGATAGTTTTGACACACCTTCTATAAACAACATACAAAATGAAGAAAATAGGTTTATTCTATGGTGGCACAACCGCTAAAACAGCCGTAGTCGCTTTGAAAATACAAGAAGCATTCGCAGAAAACGAAGTCGTCCTGATCCCGATAGAAGGGGCGACACGCAAGGAGTTCGAATCGTTCGACAATATCATTGCCGGAACTTCCACCTGGTTCGACGGGGAACTGCCGACTTACTGGGACGAGTTCATGCCGGAAATAGAATCAATTGACATGACGGGCAAGAAAGTCACACTATTCGGGCTCGGAGACCAAGAACGCTATCCCGACAATTTCGTCGATGGGATCGGCATTCTGGCGGAAGCCTTTACCAAAAGCAATGCGGAGCTGATCGGTTTCATGCCTGTCAACGACTACCATTTCACCCAATCAAGGGCCGTTAAGGAAGGGCATTTCCTGGGACTTCCCCTCGATATCGAGAACCAGTCCGGACAAACGGAGGAACGGATACTGAAATGGGTGGCGAAACTGAAAAAGGAGTTTCAATAATATTTGCATTTGTTTCTGCTCTTGGCAGGGAGCTGTGTCGAAGCAAAATTTTGCTTACTAATAGATATAATTTAGGCACGGATTTCACGGAAAACACGGAAAAAATAAATTCATCCGTATAAATCCGTGAAATCCGTGCCTAAAAAGATTGTGATAAAGGTGTTTTCCGATTACTGCAAGCGACGAATACCCACCGCCTTGTTATACTGGGCGAGAGACGCTTTCTGCTGATACCAAGTCTGAATCAAGCTGCTATAGGACTGAATCCAGGAAAGCTGGGCGGAAAGGACATCGAGGATCGGAAGTTTTCCCTCTTTATAGCTGAACGTATTCAGGTCGAGATTTTCCTCAGCGATCTTGCAGGCTTCTTCGGCAACATCGATCTGCTTCGTGTTTTCCGTCAGGCTGGTCCAGGAATTGGCTACCTCCTGGGAAATCTGGTCGCGGGTGTAATCCATAACATATTCCTTACTGCGTAAGATAGCTTTTTGGGAATTCACCTCCTTGAAACGGGCTCCCCAACGGAACAAAGGTATCTTTAGGGAGGCGAACACGGCAGGTGTCCAAAGCTGGTCGGACCCTTTCACGTTCAACATCGGAGTGCCCCAGGTTCCCTGAAAACCGATAGCCAGTGTCGGATTATACTTTGCTTTTGACAAATTGATCTGCCGTTTCTGGTATTCGATATTCAATTTAGAGATCGTGAAATCCGGCCGGTTCTGCAAAGCGGCCTCTTCCCCTATGTGCATCGGCAACGGCTGCACCGTCGTGATGGCATCGGCAATCTCCACCGGTGTCATAGGAGGAACACCCATTAGCACATTCAGGTTCTGCAAGGCGATCTGATAATCTTTGTACGCAGCGCTTTTGTTCAATTCCGCTTCTTTCAAACGGGACTGTACCTGCAAGAGGTCGGTCTTACTGATCTGCCCGTCATTGAAACGGGTTGTCAGCACGTTTGCCAATTCCTGCACAATATCGACATACTGGCACATGACATCGTACATGCCTTTACGGGCAGCAGCAGACCAGTAGTTCAGGTCGGCGGCATACACGATATTATCCGTCGTCAGGTCTTCCGCCTCGGAAGCGATCTGTCCCTGTATCTGGGCGGCCTTGTAATTGTTGTAGATTTGTCCGCCGGCATAGATCGGCTGACTTACGGTAGCTCCCAAACTATAGGTGTTATGATCCATTTCGACAGCCATGCCGGGGCCGAAATCCAAATCGTACTTATTGATACGGTACTGGTAGCTGCCGGAGAAATCGACAGCCGGGAAGAAAGCGGTCTTGGCCGCCTTGATAGCATGCTGCATCGCAATACGTTCTTCCGCACTCTGTTTGATCTGGCGGCTATATTCAAGCACTTTCTGCTTGTAGTCCGCAGCCGTGACGGGCTTTTCCTGTGCTCCCACCGATAAAGCCCCCAACAGCATACAACCGATAATTATTTTATTTCTCATACTCATTATACCGATTTAATCTTAAAGAATATACAATAGGTCACCGGAAGCACGAAGATGGTCAGGATGGTCGAAACGAACAGACCTCCCATGATCGTCGCCGCCATACCGGCAAACATGGCATCGCCCAACAATGGCAACATACCCAAAATCGTTGTCCCCGATGCCATCGTCACCGGAACGATACGCGTCTTGGTTGCCTCGATCACCGCATTGACCGGCGCCAGGCCACTGTCAAGCTGCAATCCTATTTCGTCCACCAGCACGATCGCATTCTTGATATTCATACCGATCAGACCTAACAGACCTAACATGGCAAAGAAATCGAGCGACTTGCCAAACACCAGCAACCCCAATACCACACCGATGAAGATCAGAGGCAACATACACATAATCAAGACCGGCTTCCGGTAGTATTTCGGGAAGAGGAACAACAGGGTGAGATAGATCAGACCGAACATCAACGGAATATTGGCAGCAATCGCCTTGTTACCTTTATCCTGTTCAGACTGTTCGCCGAAGTATTGCAGTTTGTATCCTTCGGGAACCTGCACCTCTTGCTGGATATCCTGCCACAACTGACTGAAAGCAGCCATCGTATTGGCTCCGCGTTTCGGCTCACACTGCATCATCATATAACGCTGACGATTATAACGCTTCACGACACTGTACTCATAATCGAGCGAGAAGTCGTCGATCACCTGCTCCACTTTGACAGAACGCCCCTTGGCGCTGTAGACAGGCAAAGTCTTGATATCGTTCAGGTTCATCGAATCGCGATCGGCATCTTTCAGCAGGATCGGCATAAACACATCTCCTTCGCGATATTCGCCTAAAGGCACGCCATTGGTTGCCGAACGAAGCGAATAAGCCATCTGCTGACGGGTGATACCTAAACGGAGACCTTTTTCCTGCGAGTACAACGGCTTCCATACCGGAACCTTGTTTCCCCAGCTGTTGCGCACTTCCATCACCATGTCGTTCTTGCGGGCGATTTCTTGTGCACGCTGTGTCAGAGCCACCAACGTATCGATATTATCGCCAACAAACCCGATTTCAATTGCAGCATCAGGCACAGGAGACAAAGCAAACAAAGCTGAACGAGTCAAAATATCCGGATAGTTGGCGACCATATATTCATAGAACTTGTTTTCCTCGCTCTGTGCATCTTTCGCGTCCTTGGTTTCGATCAGGACATTGGCGAAGTTCGGCTTCGGACCGATAGACGAACTTGCCAGATAATAACGTACTGGCGAACCTCCCAGCGTGAACGAATAGGATTTGATCTTATCATTATTCTTGAGATACTCTTCTATCTTGATCACATTCCTTTCCACATCGTCGATCCCATACCCTTCCGGGAAGATCAGGTCGGCACGAAAATAGGGCTTGTTCATGATCGGGAAGAAGCTCTGCGGCATAATGCTCATGATGAACAAAGACAAGAACAAGGTTGCCACCACCGAAGTAAGTGTGAGATAACGACGTTTGATCAGACGTCCCAGCACATTTTCAAACTTATGGTACAGTTTGGTGTCATAGGGATCTTTGGATTCACCCGGTTTCGCCTCCTTCAAGATGAAATTCCCGAAAGTCGTCGTTTGCGTCAAAGCCAATATCCAACTTAACCCCAAGGATACACCAAGCACGATAAACAATGGCTTGACAATCTCGGCCACCGAAGCTGGCGCCAAATACATCGGCAAGAAAGAACAAACAGCGATAAAGGTCGCACCCAACAACGCCCACTGCGGTTTGGTGGCCCCATCGACCAACGCCTGATAGCGTGACAGACCGCGCTTGATACCGACCTGCGCATTATCGGTCACCACAATCGCGTTATCCACCAGCATACCCATCGCAATGATGAAAGCAGCAAGAGACGTACGGTTCAGCCCGACACCCCAGATCAGCATAATCAGCAACGTTCCGCCAACCGAGAATAGCAGTGAACTACCCACCAGCATACCTGCACGCGATCCCATCACAAGGAAGATAATCACGATAACGATGAGCAACGATTCGATCAGATTCAGGATAAATCCGTTATTCGCCTCGTTGGCAATCTGATTTTCCGGATAGATGGTTTTCAGTTCCATACCGATCGGGAAAAGCTGTTCCATCTCTTTCAAATGTTCGGCAACAGCGTCACCGACAGCCACCACATCATCTTTCGCACCCGTAGCCACACCGATACCGATGGCCCGTTTGCCATCCACACGCATCAGGTTGGAAGGCGGGTCCATATAGCCTCGTTCGATGGTTGCGATATCACCCAGGCGTACTTCGCCTCCACCCTTTGTCACGATCAGCTGGTCGCGTATATCCTCTATACTTTTATAAGTACCTTCGGCACGTACACGAAGCTGGTAGGTCCCGGTCATGATCTCACCCGTATTGACCAGCAGGTTCTGGGTTTGCAGGACTTGCTGAATCGAATTCGGATCGATCCCCAAATTCGCCAGCTTGGGAACCGAGATACGCACATTCACGACCTGCGTCTGTTCCGCAAACAGATAGACCTTCTGCACACCCTGAATAGGAGTCAGCTCGGTCTTGATCTTCTGCGCCCAATCGCGCATATCGTCGTAGGTAAAACCTTCGTCGGCTGTCAGGGCGTAATAGATACCGAACACGTCCCCGAAATCATCACTCACATTGATGGCAGAGGCGCCACTCGGAAGGCGAGGCTGTATGTTAGCCACCTTACGACGCAATTCGTCCCACTTGACCGGCATATAATCCGGGGCCAAAGTCGGCTGCAACTCGATCGAGATCTTCGACATGCCGAAATAAGATTCAGACTTGATCTGAAAAACATCCGACATGGACTGAATTTCCCTCTCGATAGGTTCCGTTATCAATTTTTCTACCTCCTGAGGAGTAGCACCCGGATATTGCGTAACCAAAACAGCCTGCTTGATTACGAAAGGCGAGTCCTCCTTCTTCGGCAATTTAAAGAAAGAATATATACCTCCTATCAGCATGATAGCCAAAAAGAAATATATAATCTTCTTATTCTCTAAAGAATATACTGGAAGATTCATTATTTATCAGCTTAATCTGTTAATACTTTTACCTGTTGTCCTTCAACCAGGCGGGTAGCCCCGGCGGAAACGACCTGGTCACCGGCTTTCAGCCCTTTGGTTATTATAACATTGTCTTTTCCTACCAGTCCGGATTCTTCGATCTGGCGACGTTCCACCTTTTGCGACTGGGCATTATAGACAAAGACAAATTTGTCGTTATTTTCTTCACTCGCTACAATAGCGGAAAGAGGCACCAACACCGCTCCCTCGTTAAAGCTTGCACTCTCGATATGCAGCACCACGCGACAGGAGAAGCCGACAGCCACTTTGTATTTGTTCAGATTAAATTCGGGATCGTCGATATATAGGAAAACGGGAACGCCGGAACCATCGGGAGACGCTTCCACATATTCCTTCACTTTCGCTTTGAAACGGATTCCCTTGTAGTTATCAAACTCCACATAGATCTGATAAGGAGTCGAGAAATAGGTAATGTTCGTTTCAGGCATCGTATACTGGATCTGCAACTTGTTC
>ENA-OPYT01000380-OPYT01000380.1-human-gut-metagenome-genome-assembly--contig:-NODE-380-length-13965-cov-10.849039_pt1 | contig 13965 bp, 14 predicted proteins | sample MGYA00242636_ERZ504480 | MGnify/ENA primary metagenome ERZ504480 (study PRJEB26092, sample SAMD00036228) | human gut metagenome | host: Homo sapiens | study: EMG produced TPA metagenomics assembly of...
TGCATACTCTTTGATGATTGCCTGTTTTTTTCTTTCGAAATCATTTTAAATTCCTCCTGTTATTTTGATTGCACCGCTGACTAAGAAGTGGTCGGAGTGTCCTGCCTCTGAATCAGGGTCCGGGGATCTTTTTTGTCCCGCATACTCGATTAGTATAGCATACGCTTTTCGAATTGTAAATACTAAAATCAGATGTTTTCGCGATGAATTTTCACGTAGTTACAGTTCTCCGAACTGTAACTTTCGCAGCTCTCATTTTAAGTTTTGCTTCGCAAAAGGAGAGCTGCTCACACCTGAATCACTTTCTTACGCAGCGAAACAGCGAGTGTTTCACTGCTGAGCGAACTTTTTTTCTACATATTTTTTCCCTGCCGCAACATCATGATCGAGCTGGTTTTTCAGCGCGTCGATCGAAGCAAATTTCTGCTCCGGGCGCAGGAATTTTAACAGAGAAACCTCCGCCTGTTTTCCATAGAGATCCTCGCTGCAGTCAAAAAGATTCGTCTCCACGCCGGTAAATTTTTCCTGTACCGTCGGCTTAACACCGATGTTTGTGATACCGTAATAAATTTTTCCTTCGATTTTCACCTCGGAAACGTAGACGCCAAACGGCGGAAGCAGCTTTTCTGCCGGCGGGATCTGATTGATGGTCGGCACGCCGATCGTTCTGCCGAGTGCATGACCGTGGACAATCTCGCCGTGAACCGCGTAATCGTAGCCGAGCAGACCGCTCACGGCTTCCATATTGCCCTGTTCCAGCTCTTCCCGTGCCCAGGTGCTGCTGATTTCGCGGCCGTTTTCCTCTGCTTTTTCGATGATCTCGGTTTCAAAACCAAGGGACGGGCCCATTTCTTTCAGCATTTCGGCTGTGCCGCTTCTCTTGTAGCCAAAACCGAAATCCTTTCCCACAACAACTTTTTTCGCGTGCAGCTTATCCACCAGAATCTCTTTGATAAAGGCTTCCGGCGTCATGTGCATCACTTCATCCACAAACGGGCATTCCACAAGGCAGTCCATGCCAAGCTGTTCGAGGCGGGCTCTTCTCTCCTCATTCGTCAGCAGCTGATGCGGCTTGACATGCTGCACTTTCGACTGCGGCGGCACGTCAAATGTAAACACAACCGTTTCCAGTCCTTCCGTTCTGCCGATTGCAAGGACACGGCGGATCAGAAGCATATGCCCCCGGTGGAGGCCGTCAAATTTTCCCAGGGTTACAACGCTGTCCCCTCTGCTGTCAAAATCCAGTGTTTTTGTTAGATATCTCATGTTCTCTCCAGAAATAACTTGACCGGTCTGGTTAAGTTTTGTGATGGTCTGTATTGATAAATACCGACAAACGTTCCGTCATCGAGATAAAGGCGGAACTCCTCGTCTTCTGCGAAGTCCCCGCCGGAAGCAGTTTCCCCGATTTCGCGGATCTGCGCCGGTTTCAGCGGATTTCCGTTTTCCGCAAGCTTTTTCGCATGATCGTCCGCTGTCGCAAAGCTGCGCAGCGCGGCAAACATTTCATCGACCGGCACGAGAATCTCCGAAAGGCGGCCCTCACCGACAATCGCTGCGATCTCGTCAAGCGTGTGCGCTCCGTTTCTGTCAAACTGGCCGACTCTCGTGCGGATCAGCTGCTCCATACATCCGTGGCAGCCCAGTTTTTCGCCGATATCGTGGCACAGGGTGCGGATATACGTTCCCTTCGAACACGTTACCTCCATGCGCACCAGCGGAAGCTTCACTTCCAGAATGCTGATCTCGTAAAAGTGCACCGTGCGGGCTTTCCGCTCGATCTCGATGCCTTCCCGCGCCAGCTCGTAGAGTTTCTTTCCATTAACCTTCAGCGCGGAATACATCGGCGGCACCTGCTGCTGCTCCCCGACAAACGAGGCGATGCAGTCCCGCACCTCTTCTTCCGTCACGGTCACCGGCGCTTCTGCTGTCACGGTTCCGCTCATGTCCTGCGTATCCGTTGCGATTCCAAGGTGAAGCAGTGCTTCATACGTCTTCGTTTCATCGGTCAGCATATCGCAGAGACGCGTTCCCTTTCCAATGCAGACCGGAAGCACGCCCGTCGCATCCGGGTCTAGGGTTCCGGTGTGGCCGATTTTTTTCTGGTGCAGGATGCCGCGCAGCTTCGCAACCACGTCATGCGACGTAAATCCCGCCTCTTTCCATACGTTCAGAACTCCGTTTATCATGTTGTTTTGTCTCCCTCTTTTTCACAAGAAAACCGGGCGTGGATGTATTTTCTGCGCCCGGCTGTTTCCTGTTTATGCTTCTTCCTCTGTCGTCTCTTCTTCCTCTTCTGCAAGAAGCTGTTTTTCGATATACAGAGTCAGATTGTTGATTACATCATACGGAGAACCTGACATCGTGCAGCCAGCCGCACAGATATGGCCGCCGCCGCCGAATACGGCTGCGATTTTGCTCACATCAACCAGCTCGTCGGAGCGGAGGCTTACTTTGAAGACCTGCGGCTCCAGCTCATACAGGAAGATTGCTACGTGAACGCCTTCTGTATTTTTTAACTGGCTGACAATGCCGTCCATATCTCCCGGTGTCAGGCCATAGAAGTCCATGACCTTCTTCCGCACGATACCGACAATACACTGCTTGTCGAGAAGCATGATGCTCTCTGTCAGCGTGCGTCCCATAATCTGGTTCTGTACATATGTTTTCTTGAAGAATGCATCCTCGATGATTCTGGTAAACGGAACTCCCTTTTCCATCAGAGCGGCCGCAACCCGCATCGTGTGCGGAGAGGTGCTGCTGTACTGGAATACGCCGGAATCGGTCACAATACCGGTGTACAGCGCCTCGGCGCACGGCTCGGAGATCTTTTCTTCCTCCAGAAGTCCGAACAGCACCTCGCAGGCAGAGCTTGCATCCGGCTCTACGTGATTGATTTCGCAATATTCTGTATTCGTCACATGGTGATCGATGCAGATCGTCTTTCCCGCTTTTGCAAGAAGCGGTGCGGCAACGCCGATGCGTTCCTCGCTGGATACATCCAGAAGGACCACAAGGTCGTACGCTTTCTCTTCACAGCTTGTCTTTACCTCAGAAAAGCCCGGAAGATAGGAAAATTCCGGCCGTGGATCCTCAAGATAGACATCTGCCTGAATCTCCGGCCGATTGTCGCGAAGATACTGGTATAATCCCAGGCAGGAACCGATGCAGTCACCGTCCGGACGAACGTGTCCGGCGATGGCCATGCAGGAGACTCCGTTTAGAATTTCATCAATTTTCTTCATTTTCCTCATCCTTTTTGTCTTCTTTGTGTGTTACTTCATCAATCAGTTTCGACATCGTAACGCCATATTCAATCGACTCATCCAGGACAAAGGTCAGCTCCGGTGTATTGCGGAGGTTAATGGTCTTGGCCAGCATACGGCGGATGAAGCCCTCCGCGCTCTTTAAGCCGCGGATGGTTTCTTTCTTCGCCTCATCATCGCCAAACACACTGATATATACTTTACACGTCTTCAGATCCGGCGCTACCTCTGCCGCTGTGACAGAGGTCATCATTCCGATGCGCGGATCCTTGATCTCGTTCCGGATGATGTTGGAAAGCTCTTTCTGTACTTCCCCGTTGATCCTGGTGTTTTTAATACTGTTTTTTCTCAACTTAATTCCTCATTTCTATCTCGGCACTTCTACCATGATATAGGCCTCGACCTGATCGAACTCCTGAAGATCGTTGAATCCTTCAAATACAAGACCGCACTCATAGCCGGAGCGCACTTCTTTGACATCGTCTTTGAAACGTTTGAGGGATGCCAGATTTCCTTCGAAAATCTGGTTTCCTTCGCGGCTGATTCGAACTTTGCAGCCTCTCTGGAACGTTCCGTCCAGTACATAGCTTCCGGCGATCGTTCCGACACCGGATGCCTTGAAGAGCTGACGTACCTCGGCATGGCCGATAACTTTCTCTTCGTAAACCGGCTCAAGCATACCCTTCATGGCTGCCTCAACATCCTCAATTGCCTGGTAGATGACACGGTACAGACGGATGTCTACGCCGTTCTGCTCTGCCATGGATTTTGCGTTCGCATCCGGGCGTACGTTAAATCCGATAATGATGGCGGAAGATGCGGTTGCCAGCATAACGTCGGACTCGTTGATCGCACCGACACCGCCGTGGATGACGCGTACGGCAACTTCCTCGTTGGAGAGTTTGACAAGACTCTGTTTTACTGCCTCGACAGATCCCTGTACATCGGCTTTGACAACGAGTGCTAGTTCTTTTAAGTTACCCTCCTGAATCTGGTTGAACAGATCATCCAGGGACATCTTCGCTTTTGTCTCCTCAAGCAGGTTCTTCTTGTTCTCTGCCACGAAGGTTGCTGCGAAGTTCTTTGCTTCTTTATCGTTATCGGTCTGAACGAGGATCTCTCCTGCGTTCGGAACATCGGAAAGTCCGAGGATCTCAACCGGAGTAGACGGACCTGCCTCTTTGACGCGGCGTCCCTTATCATCCATCATCGCACGGACTTTACCGGAGCATGCGCCTGCTGCGATGTAATCGCCGACATGCAGGGTACCTTTCTGTACCAGAATGGTAGCAACCGGTCCTTTTCCTTTATCCAGCTCAGCCTCGATGACAAGACCTCTTGCTTTCCGGTTCGGGTTTGCTTTCAGCTCGAGCACTTCGGAAGTCAGAAGGATCATCTCAAGCAGATCGTCGATACCTTCGTTGTTCTTTGCAGATACCGGAACGAATACGGTGCTTCCGCCCCAGTCCTCCGGAATCAGTTCGTACTCGGAGAGCTCCTGTTTTACACGCTCTACGTTTGCGCCTGGTTTATCGATCTTATTGATCGCAACGATGATCTCAACACCGGCTGCTTTTGCATGGTTGATTGCCTCAACGGTCTGCGGCATCACACCGTCGTCTGCTGCGACAACGAGAATGGCGATATCCGTTGCATTGGCTCCACGCATACGCATAGCGGTGAATGCCTCATGTCCTGGGGTATCGAGGAACGTAATCTTCTGTTTGTTAATTGAAACGGTGTATGCACCGATGTGCTGGGTAATACCGCCAGCCTCGCGGTCGGTGACATGGGTGTTCCGGATGCAGTCCAGAAGAGATGTTTTACCGTGGTCAACGTGTCCCATAACGCAGACTACCGGCGGACGCGGAACCATGTCTTTTTCATCCTCTTCGTCCTCTTTTAAGAGCTCTTCGATCACATCGACTTTCTCTTCCGGCTCAGCGATGATATTATAATCAAGCGCGATTTCCTGTGCTTTTTCGAAATCGATCTCATGGTTTACGGTAACCATCGTTCCTTCCATGAACAGTTTCTTTACGATGACTGCCGGCTGCATTTTCATCTTCTCAGCCAGCTCGCGGATGGTCATTTTCTCCGGCAGGGTAATCTCCTTTACCTCATCCTTCGGAGCTTCCTGTTTCGGTTTGTTGACCGGTTTCTGGAGCGCTTTCGGGAGTCTGGACTGCTGATGATGTCCCTGGTTCGGACGGTTTCCGCCTCTTCCTCTGTCTTCACTGAATTTATTTTCTCTTAAAGAATCTTTGTTTTTGTCTTTTTCTTTTCTTCCTGTATCACGGCCTGGCTTCTTGATGCCAAGGCTCATTGTATCGCCTGCAGAGCTCTTATGCTCGGTTCTGCGGCGGTCTCCTCCCGGACGGCGGTTCTGATTCTGGGAATCATCATCCTTTCCTGCGAACGGTCTTCCGCCATTATTTCCCGGTCTGCCTCCGTTTGGACGTGCGGAACGCTCACCGAATGGTCTTCCGCTTCTCTCACCGTTTCCGCTTCTTCCGCCGTTATTGCGGTCTCCTCCCGGACGGTCTCCGCTGCGGTTCGGGCGGTCTCCATTGTTTCCGCCGAAGCGGCGTTCTCCCTGCGGACGGTCTCCGCTGCGGTTCGGGCGGTCTCCGTTATTGTTGAAGCGGCGCTCTCCCTGCGGACGGTCTCCATTGCGGTTCGGACGGTCTCCGTTATTGTTGAAACGGCGCTCTCCCTGCGGACGGTCTCCATTGCGGTTCGGACGATCTCCATTTCCGCCGTTTCCGTTTCCACGGTTCGGACGGTCCTCGCTTCTTCCGTTTCCATTGCGGTTTCCTTCCGGACGGCCGTTTCCGCGGGACGGACGGTCTTTTTTCTGTCCCTGGTTCTTTGTGAACTCTTTTGCTTCTTTACTTGTTGCGTTCTGCGGACGCACAACGGAAATAATTTTCTTTTTCTTCGGTTTTGCCTGCTCTTCCGGTTTCTTCATTTCCATATTTTCTGTATCTTTCTTTTCCAATGATCTTTTCTCCTCTTTCTGCGGTTTTCGTGTTTCCTGCATCCATCCACCGACCTTTCCGGCCTTACGCCTTACGCTTCTGCCAACAATGCTGCTATTTTTTCTGCAAAATGCGCTTCACATACGGCAAGGGAAGAACGGTATTCTCTTCCGATGGCTCTTCCAAGCTGCTCTTTGTCCCCAAAAAGAATGCATGGCACTTTATAGTATGCACACATATTGCGAAATTTCTTCTGTGTATTGGCCGACGCCGTTTCCGCCAGAATGACAAGGTATGCACTGCCGCTCTTTACGGCCTGCTCGGTCGCAAATTCGCCGCTCGATACCTTACCCGCCTTCATAGCAAGGCCCAGCATGGATAATCCTTTACTTTGACTGTTCAATCTTCGCAAATGCCTCCTTTAACTGCTCATAAACCTCTGATGGAATTTCTGCCTTCAGAGAACGGGAAAGTCCTTTGTTTTTCATTGCTTTCCCCAGACATTCCAGATGAGCAGACATAAGCACCGCGTCCGTTCATTCTTCCGGTTGTGTCCGGAACAATCGTTCCTTCGGTGGTTTTCACCACGCGGATCATTTCCTTTTTTGATTTTTCATTTCATTGCAGCCAATGCATTTACGCAGCGCACTTTACGAACTGTACTCAAATGCTCATCCCGCCTTTGTTTTTATTTTAATTACTCTTCGTCTCCGGCTTTCTCTGCTGTTTCTACATCATTCTCGTCGAAGTCTTCTTCTGCAGAGATGGTTTCCTCCTCTGCTGCGGACTCATCGTAATTGCCCTCTTCCTCGTATTCCTCTTCTTCTACGTAGTCGAAGTCTCCTGCCTCGCGTGCCTGGGTCTCGCTCTTGATGTCGATCTTGAACCCGGTCAGACGTGCGGCAAGTCTTGCGTTCTGTCCCTCTTTACCGATGGCAAGGGAAAGCTGGTAATCCGGAACGATCACTTTTGCGGTCTTCTCATCCGGGTCTGCCATAACGGAGATAACTTTTGCCGGGCTCAGTGCGTTCTCGATCAGGAGTGCCGGGTTCTCATCCCATGTGATGATGTCGATCTTCTCGCCGTTCAGCTCGTTGACAACCGCGTTGACACGGCTTCCGTTCATACCGACGCATGCGCCGACTGCATCGACATTCGGATCGTTGGACCATACTGCCATTTTTGTACGGCTTCCCGCCTCACGGGCAATGCTCTTGATCTCTACGATGCCTTCCGCAACCTCGGAAACCTCAGACTCAAAGAGACGTTTTACGAGTTCCGGATGGGTACGGGATACCATAACCTTCGGTCCCTTGGTTGTATTCTTTACTTCCAGAACGTATACTTTCACACGCTGGGTCGGCTCAAATTTCTCGCCTTTGACCTGCTCGTTCTCGGTCAGCAGAGCGTCTACTTTACCGAGGTTGATGCTGACGTTGCGTCCTACATAGCGCTGTACCACACCGGTAACCACATCGTGCTCTTTCTCGAAGTACTGATCAAACAGAACTTTACGCTCTTCCTCACGGATCTTCTGAAGAATGACGTTTTTGGCATTCTGGGTTGCAATACGGCCGAACTCTTTGGATTTGATTTCTACCGGAACGATATCGCCGAGTTCATAGCGGGAGTCTGCACGTTTTGCATCGGAAAGGGCGATCTCCATGATCGGATCCTGTACCAGATCAACAACGGTTTTCTCTGCTACGACTTTGAAATCACCAGTCTGGGCGTTGATGCTTACCTTTACATTATCTGCTTTGCCAAAATGGTTTTTACAGGCCTGGATCAGCGACTGCTCAATTGCCTCAAGCAGGGTATCTTTGCTGATATTCTTCTCTTTCTCAAGAACTTCAAGGGCCTCCATTAATTCTGTATTCATTTTTCTCTTTTCCTCCTGTATCTGCGTCTGTTTAGAAATCAAATGCTAAACGGATCAATGCAATATCGCTTTTCTGGAAGACGCGCTCTGTTCCGTCCTCCTCCTCAATGGTCACACTGTTATCATCATATGCGGTGAGTATTCCGTAAAATTCCCGGTTTCTCTCGATCGCACGGTATGTCCGGATTTCCAGCTCTTTTCCCATGCTTCTCTTGTAGTCTTTCTCTTTTTTCAGCGGACGTCCAAGGCCCGGGGAGCTGACCTCCATGATATAGGCGTCATCGATAAAGTCCTCTGCGTCCAGCCGGTCAGAAAATGCACGGCTGACGATTTCGCAGTCATCCACGGTGATTCCGCCTTCTTTGTCGATGTAAGCACGCAGGTACCAGGTACCGCCCTCTTTGACATACTCCACATCCACCAGTTCAAAACCATTGGCTTCTACAATCGGAGTGATCAGTTCTTCTGCCTTCTGTTCGTATTCTTCTCTTCTGCTCAAATCCTCACCACCTTTTTGATTTAGGGAAACTTCTGAAAAATTCTTTCATTTCCCTGTACACAAGAAAGAGTGGACGAAATCGTCCACTCCTTAACAGTCACTTATTAACAGCTTTACTATAGCACCTTTTCTGCGTAATTGCAAGGGTTAATTGCAATTTTTCCTTTATTTATCACGTTTTTTCCACTTATTTACGCTCCGATCCCGGACAGATATGGACATCAAGCTGATTATACGGAATAGAAATCCCTGCCGCATCAAATTCTTCCTTGATGCGCTCGTTCATTTTCCACTTGACCGGCCAGTAATTTTCCGTTGCGACCCAGGCGCGGAGACCGACCGTAATCGCGCTCTCGCCCAGCTCATCTACGAAAAACTGCTGCTCCTCTGACTGAAAATGCGGCTCCTCCTCAACGAGGCGGCGCAGGATGTCCTTCGCTTTTCTGATATCGGACTCATAAGAAATGCCGACTTTGATTTCCAGCTTTCTACGGTCCATTGCCGTCACGTTGATGATGGTATGGTTCGTCAGATTGGCGTTCGGAATCATGATGGTACGGTTGTCGATGCTGTTGATTGTCGTGTAATACATCTCAATCTTTTTGACCGTTCCCTCCTGACCTTCGCCCGGGAAGATGATGTAGTCACCGACCTTAAATGGTTTCAGCAGCAGAATCATCACGCCGCCTGCAAAGTTTGAGAGGCCGCCCTGCAGTGCCAGGGATACGGCAACGCCGGCGGAGGCGATGGCTGCCGCAATCGACGCTTCGGACACAATGCCGAGCTGAACGATGATTGTCAGCACCAGCAGCGTGTTCAGACTGTATTTCACCATGGAAACGGTAAAACTGACTACAGCCTCCTCCGTGTTAAAACGCCGCATATTTTTTCGAATCAGCCCGCAGAGCCACAGGATCAGTTTGCGTGCAACCAGAAAAAGGATTACCGCAAACACGATCTTCAGCACCAGATCGGCAGTCGAGGAGGCTTTGTCGATCCAGTATTCATAAACGCGTTCTGCCGCTGTCAGATTCACCATGTGTTATCTCTCCTCTGTCTCGAATTTTCTCTGCAGCTCCTCGCCGAGTTCACTCATGCCTGTGCTTTTTTTCGTTTTTGTCTCTGGTTTTGCCTCTGATTTTGCTTCCGACTTGGTTTCCGGCTTTGCAGCCGGTTTCTTTTCCGGATCGGCGGCGCGGTATTTTTCCACGGCTTTTGCTGCCTCTGCCGCTGCGAATTTTCCGGCTTTTACCAGCTTATCCACCGTCTGCTCCACCGTTTTCACCGGTTTGCTGTCGATCGCCTGCTTTACGGCTTTCTCTACCTTCTCTGTCGCAATCGTGGTTCCCTGCTTTTTCTCTGCTCTTTTCGCCGTTTTTTCCGATACTTTTTTCTCTGTTTTTCCGGCAGTCTTTGTTGTTTTCTTTACTTTTACTGCTTCTTCCGGTTTCCCGGCCGATTTTACATTCTTTCCGGTTTTCTTCTCTGTCGCCGCTTTCGCTGCAGTCTTGACCAGAATATCGCTACGTTGGAGCGCATGGATAAAGGTGAATGGAAAATCCGCAGCATGAATCCCGCAACGACAGGACGGCATGCACCGCCTTATGCACAGGAAACGCCGCTGGGCATGTATTTACTGCAACAGAAGAAATCGCGCATGGTCTTTCTGAAAGACGGCTCTGCGGCAACGGGCGGATATGCGCCTTATGCCAGCCGTTTTACCAACGGAGCCTATATTCATGGAGTACCGGTGAATGTTCCGCGCACAGCCATGATTGAGTATAGCTGGTCGCTGGGTACTACGCCGCGTTCGCACATGTGTGTGCGAAATGCTACTTCACATGCTAAGTTTGTATTTGACTGGGCACCGACGGAGCGTTCTTTAGTAGTTGTTATCGAATGATTACTTTCTTTTTTAACTATCTGTATGATAGTCGTATGGGTGGAAAGTGCTAACTTTGCCGCCGGTATTTTTCAGGTCGGATAGTTATGTTGAGATTTTGCCTCTCTTTTTTATTTATGGTTTTTTCCCTGTTTCCTGTTTTTTGGGAAACAGACCTGCTACCTGCATGACGGATAAGCCGGATGTTTCGTTGGCGGAAGAATCGGCAGTATGTGCCGATTTGTATCGTTCCATGCAATTGGAAGGGGTAGTGAGTTGGAAAGCTTTCCGCCAGGCAGTAACGGGCTATCATAAAATAGCAGACCGTAAACGGGATGTACTGACTCTGATTGATTTTTCACGTCCTTCTACCGAGAAGCGTCTTTTCGTGTTCGATATGAAGCAGCGCAGGCTGCTTTTCTCATCGGTCGTCTCGCACGGAAAAAACAGCGGTGACAAGTATGCCACTTCATTTTCCAATGAATACGGATCTTATAAAAGTTCCCTGGGATTCTATCTGACAGAAACAACCTATCAAGGCAGGAACGGATATTCCCTCATCCTGAACGGGTTGGAAAAAGGCATTAACGACCGTGCCCGCGAGCGTGCCATTGTGGTACATGGAGCTGCTTATGCCGATCCTTCGGTTGCAAGCAGGGGAGGGCGTTTGGGACGGAGTTTCGGTTGTCCGGCTGTTCCGCAAAAGTTCAGCCGCCCTATTATCGACGCCATTAAAGGGGGAAGCGTGATGTATATCTATGCCGAGGCTCCCGACTATCTGGCTCACAGCTCCGTACTGAAGAAAACGACCGGGTTGTAAGCGACTCTTTATTCACGTTCCGTATTTTTCGTATCTTTTGATATGTATCAATTTCCCTCAGCATTTCTTTTACTAATTTTGCGTCGAGTTTCGGGGATTAGATTGTATGGCAACATCAAGAGAAATGACGGAAGGACGGGCTCTTCCGCTCATATTTAATTTCACTTTGCCTTTATTGTTGGGTAATTTGCTGCAACAGACCTATTCGTTGGTGGATGCTGCAATTGTCGGTAAATTTTTGGGGATAAATGCACTGGCTTCTGTCGGTGCGAGTACATCAGTTATATTCCTGATACTCGGTTTCTGCAACGGATGTTGCGGAGGATTCGGCATTCCGGTGGCACAGAAGTTCGGAGCGAGGGATTATATTACAATGCGCCGTTATGTGGCGGTCAGCTTGCAACTGGCTGCGGTGATGTCGGTGGTGCTTGCCGTGGTAACAAGCATCTGTTGTGCAGATATTTTGCGCATGATGCGTACGCCGGACAATATCTCCACCGGAGCTTATTATTATTTGCTTGTAACTTTTATAGGCGTCCCCTGTACCTTCTTCTATAATTTGTTGTCCAGCATTATACGTGCTTTGGGTGATAGCAAGACACCGTTCTGGTTTCTGCTCTTTTCCACCGTCCTGAATATTCTGCTTGACTTGTTTTGCATTCTTGTTTTGGACTGGGGTGTGGCGGGAGCGGCAATCGCTACAGTCTTTTCTCAAGGAGTATCGGCAGTGCTTTGCTACATCTATATGATGGAACGTTTTGAAATTCTGAGAACCACTCCTGCCGAACGTAAATTCGACAGTGCGCTGGCACGGACGCTGATGTATATCGGAGTGCCTATGGGATTGCAGTTTTCCATTACCGCTATCGGCAGTATTATGCTGCAGAGTGCCAACAATGCGTTGGGTACGGCATGTGTAGCGGCTTTTACGGCTGCCATGCGTATCAAGATGTTCTTTATGTGTCCCTTCGAGAGCTTGGGCATGGCGATGGCCACTTATAGCGGACAAAACTACGGTGCAGGCAAGCCCGGACGTATATGGCAGGGTGTCAAGGCAAGCGCGCTGATGATGATAGTCTACTGGGCGTTCACTTTTGCAGTGCTGATGGTTGGAGCCAAAACGTTTACTCTATTGTTTGTAGAGGCTTCGGAAGTGGAAATTCTGAAAGATGCGGAGCTTTTCCTGCATATATCTGTCTCTTTCTTCCCGATACTTGGTTTGCTTTGTATTTTGCGTTATACAATTCAGGGAGTAGGTTATACCAATTTGGCTATGCTTTCGGGTGTTTCCGAAATGATAGCCCGTATCCTGATCAGTTTGCTGGCAGTTCCGGCGTTCGGCTATATCGCTGTTTGCTTCGGTGACCCGACTGCCTGGATTTTTGCAGATTTATTCCTCATTCCCGCTTTTGTTTATGTCTACCGGCGCATACTGCGAATGAACAAAAATTAGTGTATCTTTGTATCGGTAGTTGGCAAGGTAATGACCGAACGTAAGATTATACATATTGATATGGACGCTTTCTATGCTTCCGTAGAACAGCGTGACAATCCGGAACTGCGTGGCAAACCCGTAGCGGTGGGGCATGCGGAAGAGCGTGGTGTGGTAGCTGCCGCCAGCTATGAAGCCCGTCGGTTCGGGGTGCGGTCGGCAATGTCGTCACAGAAGGCAAAACGGCTGTGTCCGCAGCTTATTTTTATTCCGGGGCGTATGGACGTCTATAAATCGGTGTCCCGTCAAATTCATGAGATATTCCATGAATATACGGATGTCATAGAACCTATCTCTTTGGATGAGGCGTTTCTGGATGTGACGGAAAATAAGCCGGGTATTCTTCTGGCTGTGGATATAGCCAGAGAAATCAAACGGAAAGTGCGCGAGCGGCTGAGTCTGGTGGCCTCTGCCGGAGTTTCCTACAATAAGTTTCTTGCCAAGATAGCATCCGATTACCGTAAACCCGACGGTTTGTGTACCATTCATCCCGACCAGGCTTTGGAATTTATAGCACATCTGCCGATAGAGAGTTTCTGGGGAGTGGGTCCGGTGACGGCAAGGAAGATGCATGTTTTGGGGATACATACCGGAGAGCAACTGCGTGCCTGTTCGCAAGCGATGCTGTTGCGCGAGTTTGGTAAGGTGGGAAACATCTATTAGATTTTGCGCGCGGGATAGATCTTCGTCCTGTAGAAGCGGTGCGCATTCGTAAGTCTGTGGGGTGTGAACATACTTTGGAGAAGGATATTAACCGACGGTCGTCGGTCATTATTGAGTTGTATCATACTGCGGTGGAACTGGTTACCCGTCTGGAACATAAGAACTTCCCGGGGGAATACGCTGACGTTGAAAATCAAGTTCCACGATTTCAGCCAGATTACCCGCAGCGTTACGCAGTCCAGGGAATTGACGGCACTCGATGTGATCCTGCCGTTGGCGAAACAACTGTTGAGGGAGGTTGATTACGAACATCATCCTATCCGTCTGATAGGCCTTTCCGTATCCAACCCTCGTGAAGAAAGTGATGAAAAAGGTGTTTGGGAACAGCTGAGTTTTGAATTTAGTGACTGGTAATTCGATGAATAAAAGACATGTTCCTGATATAAATAAATTCTTATTATTCGCTTAAGACCAAAAGAA
>ENA-OPYT01000381-OPYT01000381.1-human-gut-metagenome-genome-assembly--contig:-NODE-381-length-13965-cov-2.687961_pt1 | contig 13965 bp, 12 predicted proteins | sample MGYA00242636_ERZ504480 | MGnify/ENA primary metagenome ERZ504480 (study PRJEB26092, sample SAMD00036228) | human gut metagenome | host: Homo sapiens | study: EMG produced TPA metagenomics assembly of...
ATCTTCCGCCAGCTTGAGGGCCTGGCGAGCCCGTTTGTTGCCCTGTTGGCCTGCGCCGTGAGGTTCGATTTGCGAGCCGAGATCAGGGCGATCTCCGACATGGCGAACAGACCGTTGAGCAGGAATCAGCAGGAGGATTATGAATATTTCCATGCTATGGAAAAAATAAAAAAACGAAAGGCGGTCCATACCGAAAGCCGGGCCGGATTGGCTCCGGCCTTCGACCCCGGCGGACGAATCCGGCCCGGATTGTTTTCGGACAGGGAATCGCACGACGCAACAACGCCGAACCATTCGGACGCTGCGGGGACAGCCTATACGGTTTGCAAATATAACAATAGTTTGCAATTTTCCGAAAATCGACGGATGCAATTCGCTATCCGACGCATTATTGAGAGGCGACGACGCGGATTATTCGGATAAAAAGCGTAAATTCGCACCCAAATTCGACATACGATGAATATTGAACAGTTTCTTACGGATAAAGTCGCAGCGGCGGTAAGCACCCTCTACGGGAATGCCGGAGCTCCGTTGCAGATTCAGAAAACCCGCAAAGAGTTCGAGGGCGACTATACGCTCGTGGTGTTCCCCCTGCTCAAAGCCAGCCGCAAGTCGCCCGAAGCCACGGCGACGGAGATCGGCGAATACCTGGTGGCCAATACGCCGGAAATCAAGGCGTTCAACGTAATCAAGGGATTCCTGAATCTCTCGCTCGACAGTGCATTCTGGGCCGCACGCTTCCGGGAGGTCGCGGCAAACGACACCTTCGGGCAGGCCGCACCGACGGGCCGTACCGTAATGATCGAATACTCCTCGCCCAACACCAACAAGCCCCTTCACCTGGGACACATCCGCAACAACCTGCTGGGATACTCCGTCGCGCAGATCCTGAAAGCCAACGGCAACAAGGTCATCAAGGTAAACCTCGTGAACGACCGCGGTATTCACATCTGCAAGTCGATGCTGGCCTGGAAACTCTACGGCGGCGGCGAAACGCCCGCCTCGTCGGGGATGAAAGGCGACCACCTGGTCGGTAAATATTACGTCGAATTCGACAAGCACTACAAAGCCCAGATCAAGGAGCTCGTCGCCGCCGGGCAAAGCGAGGAGGAGGCCAAGAAAAACGCTCCGATCATGCGACAGGCGCAGGAGTGGCTGCGCCGCTGGGAGGCCAAAGATCCGGAAATATATTCGCTGTGGGAAACCATGAACGGGTGGGTCTATGAAGGCTTCGACGTGACGTACAAGGCATTGGGCGTCGATTTCGACAAGGTCTATTACGAATCGCAAACCTACCTGCTGGGCAAGAGCCTGGTGGAAGAGGGACTCGCCCGGGGTATCTTCTTCCGCAAGGAGGACGGTTCTGTCTGGATCGACCTCACGGCCGACGGACTCGACCAGAAGTTATTGCTGCGCGGCGACGGCACATCGGTCTATATGACGCAGGATCTCGGCACGGCGTTCCGCCGGTTCGAGGAGAACCGGCTGGACGAAATGATCTACGTAGTGGGCAACGAACAGAACTACCATTTCCAGGTGCTCAAGCTGATCCTCAAGAAGTTGGGATACGACGAATGGAGCGACCACATCTACCACCTTTCCTACGGCATGGTCGAGCTGCCCGAAGGCAAGATGAAATCCCGCGAGGGAACGGTCGTCGATGCAGACGATCTGATCGCCGACATGGTATCGACCGCCCGCGAGATGTCGGACGAATTGGGCAAACTGGACGGCTGCACCGCGCAGGAAGCCGACGCCATCGCATCGATGGTCGGGTTAGGAGCCCTCAAGTATTTCATCCTGAAGGTCGATCCCAAGAAGACGATGCTGTTCGACCCCCGCGAATCGATCGACTTCAACGGCAATACAGGTCCTTTCATCCAGTACACGCATGCACGCATCCGCTCGATCCTGCGCAAAGCAGAGGAGGCAGGGATCGATTTCCGCACCCAGGACGAAGCTGCGGCGCTCCTGCCCGAAGAGATCGAACTGATCAAGGCGCTGACCGAATATCCGGCGACCGTACAGGCCGCCGCCGCGAATTTCGCTCCGTCGATCGTCGGCGCTTACGCCTACGAACTGGCCAAATCGTTCAACGGCTACTACCACGACCATTCGATCCTCAAAGAGGAGTGTACGACGACCCGCGACATGCGGCTGCGCCTGGCCGAACAGGTGGCCCGCACGATCCGTCTGGCCATGGCGCTGCTCGGAATCGACGTACCGGAGCGGATGTAATTGAATTTTGTGATCTGACTGCACTCGATTTCCGGAAGATTTTTTTATCTTTGCAAGAAGATAGGATATGCCTCGGAAAACTGTGAACGAGCTCCCGTTTTCTTCTCGGCTTTCACTATCTTTGCAGAGGATAGGATGCAGTTCTTCTTTGCGGCAGGTAAGCCGGCTCGGATTGATTTGGACAGCCGACGACTGAAAAACGAATAGGAGGTATTCGGGTGCGGATCTGTCCGGCAAAGGGAAACAAAAATCACAGGGGTTGGCGACTGCTCGCACTCTTTTAATTTTTGCATCGGACAGAGTGCGGCGAACGCTTCCGACAAGTCGGGGAGAGGTACGTGGATCCGTGTATGATTTTTTACAGGAATAATTATATTAAACCGAATAGAGATATGGCAAATTTAAGAATGCTGAAAAAAGAGATCGACTACCAGTCTGGAGGAACTCGTGTTCGACTGCGACATGGCGATCTGCTTCCAGCCGAACCAAAGAGAAAGAGATTTTCGAAGTGATGCAGGAGGGTGTGGCTCTTCGCAACGCGCTTTTCGTCAAGGCCAACAATCCGGCCGATGCACATAATCCTTCGCTGGTGCGCAAGCACTTTGCAGCGCTGCGCCGCGAAATCGAGGCTTCGTTCGGCAAATTGTTCGAAAAGTTGAGCGAGATCAACAAATAGAGAATTATCCCGAATCATACTCGAATACTTACGGGGGCAACTCCGTAAGTATTTTTTATGTCCACAAACGATCGGGATCCTGCGGCCGGCATCGCCGCCCAATGTGCAGGCAACAGGTACGACAACAAACAATGGCGGCAAGCCAACGGACGCATATATGCCGGAATACATTTTGTTGATCCGGCGCAACACTTTTTCCGGAACGAGGTACTCTGTCTGCCGGACAGCGAGAGGGGAGGAAGCGAATAGAGCCGCAATAGCTATTGCGGCTCTATTCGTTCAGAGAATCCGGGAGTTACTTTTCACCGCTTCCGTAGTTGGCCATGCGTTCGTCGTACATGGCTTTGGCCCGGTCGTAATCTTCATCGGTGAAGATAGATACCGGAAAAGCCGGGCTATTCCTCCGTACGGGTATGTGGACAACAGTCGTGCGGGTGCAATGCAAGCACCGTATGCGGCACCTTGCCGTGGGAAATAAGCTGAATAGGGCAGTCGTAATTACGAAGCTGCTCCTCGGTAATGATGTTCGAATCGTGCCGGTGAACATAACGATTCACACAAACGATATTCCGCACGACACTCGTAATCGTCCCCAGATCGTGCGAAATCATTACGATCGCCATTCGTCCGTGCAGCTCGGCGAGCATCCGATAGAGCTCGTTTTCGAAACGATTGTCCACAAAATTGGCCGGCTCGTCCAGAATCAACAATTTAGGATCCGAAATCACCGCCCGACACAATAACGCCCGCTGCATCTGACCGCCGGAAATCTCGCCGATAGGTTTGCGGGCGATCCCGTCGATACCGGCCGTCCGCAGCAGCTCCTGTGCCTTCGCTCGATCCCCGGACGCATAGCGGGCATGGAAACCCCTTTGCCCCTGAAGCCCCGACATCACCACTTCGAGCACCGAAATCGGAAAACTCCGGTCGAAGATCGATTGCTGGGGCATATAGCCGATCAACCGCTCCTTTCCCCGAAACAACTGCGGCGAATAGGAGATCGTACCGCGATAGGGGATCGTTCCCACGATGGCCTTGACAAGCGTAGTTTTACCTCCGCCGTTAGGGCCTATGATACCGAGAAAATCATCGGGATAAATATCCAAATCGACCTCTTTGAGCGCGTCGTGACCATCGTACGACACGCTGACGCGGCGAAGCGAAACGAGCGGAGTTTTCATAGACGTTCGGCAGTTATGAGATCCGTAATATAGGAAATATTGCCGACGACATCTTCGGCCAGCGGATCGATCCGGACGCTCTGCGCCCCGATATCTTCGGCGATCACTTCGACGGTGGAAGCCGGGAACTGGCTCTGGTAGAATACGACACGAATACTGTCCCGGCGAGCCTGCTCGATAAGCCGGGCCAGCCGTTTGGCCGAAGGCTCCTTGCCATCCTGCTCGATGGCAACCTGCTCGATTCCATAGGCACGGGCATAGTAGGTCAGGGCCGGATGGTAAATCATGAAATAGGGTACTCCGCTCTGCTTCAGCCGTTCGGCAACAGAATCATCGAGAGCCTGCAATTTATCGGCAAGACACTGATAATTAACCGCATATACGGTAGAATCAGGATACAACTCGTGAATCGCCCGATAAGCATTATCGGCCATAGTGCGCAATTCGCGCGGAGAGGTCCAAATGTGGGGATCGACGCCGTGTCGGTGCTCTTTCTCCGCGTCCGCATGGGAGCAACTGCCCGCAATCGGCTCTATACCACGATGCAGGTCGATTACTTTTCGACGGTCCTCGATCTTGGACAGCATATTCTGCTCGAAATCGATCCAACCGATATTGAATATCAACTGCGAACGATTCAGATCGATCATCTGCCGGGGTGTCGGCTCGAAACTTTCCGGGTTCATACCGGGCGGAACGAGCACTTCGACCCGAAAGTCATCGCCGACGATTTCGGAAACGATCCCGCGCAAAGGAAGAATCGATACGAAGATCGTCGGCCGCTCGTCGGCGGGTCGGGACGCACAGCCGCTGAAAAGCAACCACGGTATTATCAGCGAAAATATGGCGATTTTTCGAAACATAGACAAATATATTTACCTGCAAATTTACTAAAATTAACGACATCCGCACGAATTGTCCACATCCATATCAAAGATCGATCGGTCTGCAACATTACAAAACTTTCCTGCATCGAGCATATTTGTCTCCGGCAAAACACAAAGAAATCACGGATAATACCTGTTTTATAAATCATTATATAATCATCGGCGTAAATACCGACATATTGGCCGATGCAATAAAATTCTCATATAATTTAACATAATACCGATATTGATTCATTTTGTGATTAAGGATCGGTTCGGATACCGATCCCCCGAAATTATCTTTCCTAATTTTTTTTCGCAACCGGTCCATTCTATCCCGTTCGATAGCGGCGAGCAATTTTAATTACGTATCCCGCAAGGCTCCGTTCTCCGAGCTTCTGCCTTCGTTGCACCTCGCCGGAAGGCAGGCGCAGCACAAATACCCGTACAAACCTGTCGAACAATCGGTTTTCATTGTCATAAAATACAGAGTATCCGGCCTTTGACAATAAAAAAGATCGAGAATATCATCCCGAGAATTACCCGTGTAAACCATCTTCCTACGATCCGTATAATCAAAAAATCAAGTCATTCATTTGATAATGAATGACTTGATCGACCAGACGATATGATTCGGAAATCAATATTCCACGCAGAAACTTACTCGACTTTTTTCAGAATATCGGCCAACAGATCCCAGAACTTGGGAACCGTTGCGATTTCGAGCCGCTCATCGGGCGAATGGACGCCGCGCAGCGTCGGACCGAACGAAACCATCTCCAGATGCGGATATTTCTCGAGGAACAAGCCGCACTCCAATCCGGCATGGATCGCACGCACCTTGGGCTTCACACCGAAAAGTTTCTCATAGCTGGCAACCGTGATTTCCAACAGTTTGGACTGGGGATTGGGCGCCCAGCCGGGATACCCCTCCGAATGCGACACCTCGGCACCCGCCAAAGCGAACACCGATTCGATCATCTGCGACGCATAGACCTTGGCACTCTCCACCGAGGAGCGCTGCGAAGTGGTCACGACGATCCGATCGTCCCCTTCGAATTTCACCGAAGCGAGGTTGGTCGATGTCTCGACAAGTCCCGGCATGGCCAGCGACATCTCGATCACTCCGTTGGGGAGTCCTACGAGCGCGTAAAGCAGGTTGCGCTGGGTCGCCGCATCGATCACCGATGCGGCCGGCACCTCTTCGATTCCGATCTTGAAATTCGGTTCCCGGAACTTGGCTTCGGCTGCAAGTTCCCCGGCAAACTCCTTATAGAAAGCCTCGAAGCCGGCTTTCGAACCGCTCGGCACGGCGAAAACCGCATACGCCTCGCGCGGAATGGCATTGCGCAGGTTGCCGCCGTCGAAACGGCTCAGGCGCAATCCGAAACGCTGGGCGCCGTTCCACAACAACCGTGCGACCAGTTTATTGGAATTCATACGGCCCTTATCGATATCGTCGCCGGAGTGTCCGCCCGAAAGGTCGGATACCCGAACCCGGAAAAAGACGTGGCCTTCAGGTGCGGCCTCCGTCTTATAACGGAACATAGCCAGCGTATCAACGCCGCCGGCGCAGCCGATGAAAATTTCGCCTTCGTCCTCGGAATCGAGGTTCACCAGGTAACGGCCCGTAAGCATTCCTTTACCCAATCCGAAAGCACCGGTAAGACCGGTTTCTTCGTCCACCGTGAACAGCGCCTCCAGAGGACCGTGTTCCAATGCAGGATCGAGCAGCGCGGCAAGGGCTGCCGCCATACCGATGCCGTCGTCGGCACCGAGCGTCGTACCTTCGGCCTTCACCCAGCCATCGACGATCTTCGTGCGGATGGGATCCTTGTCGAAGTCGAACGCCGTGTCCGAATTTTTCTCGCACACCATATCCATATGGGACTGAAGAATGACGCAGGGACGGTTCTCATACCCTTTCGTACCGGGCACGCGCATCACGACATTACCCGTTTGGTCGGTCTGATAGTCGATGTTGTGCTTTTTTTTGCGAAATCCACGAGGAACTCCCGGATCTTTTCCTCTTTCTTGGAGGGACGCGGCACCCGCGTAATGGCATCGAACAGCTCCCAGACGAGCTTCGGTTCTAATTTTGTAATCTCTGACATTTCTTATAAGGTTTTATATCGGTCTTGTTCTTCCTGCCGGCAAAGTCGAGAACGAACGCGATTCGGGTTCGAGCCGATACCGGCAGCTTCGAATATCCGGCGAAAGACATCCGGCCGCCAACAAAACATCGTTTTACGGCATGTAACCTGTCCGCACGCAAATTCGCCTTTTGCAAATATACGAATAAGTCGAGTGCCGAGCAAAATTTATTTTAGCTCGGCCGAGCGCGAGTATATTGGACGAAGTCAAATATACGAAAAAACAGCGAGCCGAAGCCGCTTTCGAAGGGGTTTTTCCGAAGAAAATGATCGAAAGAATCAGGCGCCCATGCCGAACGAGGACGATATGAGCGAATGCCCTACCCTCTCTCCCTTTTACAGAATCAGGCGGGCGATCCAGGCACAGGCTTCGGCATCGGCCAGCGCATGATGGTGATCCCGCAAATCGAAACCGCAGCGGGCTGCGACGGTTTGAAGCTGATGATTCGGTAATTCCCGGCCGAAAACCCGACGAGACGCCCGGCACGTGCAGAAAAAACGATAATCGGGATAAGCCATGCCGTATTGCCGGAAGGCTGCTTTCAGACAACCTTCATCGAAAGGACTGTTATGGGCTACCAACGGCAAACCCGCCAACTCCGGAGAGATGTCGGCCCAAACCTCCGGAAAGGGAGCCGCGTGCGCCGTATCCCGATACGTCAGACCGTGTATGCGGGTATTCCAGGAGCTGTAATAGTCGGGATAAGGCCGGATCAGGCGATAGATCTTCTCCCTGATGTCCCCGTTCTCCACCCGGACCAGCCCCACGCTGCAAATACTGGTGCGTTCTCTGTTGGCCGTTTCAAAATCGATCGCGACGAAATCCTTCATAAGACGGTGAAAATATCATCACAGGTCCGCTGTGCGACATCTGCAAAAGTACGAAAACAATCCGGAACCGTCAAGCGGGGTCACCCCTTTCGGAAACGGCACGCGGCCCCATATCGGATCGAATTGCATTCGGCTTGGGAGAAATCCGGTTTTATGACTATTTTTGCAACATATCCGGGCAACTCGGCGGTCTGTAAAAAAATCCGCACGTTCCGTTAATGCAATACGGAACGTACGGATGAATAGAACAGGAAGGCCCTCGTGCGATCCGGGACGTTCCACCACAAAATGAGTTCGGGAATGATGAAATTCAGAATCGGCTACGGCTACGACGTACACGCCCTCGGCGAAGGGCTGCCCCTGATCCTCGGCGGGGTAGAAATCGAGCATGCGAAAGGCTGCATCGCCCATTCGGACGGGGATGTGGTACTGCACGCGATCAGCGACGCCCTGTTGGGTGCTGCGGCCCTGGGTGACATCGGCCTGCACTTTCCCGACACCTCGGACGAATTCAAAGGAGCCGACTCCAAGCTCCTGCTGGCACGCTGTGTGGAACTGCTCCGGGAGAAAGGTTACGCTGTGGGCAACGTAGATTGCACGATCTCGATGCAGCGGCCCAAACTGCGCCCCCATATCGACCGGATGCGCGAAACGATCGCCCGCACGATCGGAATCGACACCGACGCGGTTTCCGTCAAAGCGACCACGACTGAGCGGCTCGGTTTCGAAGGGCGCGAAGAGGGCGTTTCCGTCGCGGCGGTCGCCCTGATTTACAGGGAATAGATGCAGCCCCCGACTACCCCGCTTCCGACATGGACGCTTTCCCGGGCTGCTTTTGCAAATCCGTCGTCGGGAAAATGATTTCTACGGGAAGCGGGCCGAATCACCCGACCTGCGTCATTCCCCGATACCGAAGCACCGGCCGGCGGCAGAGTTTCTGCTTCCGACCGATCCGAAATAATCGCCGCAGCCCAAGTTGGGCTGCGGCGATTATCGTTACGACCTTCTGAACCTCCGGTGCGACCCCACAACATCTTCGCCGGATTCGGTCCGTTGATGCGAATACCGACTTTCCGGCAGGCTCTTGCAATGAAGCGGCCGGAACAGAGCGGGTCGGGACAAACAGCCTCGGGGCGGTTCGCAAATCTACTCCTCGACGATCCGAATCGAGAGAATCAGATCGCCGGGACGGATGTCGTCGATCACATCCACCCCTTCGATCACACGACCGAAACAGGTATGTACGCCGTCCAAATGCTGCGTATTTTCACGGTTCATGCAGATAAAGAACTGCGAGCCGCCCGTATCCTTGCCCCGATGGGCCATAGAGAGCACACCCCGGTCGTGGTATTGTCGTCCGGCGGATGTTTCGCAGGGAATGGTATATCCCGGTCCACCCGTACCGTCACCCCGAGGGCAGCCGCCCTGAATGACGAAATCGGGAATGACGCGATGGAACGTCAGTCCGTCATAAAACCGCTTCCCGGCCAAATTCACAAAATTCTCCACCGTGACAGGCGTTTCTTTCTCATAGAGCTCCGCCTTCATGTCGCCTTTTTCAGTCGAAATAATCGCGTATTTCATCGTAAATTCAATAAGTTAATATCCTCTCTCCCGCTCGCTCCGTCAGATTCGCAGCTTCTGCGAAATATCCCGGTTCCGGAATTTCCAGCGCACGACACGGAAGGCGGAACAGAAGTCGTTCATTTTCAAATTATACCGTTATTTACCTTTTCGGCAAATGCAATCGGCCAGATGATCGTCAATAAACCCCGCAGCCTGCAAGTGGGCATAGCAAATCGTGGTTCCGAAAAACTTGAATCCCCGCTTTTTCATATCCCGGCTCATGGCATCGGACTGAGGCGACGAAGCCGGAATTTCGCTCAACGACCGGAAAGAGTTGGTAATCGGCTTACCGTCGGGAAAGAACGACAGGGTGTAGTCGTAAAAACTGCCGAACTCCTCCCGGACAGCCAGGAACAGCCTTGCATTAGTGATCGTCGCTTCGATCTTCAGCCGGTTTTTCACGATACCGTCGAACCGCATCAGCCGCTCCACGTCTTCTCCGGTCATGCGAGCCACCCGCTCGGGGTCGAAATCGCAAAAGGCCTTGCGGTACCCCTCCCGTTTTCGGAGGATCGTGATCCAGCTCAAGCCGGCCTGTGCACTCTCCAGGACGAGAAACTCGAAAAGTTTTCTCTCATCGGTCACCAACCGGCCCCACTCCTCGTCGTGGTATTTCACATACAGCTCGTCGGTTCCGCACCAGCCGCAGCGTCCGTTTATAATATCCTGCATAACATGCACGCGTTAAGATTCACAAAGATACGAATAAGCCGAACGCAAAAGCAAATCCATTTGCATTTTGCCGAGGCGGAGTATCTAAGACGAAGTCAAAGATAGCGAAAGCCGAGAAGAAAACGGGAGCTTGCTCACAGTTTTCCGAGGCGTATCCGATCTTCTGCAAAGATACTATTTTTCGCCTATTTCGAAAGAAAGACACCTTCGACGAACGGAAAAAGGCCGTGGATCGAAATCCACAGCCTTCCTTTCGAATATTTCGGAAAACTCATCCGAAAACCGCCGTTACAGCGAAGTGATCGTACCCGAATACTGCACCGTAATGTTCCAGGAATTGGTGATGGTCAGCGTCGCACCGCCGGTCTTGGCATAAATATCCAGCGTAAAGACATACCTGGTCGCAGAGAAGAGCGAAGTGACGAAAGTGACCTCCCAACCGTTGGGGCTCTGCTCCTTGAGGGTCTCCTCGGGATTGGAAATCGTGTAGTTGAGTACCGTCAGATAATACGGCATCACCGCACCCTTGACGTAAGGCAGGAAAATATCGAATTCTCCGTCCCAATACTGCAATCCGAAATTCGGATTGGTAATCAGGTGCTCCGATCCGGCCGGCATAACACGCATACTGTTGGGTATGAACTGAAAATTGCCCGATGTAACCAGAGAATCGATATAGCGTTCGTATTCAGCCTGACGCTGCGCACGCCGCTGCTCGCGCGCCTCCCGCTTCTCCTGCTTGGGACTCAATTTCTGGTTCTTACTCTGTGTCTGTGCGCTTACCCGTAACCTGCGAGGCAAAAACGGCAACGAGTGCCAATGCGAAATCTTTTTCATAATGCAAAGAGGTTTGCATCATGAAATTGCAAAATCCTTGCCTAAAGTCCCAATTTCTGTAAAAACCTGCCCGTATAACTCTCCGGACAGCGTGCCACTTCGGCCGGTGTACCGGTAGCGACGATCCGGCCGCCCTCCTCGCCCCCTTCGGGTCCGATGTCGATCAGATGGTCGGCGACCTTGATGACGTCGAGATTGTGCTCGATGACGATCACCGTATTGCCCCGATCGACAAGTTTGGCCAATACGTCGAGCAACTGGCGGATATCCTCGAAATGGAGTCCCGTCGTGGGTTCGTCCAAAATATAAAGCGTGCGACCCGTATCGCGCTTGGAGAGTTCGCTCGAAAGTTTGATCCGCTGGCTCTCGCCGCCCGACAGAGTCGTACAGGGCTGGCCGAGCGTCAGATAACCCAGTCCCACGTCCTGAATAGCCTTGAGTTTCTGATGGATCGAGGGAATGTTGGCAAAAAACTCGACCGCCATATTGACCGTCATGTTCAGCACGTCGTCGATGTTCTTCCCTTTGTATTTGACTTCGAGCGTCTCCCGATTATAACGGTGGCCTCCGCAGGCCTTGCAGGTGACATAGACATCGGGCAGGAAATTCATCTCGATAGTCTGCACGCCCGCTCCTCGGCACTCCTCGCAGCGGCCGCCCTTCACGTTGAAGGAGAAGCGCCCCGCCTTGAACCCTCGGATCTGGGCGTCGGGCGTCGATTCGAACAGCTTGCGGATGTCGGAAAAGACATTCGAATAGGTCGCCGGATTGCTCCGCGGCGAGCGTCCGATAGGAGACTGGTCCACCACTACGAGCTTGTCGATGTGTTCCGTACCCTCCACCGAATCGTATTCGAGAGGCTGGTCATAGGACCGGTACAGCAATTTGCTCAAAATCGGACGCAGAGTTTCATTGACCAGCGTGGATTTGCCCGAGCCGCTGACGCCCGTCACGCAGATCAGCTTGCCGAGCGGAAACTCGACATCGACATTCTTCAGGTTATTGCCCCGTGCACCTCTTATAATAAGACTCTTGCCGTTGCCGGGACGCAGTTTTTCGGGAATTTCGATCCGACGGCAACCGGTGAGGTAATCCGCCGTAATGGAATCCGCATGCAGGATGTCGTCGAACGAACCGGCCGCGACGATCCGGCCGCCCTTGCGTCCTGCCCGAGGTCCCACATCGACGATATAGTCCGCCGCCCGCATCATATCCTCGTCGTGCTCGACGACGATCACCGAATTGCCCGCGTCGCGCAGCTCCTTGAGGCTGCGGATCAACCGCTCGTTGTCGCGCTGGTGCAGGCCGATGGAAGGTTCGTCGAGAATATAAAGCACGTGCACCAGTCTCGAACCGATCTGGGTCGCCAGGCGGATGCGCTGGCTCTCGCCGCCCGACAGCGAACGCGACGAACGGGCCAGGGAGAGATAGCCCAGCCCCACTTCGACGAGGAACCGGAGCCGCTCGCGGATCTCCTTGACGATCTCCTGGGCGATCTTCCGCTCCTTGGGCGAAAAATATTTTTCGATGTCGGCGATCCATTCCGAAAAACGGGCGATCGACATCGCGGACACTTCGGCGATGTTCAGTCCCCCGATGCGGAAATGAAGCGCCTCGTTGCGCAGTCGCGTACCGCCGCAGACACTGCATTTCTTATAAACCAGGAACTGTTCGCGCCACTTGCGGCCCCGGGCGGAGTCCTCGTCCTCGGTGCGACCGATGTATTCGGCCACACCTTCCCAGGAGACCAGGTTGTTGCCGCCCGTCGAACAGAACTCGGCAAGATTGATCGTAAGCGGCTCGGAATCCCCGTACAGAATGGCGTTCATGCCCTCCTCGGAGATCGTCCCCACCGGATCGTCGAGCGTGAAATCGTAACGCCGCCCCAGCATTTCGAGAATGGCGAAAAGCATGTTGTTGCGATACTTGCCGAGCGGCTCCACCCCGCCGTCGCGCAGGGAGAGCGCAGGATCGGGCAGAATCTTCTCCCGGTCGAAAACAGCCTCCTCCCCCAGACCGTTGCAATGAGGGCAGGCTCCCTTCGGAGAGTTGAAGGAGAAAGTATGAGGCGCCGGATCTTCGAACGCCACCCCCGTCGTAGGACACATCAGATGACGCGAGTAATAGCGCATCTTCCCCGTTTCATAGTCATAGACAGCCATCGTGCCCTTGCCCTGCCGCATCGCTTCGCGCAGCGAAGTGAGCAGCCGCTCGCGCAGGGAATCCCCGACGGCCATGCGGTCGATCACCAGGTCGATCGTATGGATCTTGTACCGGTCGAGCTTCATACCGGGGGTGAACTCCCGGATCTCGCCGTCGATACGCGCATAAAGATAACCCTTCTTGATCAGGCTTTCGAACAGCTCCCGGTAATGGCCCTTGCGTCCTTTGACGATCGGAGCCGTCACGGCGATCTTGCGGCCGCCGAACTCTTTGAGAATCAGCTCGACGATCTGTTCGTCCGTATAGTGGACCATCTCCTCGCCCGTGACCGGAGAGTAAGCCCGCGAAGCCCGTGCATAGAGCAGGCGCAGGAAATCGCTGATCTCGGTTACGGTACCGACCGTCGAACGGGATTCTTGTTGGTGGTCTTCTGCTCGATGGCCACCACAGGGCTGAGGCCCGTGATCTTATCGACGTCGGGCCGTTCCATCGTTCCGACGAACTGCCGGGCATAGGTCGAAAGCGTCTCCATATAGCGGCGCTGCCCTTCGGCATAGATCGTATCGAAAGCCAGGGACGACTTGCCGGAACCCGAAAGTCCTGTGATGACGACCAGTTTCCCGCAAGGAATTTCCAGATCGACGTTTTGCAGGTTATGCACCCGCGCACCGAGTATTTTGATGTTGTTTTCTTCCACGACGAATAAAAGCGCGGCTCTCTGC
>ENA-OPYT01000384-OPYT01000384.1-human-gut-metagenome-genome-assembly--contig:-NODE-384-length-13888-cov-2.323523_pt1 | contig 13888 bp, 21 predicted proteins | sample MGYA00242636_ERZ504480 | MGnify/ENA primary metagenome ERZ504480 (study PRJEB26092, sample SAMD00036228) | human gut metagenome | host: Homo sapiens | study: EMG produced TPA metagenomics assembly of...
ACAAATGCTGGTTGCCTGGTTTGCCATGATGGCCTCGTCCGGCTACTGCATTGCGCTCATCCTGCACGCGCGCAGGCAGGGCAAAATTAGCACCGGAACCGCAGTCCTGCAGGTCATTTCCCAGTTTATTTACGTTGTTGATGTTATCAGCCTGTTTTTCATTCGCAAGACGGTAAAAGAATGCGAAACGGCATAATAAGTTCAAAAAAGGAGTATTATCATGCAGTTTGATCCTACATTATATGTCATTACGGACAGTACCTACCACACGACCGAGACCCTGCTCCACGCGGTGGACGAGGCGTGCAGGGGCGGTGCAACGCTCATTCAGCTCCGCGAGAAGGACACCGGCGGACGCAGCTACCTTGAGCTGGCGCAGCAGGTCAAGTCTATCACCGACCGCTACAGCGTGCCGCTCATCATCGACGACCGCGTGGATGTTGCCATTGCCTGCGATGCGGCCGGCGTACACGTCGGCGCGAGCGACCTGCCGGTGGCGGTCTGCCGCAGGCTGCTCGGCCCGGATAAGATCGTCGGCGCGACCGCCAAGACGGTCGAAGCAGCCGTTGCCGCGTACAATGACGGCGCGGATTACCTCGGCACCGGCGCCATTTACCCGACAACTACCCACGTTACCACCAAGGTTACGCCGGTTTCCGTGCTGAACGATGTGTGCCGCGCGGTTCCGATTCCGGTGGTTGCCATCGGCGGCCTGAACGCGGATAACATGGACGTGCTGGCTGACAGCCCCATCAAGGGCATCGCCGTGGTCTCTGCCGTCATGAAGGCGGACGATCCGTGCGCGGCTGCCGCGCATATCAAGGAAAAGTTCCTGAAAATGATTAATAAGTAAGAAAAAGCTCCGAAACAGGCGTTTCGGAGCTTTTCTTTTGCAGGTCAGTTGTTTGGCTCGATCGCGTAATCGTAGATCTCGTGTCCGCTTTCGAGCACCTTGCCGTCCACGGTGATGAGCACTGCGGTTGCGCCGCGCGCCTGCGCGAACGTATTGACCAGTGCGTAGATCTTGAGCGTTTCACCGGCGGTGCCGGAGGCGCGGATCGCCTCGCCGAAGGCGGCATTCATGTCGAGCGTGAGCGTGCCGTTCTCGAGTGACGAGGACTGCACCTTGACGCCCTCGGGCAGAGAGCCTGCGGCGATGAGCGCATCTACGAGCGACTGGTCGGAGTCGTCCTTCGCGTCTGCGCCGGTCGGCGTGAGTGTTTCACCCTGTTCATCCGGAACGTAGATCGTGACCGATTCCGTGCCGCTCGGATTGGGGTTTTCCGGCTGTACGGCAGGTTTATCGGTCTTGGAATCGGACGGTTTGCCGGAATTGCTGTCGTCCGGCGTTTCCGGCGTGGTCGGGTTCTCCGGCTCGGTAACAGCAGGCTTTTCCGGCTCATCGGCGGGCTTGCTGCGGACATATCCATATACACAGGCTGCGGCGACTACTGCAATGATCGCAATTACGGCTGTAATAACTTTTGAGCGTTTCATTGTAAACGCCTCCTTTCTTTTATAAGCCTATTGTAACAAGCCGGACGGGAAAATACAAGGGATATACTGTTAACAAACGGCGGCTTTTTGCCCCGGTTTGGGCGGCAGTTCGAGTGCCCCGCACAATCGGTGCAGAAAGGAGCCGCCCGTTAGGGGCGAACCCGCCAACGGCAGTTCGAGCACCCCGCTGGGTCGGTGCAGAAAAGGAGCCGCCCCGTCAGGGCGAACACGCTTACGCAGTTCGTATGCCCCGCTCACCCGGTGCCGAAAAGCCCTGCCGACGCTTCGTGCACCGGCATATAAAAGCAAAACCGAGGTTTCCCTCGGTTTTCTTCTTTATCTGCGGCGGCGCGAACCGTTCTTGCGATCGGTTGCGTGGCGCACATCGGCCTGACGGCTTTCGCTGTCCGACATAAACGCCTTCAGCTTATCCTCAAAGCTCATCGTGGACGGGTCCTTCGGTGCCTGCTGCACACGTCCGCGCGGTGCGGACGAACGCTGGAAACGCGGCTGACGCGGCGCAAAGCCACCCTCACGGCGCTCCTGTCTCGGCTGACGCGGCGCAAAGCCACCCTCACGGCGCTCCTGTCTCGGCTGACGCGGCTCCTGCGGCTGCGCCTTCTTGATCGAAAGATTGATACGACCTGCCTGATCAATATTGATGATCTTTACCTTGACCTGCTGGCCCTCCTGCAGGAAATCCTTGATGTCGTTTACAAAAGTCGAAGCGACCTCCGAAATGTGCACCATACCCGACTTGCCTTCGGGCAGCGCAACGAATGCACCAAACTTGGTGATGCCGGTTACCTTGCCCTCTACGATTGCTCCCACTGCCAAATCCATATAAGCTGTTTTGCCTCCGTTATTATTTCCCTTTTACCGGCTGGACGTATCTACAAAAATACGCTCGCCCGGTTCCGCATAGCCCAGTTCTGTCCGCGCCATCTCTCCGATATCCTCCTCGGAAATGCCGCTTTGCATTTCCTGCCGGAGCGTCTCGTTCGCCTTCTGATATTCCTCCACCCGCAGGGTCAGAGACGCGAGTTCATCCCGCTTGCTCTTGATCTGCGTGCGCAGGTTTACCACATTGACGACCGCGTAAAGCAGAAACACCACTACCGCTGCCCTGATAAGGATCATCCGCGTGCGCCTTGTCATCTGCTCACCTCATATCGTTTGCTTGCGCGTCAGACTGATACAAGTTTTATTTTATACCTTTTTTGCGAAAAAGAAAAGAGTCTTTTTCAAATTTTTTCGTCAAAAACCGAATTTTTACCGAACTGCACCGCTGTTTTACCACCGTTTGACAGTGCACCCGCAGGCCGTATACGGCGCGTCTCAGCTTCGCAAGCACCTGCAGAAGCCGCATAATCGCCTCCAGCACGGTTTCGCTCAGCGCCGCAAAGTACAATCCCATGCCGCCTGCCGCCGTTAAAGAGTACAAAGCCGCGCGGCTGACCGGCTGCCGCGATCAGCCCGAACTCGAATAAGGCTGCCAGCACAATCGCCCAGAACAACGTATCGAGCAGCGCCGCCCCTGCCCATCCGCACCGGAAATGCAGACGCAGTGCCCGCAGCATGTCATACACCGCCCCGATCCCGACACCGAGCAGCAGGCTTTGCAGCACGAGCGTGACCTGCTGGCTGTTCGTAAACACCGGCATGGCCGCTCACCCGCCGAATATCCGCCGGAACAGGCTGTCGCGCGGCTGCACGCTGTCGTCGTACTCGAGCAGGCCGATCTCCCCCTGAATGATCAGTTCTCCGGCCTCCAGCTGCAGCCGCTCTACATGCAGTCCCTGACCGCGCACGACCAGCATGCCCCGCACGGTTTCGAGCAGCACCTGTTCCTCATCAAAGCTGTGCACATCGGTCACACCGGAAATGGTCAGCTTCTCTCTCCCCTCCAGAATGACACTGTGCGGCATTTCACGGCTTCGTTCCTCCTGCGCCATATAACTCCCCTCCTGACTGCAAAAAATGTATCCCACTCTGCAATATATGCGAGAGTGGGATACATTATGTTCGGTTTACAGTTCCTTATACAGCGCGGACGCATCTGCCTTGAGCGTATGCTCCGCGATATTCAGCACTTCCACCTTCATCGTGCGCTGACCGAATGCGATCTCGATCACATCGCCGATCTTAACCTGATACGAAGCCTTGGCCGGCTTGCCGTTGACCGTGATGCGCGCTGCATCGCATGCATCATTCGCCACCGTGCGGCGCTTGATCAGGCGGGATACCTTCAAATACTTGTCTAATCTCACTTGTTTCCGTCTACCTTATCCTTCAAAACTTTGCCCGGCTTGAACACCGGCATGGTCGCCGCTGCAATATTGATCTCCTCGCCGGTACGCGGATTGTGTCCCGTGCGTGCTGCGCGCTCCTTGGTCTCAAACGTGCCGAAGCCGCTGATCTGCAGCTTGTCACCAGCTGCCATGATATCCGCAATGGCGGTAAACACGGTGTCGATCGTCTTTTCGGTGTCCTTCTTGGAAAAGCCGGTCTTTTCTGCGACCAGCGTCACCAGTTCGCTTTTCTTCATGGTTTTGCTCCTTATGCGTGTTCCTCATGCTTTGCGCTGTCCCACAGTGCGTCCAGTTCGGAAAGGGACAGGTCAGCCAGCTTTTTGCCTGCGGCAGTCGCCTGACGCTCCATCTCCGCAAAGCGGCTGACAAACTTGTTGCAGGTCTTTTCGGCGGCAGCCTCCGGATCGATCTTCAGGTGACGTGCCACGTTTGACGGACGCGAACAGCAGGTCGCCAATCTCCTCCTCCGGATCGCCGTCGCCGTCGATGGCACGGCGAACCTCGTCAAGCTCCTCCTGCACCTTGTCAAGTGCATCCTTCACGTTATCCCAGTCAAAGCCGACCTTTGCCGCTTTCTTCTGCAGCTTTTCTGCACGGATCAAACTCGGCAGGCTCTTGCTACGCTTTCGAGCGCCTGTGTATCGGTCTCCTGATGCTTCTCCTTGCGCTTGAGGTCATCCCAGTTCCTGAGGACCTCCTCGGACGAGGCGACCTCGACATTGCCGAAGATATGCGGGTGACGGAAGATCAGCTTTTTGCAGATGCCGTCCGCCACATCGTCGATGTCGAATGTGCCCTTTTCCTTCTCCATCTGGGTGTGGAATACCACCTGCAGCAGAACATCGCCAAGCTCTTCCTTCATGTGCTCGGTGTCCTCGTCGTCGATGGCTTCGCAGACCTCGTAGGTCTCCTCGATGAAGTTGCGGCGGATGGAATGATGATCCTGCTCACGGTCCCACATGCAGCCGTCCGGCGCGCGCAGGATTTCCATAATACGAAGCAGATCATCGAACTTGTAACAATCCTTTATTTCAAAATCAACCATTTTTGCACTTCCTGATTACTTTAGATGTAAAATATCTGCGATTTTCTCGCCCTTGGGCAGCAGCAGAACATCATCCCGCTCGACTGCACCGAGCGCGAGCAGCAGAACGGCATACACGACAACCGCCACGCCGATGCACGCGAGCGTGATCAGCTTGTCAAGCATGGTTCCGGGCGCCGCGTTCAACGCACCGTTCAGCACGCGCTGCACAATGAAAATCGCCGCACCCATGCCGATGGTAGCCGCCAGCGGACGGCAGACCGTTTTTCCGATCGGCGGCAGCGAACCCGTCAGACGCCTGATGTGGAACAGGTTGATGACCGCGATCAGCCAGTAGCAGAGCGCCGTACTGATGGGCGCACCCATGATATTCAGCGCCGGATTACCAATGAGAAAATAATCGCCGAGCATTTTGACAACCGCGCCTGCAAACATCGAGACAAGCGGCAGGTCAATGCGGCCGAACGCCTGCAGCGTCGAGTTGGTAACAGCCACAAGTGCCGCCGCCGGTACGGCAAAGCCGAGCAGACCCATGAGCACACCGCCAAGCTCCGTGCCCTGCGAGTACAGCATGCGCAGGATCGGTCCGGCGAGCATGATGAAGCCCGCGCCGGCCGGCAGGGTGATGATAACCGTCATGCGCAGCGTGGTACCCAGTGTTTGGAAACCTTGGCATGGTTGCCCGCTGCGCGTGCGCTTGCGATGGTCGGCAGCACGCTGACCGCCAGTGCGGTGATGAGCGTCTGCGGCAGGTTGAAGAAGTTGATGGCCTGACCGGTGTAAATGCCGTAGGTAGACATTGCTTCTCTTGCCGTCATGCCGACCGCCGGACTTTGCAGACGCGTGGAAATCAGCGCCACGTCGATCAGGTCGGTCAGACTCATAACCGCTGAGCTGATCGTGATCGGAATGGACAGACTGAGCAGCGTTTTCGCCAGCTGGCCCGCCGGACGCACGCTGTCGTCCAGCGCGTGCACCGCCGAGCTGCTGCGATGCGTGATCGCACCTTGAATGAGCATGTAAACAGCGGCAGCCACCTCGCCGATGGTAACGCCGAGGACGGTCATTGCCGCGACTGCCTGATCGGAAAAGTTATGCTGAACCGCGTAATACGCCAGTCCAAGACCGATAAACAGCTTGCCGAGTGACTCGATCACCTGCGAAACCGCCGTCGGCACCATGTTCGAGCGGCCCTGATAGTAGCCTCGGAACACCGCCAGAACAGCAACCATCAGCACACTCGGTGCGATGGCCATAACCGCCAGCCGGGAATCCGCGCTCTTGATCCAGGATGCAAACGTGCCCGCGCCGAGAAACAGCACGACCGAGCAGACCGCACCGAGCGGAATGAAAATGCTTCCCGCCACACGGACGGTGCGCCGCACCTCATGTTCTCTGCCGCGGGCTGTGGCCTCTGCGACCATTTTCGCCAGCGCCGCCGGAACACCGACGGTCGAGATCATCAGCATCGCCGTGTACACGCGGTACGCCGCGCTGAACATGCCGAACGCAGGCGAATCCTTGCCGCCGATCATGTTGAGCAGCGGTATCTGGAAGAATGCGCCAATCACCTTGACAAGCAGACTGGCCAGCATCAAAATGAACGCACCTTGAATGAAATTCTGTTTTTTTACGCTGCAAACGCCGTACGCCCCTTCCTTTGATCAGAATGGGCATAGCTGCCCTTGCCCGATATTACAATATGATGCATCAAACCGTATTATGTTACAGCTCTGCGCCGCAGGACGAGCAGTATGCGTCATCCTTGCCGCACGGTTTGCCGCAGTGCGGGCACGCCGTTACCGAGCGCATTTCCGCCAGCTTGTCGCGCAGCGCGGCCAGCTTTTCCTGCTTGGCATCGACCTGCGCCATCTTTTCGTCCATTTCCTCGTTGGTGATCTCTGCACCGCGGTGCAGATCGTACACCAGCTTGCCGATTTCCTTGTACAGTGCTTCGCACTCGGTATTCAGATCGAAAATCTGCAGGTTTGATGCGGGTCGCCAGTGCAAGATCGTTCGCCTTTTTGCCGGCTACACCTGCCGCATGACGGGAGACCTTGCCGGTCTTATCCGCCATGTCCTTTACCTTATCGAGAAACGCCTGCATTTTCATATCCATAGCTTGTCGCTCCTTCCGACGGAATGTCTCCGTTTCCGGTCTCATGGTAATATCGTGTAATGGAACAAGGGCGATTTGCGGGAAAATTTCCGCAAAACGCCGCAGTTTCAATTATGTGGTATTGCCATTATACTTCATACCCTGCCAAAAAGCAAGAATCCGGACATTTTTCAGCCGATAAACTCATGCAGAACCGAATCCTCCGGCATATACGGCTTGTAGTCGATCGGCGAAACCTTATCCAGAATCGCGCTGAGCGGTGCAAGGTCAGCCTGCTCGAGTATTTTCTCCTCGCCCTGCAGCTTTTCACTCAGGTACTGCATGAGGATGTTGGTCTCGTACGGCAGATAGGTGTCCACCGTAAGGTCAGCCTGCCCGCGGTACGGCGAAATATACAGTCTCTCGCCTCTCCGCACCGAGTTCCACTGCTTTAAGGTGTACTCCACCGGCGAGCTGCGGAACAGGCTGTCGCGCATAGCGCGGCGCAGAAAGCGCAGCATGTGCGGCTCAACGCGGACGTTGCGGTCCGTAAACAGCACACTCGCCACCGAAAGATAGACGCTTGTCGCATGCTTCTCCAGATCGCCCATGATGACCGGATTGAACGCGTGAATGCCCTCGATCATCACAATTTCGTCCTTATGCAGCTGCACCGGACGGTCGTTGCGATGCGAGGTACGCGTTTCAAAGTCGAAGCGCGGCACCATGATTTCCTCGCCTGCCACCAGACGCGTCAGGTGGTCGCGGAGCAGATTCAGATCCATGCACTCCGGACTTTCGAGGTCATTGACGCCGTTTTCCTCGTCAAACGGAATGTCGTAGGTGCCCGAGGTACGGTAATAGTCGTCCATCGAGATCATGTGCGTGTGAATGCCCGCCAGCTCGAGAATGCGGCCCAGACGGTCGTTCGTGGTGGTCTTGCCCGATGAGGATGGGCCGTTGAGCAGCACGACCGGCTTGCGCTTGCAGTTCGCGGCGATCTGGTCAGCCACCAGATGCAGCTGACGATGATAGTGCTCCTCGCAGTCGTTCACAAAGGCTTCCGCGTCGCACTCGGCGCGGTGATTGATGTATTTCAGTGTGTATTCTGCCATAGACAGTCCCTTCTTACGGAATTACTCACTCATTTCCCTATCCTGATTATTTCTTGGGGAACAGCAGCCTTTTTCTTGCCGTTGGCCAGTCTGTCCGCCGCCTGAATGTACTCAAGCGGATAGTTTCGGATTGTTCGCGCGCTCGATCCAGCCGGTCTCGCGCACGACACGCTTGGAAACACCGCCCGCACCGAGCGACAGAATGGTCTGCAGCTCCTCCATCATGCTCACGTTGTAGAAGCATTCGGTGTCCGGCTTGCACCAGCCGACGTTCTCAAAGCCGCCTGCCATAAATTTCTGCCGGTAAAGATAATACGGACCGTAGCCTGCGTTCTGCAGCGCGTGCGATGCTCCATCCAGCATCTGAGAAACCGTCTCGCGCTGTGCGGCGGCAGCCGCCTTATCGGTCAGATCAGCGCCGCGCTTGATGGCGAGCGTATGCACCGTGATATTCTCCGGCGAAAGATGCAGCAAAGTATCCACAGTCTGTGCAAAAGTTTCGGCGGTGTCGCCGGTCAGACCCGCGATGAGGTCCATGTTGATCTCGTCAAAACCGGCCTGCCGTGCCTGCTCGAACGCGCGGAGCACATCGGCCGAGCCGTGTTTTCTGCCGATCGCGGCCAGAACGGCGTCATTCATGCTCTGCGGGTTTATGCTCACGCGGCCAACGCCCGCGCTTTTGAGCACGCGCAGCTTTTCCGGTGTGATGGTATCCGGACGGCCCGCTTCCACAGTATATTCGCGCAAATGTGAAAAATCAAAGTGATTTTCGAGCGCCGACAGCAGCCGTGCCAGCTGATGCTCGTCCAGCGTGGTCGGTGTGCCGCCGCCGATGTAGACGCTCTGCACCTGCTTGCCCGCTGCGCGGACAAGCGCGGCGGTCTCCTCGATCTCGCGGCAGAGCGTGTCCAGATACGGCTCGATGAGTTTACCGGACTGCGCCGTGGTTGCCGATACGAACGAGCAGTAATAACACCTCGACGGACAGAACGGAATACCGACGTACAGCGAAATATCGTTTTCACCGATGGTCTTGTCCATCTCCATCGCAGTCGCCGCGCGCGGATGGTCGAGCGCCGTGCGCTCCGGCGAAACATGAAAGTGCTCGCGCAGCTCGACCGCCGCCTCGCCGCGCGTCATGCCGCGCTCGATCATGCCGCGCGCCAGCTTGGCCGGACGCACGCCGGTCAGGCTGCCCCAGACCGGGGCCTGCGGCAGAAACGGCACGGCCGCGTCGTACACGGTCGTTTTCACCAGTTCGGTGATGGTGCGCTTGTAGTCCAGCGTTGCCAGTCCGGTAACGGACGCGCGCTTTTCCGCCTCATGCACTGCGCCGTCCATGCAGACGATCGCACGCGCGGCGGCTTCGCCGTTCTCCTCGGTCAAATAGCTGCGACAGTACGGCTCGTGAGCTGCTCGGCGGTGTCCGCCTTGGATAACGTTTCGGTCGGCAGCAGATGGAACAGCATTTCCTCTACCGCGTGTTTCAGTTCGTGATTTTCCAGTGTATAGATCATTTTCCCATCGCCTGCAGCATATACGGATTGTATGCGCGTTCCTCGTTCAGCGTAGAAATGCCCTCGTGACCGGGGAATACCTTGTAATCGCCGTCAAGGTCATGCAGACGCTTCAAAGAGCGCAGCATGGCAGAGAAATCGCCACCCTCAAGGTCGCAGCGGCCGCACTCGTGACGGAACAGCGTATCGCCGGTGAACAGGCAGTCGCCGATCCTGATGACGGACGAGCCGGGCGTATGACCGGGCGTTGCCATATAGGTTGCCGTCATGCCGCCGAACGTCACCTCGGTTCCCTCATTCGCCAGAATATCCGGCGTATCCTGCACATAATTGCGTGCCAGTCCGCGGAACTGACCCATGTTGTCGCGGCTCAGCAGCCAGGTGTCCTTCTCCGGCACAACATACTGTGCGCCGGTGGCTTCGAGTACCTCGTGCGCCGCCAAAATGTGGTCAAAATGCGCGTGCGTCAGCAGCACATACTTGACATTCAGCTGTTCCTCGTTTACCGCGTGCAAAATCGACTTGGCATTGTCGCCCGGATCAATCACCGCGGCTTCGCGGGTTGCTTCGTCATATACAATGTAACAATTCGTGCGGACCATGCCTACACAAAGCTGCAACAATTTCATAGTAATATCCTTTCAGGAAATTAGTAGTTAGGAATTGCGGTAGGCAGCTTCGCTGCCATTTTAATCATCGCGCTGTGCGCGATACCTCAATTACTCATCACCAATTATTTCCGCATATCTTTGGTGTCCATCCACAAGGTGACCGGTCCGTCATTGAGCAGGTCAACCTTCATATCCGCGCCGAACTCGCCGGTCTCGACCGGCAGGCCGCTCTCGCGGCAGCGCGCGATGAATGCTTCATACAGCGGGATGGCGGTCTCCGGACGGGCAGCACTCGTGAAGCTCGGGCGGTTGCCCTTGCGGCAGTCACCGTAGAGTGTGAACTGCGACACGATGAGCAGGCCGCCGCCGACATCCGCGAGCGAGCGGTTCATTTTGTCGTTTTCGTCCGTGAATACACGCATTTTAACCGTTTTATCGGCCAGATAAACCGCATCGTCCACGGTATCACCGTCTGTGATGCCGAGCAGGACAAGGAAGCCCTGTCCGATCTGTCCGTGAATCCTGCCGTCGATCGTCACCGACGCGTGGGAGACTCGCTGTACCAGCGCCCGCATAGTTATTTCCTCATTTCATTTTAATTTAATCGTTTGCTAAAGATGTTAGAATGGGAGCCAACCTTTGGCTGGGAGGTCCAAAAGGATAGACACCAAGGTTTCTATCCTCTTGGGACTCCAGTTTCCTTTATTTCTTAGTCTGGCGAAAATCGGAGAACGGCGACCGCTTCGAAAAGGAGAACGGCAGTCGGGTTACCGTGGCGTATCTTTCTCCGCCTTTTCGCAGTTCACAGACAGCGTACTGCTACACATGCGTTTTCATCTCCGCTGAGAATTATGCCTGTCGGTCAACTCCTGCCTCCTCACTCCTAACTTACGGAATCTCTTCACCCTTTGTAAAACTTTCAATCTATGTTTCACGCCATCCCGGCTGTGCATCTGTGCATTTTGTATAAACTTACACATTGCACAGTGCCGCTATCGCGGCCCTCAGGAGGGCGCTCAGCACGGCGAGCGTAATACACAGGAAATAAGGCATCCTGCACGTTCGAAGCGAATACCGTCCGGTGGCTTCACCGCCCTGCCAGACCATAGAGCATGCGGCAAGCAGCGCAGAGACGCTCAGCACGGCGGGTACGCCGGCTGCTCCGATGATGAGGGCGTTTCCTTCTCCCACGCTGACCGCGACGGTCATGGCAAGCACGAAGCCGCGTGCTGCGGCAACCGCACTCAGCAGCAGCTCTCTCGGGCGCAAAAATGCGCACACGAGCGGCAGCAGCACCCAGATGAGCGCGCACAGCGTGCTCTGCACCACATGCGCGGGCAATTCAGCCAGCAGACCGGAAAGCACTGCCGCGCCGTCCCCTTCGCCGGCCCGCAGACCGGTCAGACCGCCCGCCGCTGCACCGCACAGGAACATCGCACACAGGAACAGGAACACCGGTGTCCGCACCAAATCGTCAAAAAAAATCCGAGAATATGCTGTTTGTTCATACGTCTTCCCCCTTGGAAAAGTCATAGAACAGCATATTCCCGGTTTTATCTTTTTAGAACAACAGACGGACTTAGCCTTCCTCGTTGATCATCTCACACATCGCGTCCACCATGTCCTTGCAGGGCTGGCGCAGGAACGGGCGTGCCTTTTTGTTGATCTCGTAGGTCGCATACAGCTTGCCTTCCTCGTCACGGTGCAGCACGGCTGCGATCAACTCGGTTGCAGCGGCGATGCGGTCAGCCAGGTACGCAAGATCCACCTTTTCGCTGTCGCACACGGAAACTACCACGCGCTTCTGCGAACTGCTGGAAATCTTGGCAAGCTCGGTCGGCATTTCACGCTTCGAAGCGGTGAGCAGCACGATCTCACTCTTGATCACGGCAGCAAGTTCGTCCTCGCAGATACGAACCTCGTCGTAGCCCTCTGCAGCCTTGCAGGCCGCCGCATTCTTCGCGGACAGGAACAGATTGCGCTGCGGTATGACCTCCTTCTCCAGGATGGCGCGGATCAGCTTCTGAAGATATTCACCTTCACCAAGCACGGAAACCAGTACATTCTGCGGCATAATATCATCTCCTTCACAGGGCAGTACAAATACAAGAGCAATTATACGCACAAACAGCCCGTTTCGCAACGGATTTTACATATTCTTTTTGCAATTCATCACTTCGACTGATTTGCACAAATTTTATCCATTGCCTTTAGGTAAATTGCACATTCCAGACGCTTACGCTCCATCTCGCAGCCGAGGTCGTAGGAGTCGTTCATGTCGTGGTTCATGTTGTAGTTTGCTGCCGAGCAGCCGCCCGAGCAGTAGAACTTCGCCCAGCACTTCTGGCACTTCGGACGAGAATAGATGTTCATGCCGGCAAACTTCTGCGCGATGTCCATATTGAAGGACTGGTCGAGCACACTGCCCTGCTTGAACTCCTCCTTGCCGACGAACTGGTGGCAGGGATAGATATCGCCGTCCGGCGTTACGGCTACATACTCATAGCCCGCACCGCAGCCGCGCAGACGCTTAACAACGCACGGACCCTGATCCAGATCGACCATGAAGTGGAAGAAGGTAAACGGCTTGCCTTCCTTCTTACGCTCGAGCATGATATCGGTCAGGCGGTCGTACTCGGCCTCGATCTTCGGCAGATCGTCCTCGGTCAAGTCGTAGCCGCAGCCCGGATCAGCCGTTACCGGCTCGACGGAAAGGCGGTCAAAACCTGCATCTGCAATGCTCAGCACATCCTCAGCAAAATCGAGGTTGTGCGAGGTAAACGTGCCGCGCGCGTAGTAATCGAGGTTCGGGTCGCGCTCGTCCACCAGCGCCTTGAACTTGGGCACGATGGTGTCGTAGCTGCCCGTACCGGCTACCGTCTTGCGGAACTCGTCGTTGACCTCACGGCGGCCGTCGAGCGACAGCACGCAGTTGTCCATGTTCTCGTTGATGTACTTGCGCTTGTCCTCATCGAGCAGCAGACCGTTGGTAGTGATGGTAAAGCGGAACTTCTTGTTATACTTCTCCTCCAGGCTGCGGGCATAATCGACCGTCTGGGTAACGGTATCCCACGCCATGAGCGGCTCGCCGCCGAAGAAATCGACCTCGATGTTGTGACGCACGCCGGAACGCGCGATAACAAAGTCGATGGCCTTCTTGGCGATCTCGGGCGGCATGATCTTGCGGCCCTGACCAAAGTCGCCGGTGGATGCGAAGCAGTACTGGCAGCGCAGGTTGCAGTCGTGCGCTACATGCAGGCACAGGGCCTTGACCGGTGCATTCACCGGAATGTAGCGGCTTAACATCGATGTAGTCATCCTGCGCGAACAGCTGACCGGCCTTTTTCAGCTCGTACAGCTCGTCATATGCCTCGCGGATCTCGTCCGCGGTGTAGTCCGGCAGGGCGTCAATGATGCTCTGCGGACAGGTATCACCCATGTTTTCATCCAGCAGTCCGGACACTGCATAGCTGATATCATCGAGCAGATGTACCGCGCCCGAGTTGACATCGAGCACGAAATTCAGCCCTTTTTTCTGATAACGATGAATCATTTATTTTCCTCCGATATACAGGAACAAGGCGCACCCGCAGGCGCGCCTTGCATATTCCTTTTAAGCGTGATTACTTTGCGTGCTCGCACTTCTGGTTTGCCACGGTGCAAGAGGTCTTGCATGCGGACTGGCAGGAAGTC
>ENA-OPYT01000385-OPYT01000385.1-human-gut-metagenome-genome-assembly--contig:-NODE-385-length-13886-cov-2.405553_pt1 | contig 13886 bp, 11 predicted proteins | sample MGYA00242636_ERZ504480 | MGnify/ENA primary metagenome ERZ504480 (study PRJEB26092, sample SAMD00036228) | human gut metagenome | host: Homo sapiens | study: EMG produced TPA metagenomics assembly of...
GTACCTTTTCGGCGGATAAAAACCTCTTCCCACCCGGATCAAAGTCCCTGCAATGATCCTGACCATATTATCAGAGAAAGCCGTTTTCCGGTGATCCGTATCACGATCTCCGGTCCTTCTCTGCTGATTTCCAGGTTTTTCCACTGTCCGCACGGTATCTTCCACCTGTGTGCGGACATTACAGAAACTGACAAAGTCATGCTCTCCTTCCAGACAGGAAGCTCCCTCCTGCATCTTTTCCACATCCAGCGGAAAGGATACATATGACGCATATCTCCGGCGCAGCGGATTGGGCACCGGCGCATTATAAATATGATACTCGTAAGTCTTCCGGATCCGGTCCTGATATCTGGGATGCCAGTCCTCCGGCACCTCTTCTGAGCGCACTACCACAATATCCTCTGGCAGCCGCTGATTCAGCGCGTAACTCATCCGCTCCGGAGGGATCGTGGAGTTTGTATCAAATACTGCCACATTTCCCAAGGCATGGACCCCGGAATCCGTCCGGCTGGCGCCGATCACCTGAATGTCCTCGCCCGTCAGCTTCCGGATCGCCCGGTTCAGCATTTCTTCAATTGTCACACCATTCGGCTGGACCTGCCAGCCGCAATAATCCGTGCCGTCATAGGCAACGGTCAGTCTGATTCTTTTCATTTTTTCAATAGTCCAGTCTTAAAATATCCAGATATGGAGCGGAACATAGCGTCCGATCACAAACACTGCGATCACATATACCACAACCACCACATACGTCACAAAATCCCTGGTATGATACCTGAGGGGCTTCATCTTTGTACGTCCTTCGCCGCCGTGATAACATCTGGCTTCCATAGCCAGCGCCAGATCATTGGCCCTCCGGAATGCAGACACAAACAAAGGCACAAGGATCGGGATCATGCTCTTGGCTCTCTGGATCATATTGCCGCTTTCCAGATCTGCCCCTCTGGCAATCTGTGCTTTCATGATCTTATCCGTCTCCTCCAGCAGGATCGGGATAAACCGAAGAGCAATAGACATCATCATCGCCACCTCATGCACCGGTACTTTGATCCGGTTCAAAGGCTTAAGTAGATCCTCCAGTCCGTCCGTCAGTTCACCTGGCGTGGTGGTAAAAGTCATAAGCGACGACCCGATGATCAGATAGATCAGACGCACAGCCATAAATACAGCGGTGACAAGCCCTCCCTCTGTAATCGTAAAGATCCAGAAATGGGCCAGTACGTCCCCATCCCGGGTCAGGAACAGATTAAAAAGCACCGTGATCAGCAGCAGCATAATAATGGGCTTCAGCCCTTTAACGATGTAGGAAAGCGGAACCTTTGACATGCGTATGATGCACACCAGAAATAAGGTAGCCACAAGATACCCGGAAATACTCCGGAACAGGAATAGAGAAATCAGATACAGAAGCGTAGATACCAGCTTGACCCTGGGATCCAGCCTGTGCAGTATGCTTTTTGCCGGATAATATTGTCCGATGGTAATATCTCGAATCATTGTTTCATCTCCAATGCCTGCATGATCTGATCCGCCGCCTCCTCTATGGTCGTCACATCCGTGGTCACAGAAAGCCCATGCTCTCTCAGATCGTGCATGATATAGGTCACCTGCGGGGCCGCAAGCCCCATTTTCTCCAGTTCCATATAATGGGTAAATACATGTTTCGGCGTATCGTTATAGCGCACTTTGCCATGATCCATCACGATGATCCGGTCTGCATACCTTGCAATGTCCTCCATACTATGAGACACCAGGATAACTGTCAGGTCGCTTGCTTTATGAAGAGAAGCAATCTGCCCCAGGATCTCGTCCCTTCCTTTCGGGTCCAGCCCTGCGGTAGGTTCATCCAGGACCAGCACCTTCGGGCGCATCGCCAGGACCCCTGCTATCGCGGCCCGCCTTTTCTGTCCTCCGGACAGTTCACGCTTGTTTTTGTCCAAATTATGCTGCGTGTTTGGCGAATATTGCCGATTTGCAACAGAGCGGGGTGCAGTTTGTCTGGCGTGATGCGCTATTCTTCCTTTTCAGCCGCGCCGATTCTGCTATTTCCTCTGTGGTTTCGGTTGCTGTTGGGTGATGCAGTGGATGTTGCCGCCGCCGTAGAGAATCTGCGTGGTGTTCACGCCGACGATTTCGCGGTCGGGGAACATGCCCTGGATCTGCTCGATGGCGAGCTCGTCGTTGGGGTCGTCGTATTGGGGGACGATGACGCCGCCGTTGACAATGAGGAAATTGAGGTAGGATCCCATGACTTCGTAGTCGCTTGTGCGCTCTTTGGCCGTGTCCACCGTATCGATGGTGGCCGCTGCAGCCGGGTCGAGCGCTATGGGATTGGCTCCCATGCAGAGCTTGTGGACCTTCAGCTTGCGGCCTTTGGCGTCGGTGGCGGTCGAAAGGGTTGTGAAGGCGTCTTGGGCCACTTGGTAGTAGGGATGCTCTGTGTCATCGGTCCAGATACAAGCAACTTCGCCCGGGGCAACATAGGTCGCAACACCGTCGATGTGCCCGTTGGTCTCATCGGGATCAATGCCGTCCTTTACCCAAATGACCTTCTCGCAGCCAAGATAATCGCACAGGTGCTGTTCGATCTCGCCCTTGGTATAGTGCGGGTTACGACCGGGCGAGAGCAGGCACATCTCGGTAGTGATGACCGTTCCTTCCCCGTCAACGGTGAACGAGCCTCCCTCGAGGATGAAGTTGTCGGGCTTGTAGCGGTCGACGTGAGCCAGGTCGCACACCTTCATTCCGACGAGTTCGTCTTGGTTCCAGGGGAAGTAGAGGCCGTCGTGCAGGCCGCCCCAGGCATTGAATCCGAAATGAACCGCGCGCAGGTCTCCGGAGTCGTTGACAACGAAGGCGGGCCCGCAGTCGCGGATCCACGCATCGTCGGATTCCATCTCCACGATATCGATAAGCTGGTCGTTCTTAAAAAGGGCAATGGGCAGCTGCGTAGTCGACGGGCTTGACTCCGATTGTCACGGGTTCGAAGTGGGCAATGGCGCGCGCCACGTCGGCGAAAACTTGCTGTGCGGGTTTTGCCCCGTATTGCCAGTTGTCGGTTCGATGAGGCCAAAGCATCCAGATGCGCTCTTGGGGCTCGTGCTCGCCGGGCATATGGAACCCGTCTGCTTTGGGCGTTGACTCGTTCTCGTAAATTGTTTTCTCCATAATGCATCCTTTCGTTCTGGGACAGTATCGGGGCTATTCTTTTCGCAGGCAGTTCATTTTTCGCTAATTTCTCGCCAGGTGCTCCTCTCTCTGGGATCGCTCTTCCTCAACTTCGGCTCCAGGTAGGGAACGGGCCGGTGGTTCGCCGCTCTTGCCCATGCCAAGGTAGGCCTGGGACGTTTTTTGCCCGCGACGATGCGAACGACCTCTCCCAGTATGATGAAGGCGATAACGGTGATGAGCATGGGCAGTTTCGCTAGCTCCGACTCCGAGCCGTCGAGGGTACGATGGTGATGAAGGCAGCTAGCACGAGGATCACTACGGGTAGCCACGCCAAGACGCTGAGAACGGCGCGCGAGCCGGGCACGCGGAAGAGTCGGTTTCGATTAGGGTCGATGCGCCGCAGTTTCAGGAAGGCCGGGAACATAGGAATGTAGCTGAAGAGCAGGAATACGACTCCCACGGAGAACAGCACCCAGAAAAAGTCCCCGATACCGAACGCCTCGGCGACGGGCAGGAGAAGCACGACGATGGATGCGATGATGCCGTTTGCTATAGTGACTCCCTTCGGCATGTTGCTTTTGCGGGTTTCCGTGGAAAACGCGGTCGGCATGTTCCGGTCTTTAGCTGCGCACACAACAACGAAATTAACGCCGAACGACCAGCTCACCATATTGCCGAACAGTGTAAGGAGGAAGACGACGCCGACGATGATGAGCGGGAGCGACCCGTCGCCCGTCATGATGGCGACGGCGTCCATGATGCCGGAATCGAGGCTCAGTTCAGTCGCAGGAATGGCGGCGCCGATGCCGAACGAGCCAGCCATGTAAATGGCGGCGATGACGATGCCCCCGATGATAATGGCCTTGGGAATCTGCACGCGTGGGTTTTCCATGTCGCTTGCGTAAGTGGCGACTACCTCGAATCCCAGGAAATTGAAGAGGATGATGGAGAGGTACGCAAGAGCGTTCATATCGAACGACGGCATGAACGTTGCCGGGGCCATATCGCTGGCGAATCCCGAAGTTGCCGCAAAGTAGATTCCGAGCCCTCCGAGGCACAGGGCTATAGCGACTTTGAGGACTGCGGCCACGTTCATGATCCAAATGGCGTCAGAGGCGCGGGAGAAGCTGATGAAGATGATGATCCAGATAAAAGCGAGCTCTATGGCCAAAGAGGGAACGAGACCCAGCTCTATACCTGCCATGGCTCCGAGGGTGCTGGGGAAGAGCACGGCCAAGCTGGCGATCCACAGGGGGAAGTTGATCCAGTAGTACCAGCTGACGCGGGCGCCCCACTTGTCGCCGAAGGCACGGCGCACCCAATCGTACAGGCCTCCCTCGTCGTCGGCATAGGCGGTTCCCAGCTCCGATACAATAAGGCCGTAGGGCAGAAGGAAGGTGATGATCAGGAATATCCACCAGAAGAACTGCTGGTTTCCGATGGCCGCGGCGGGAGCGATGGCTTCGGCAACGAACACCACGCAGATCACCGAGAGGATCACGTCTAAAAGCTTGAACTTCTTCTTACCACTCATAGTGTGGCTCCTTACTTGGAAGATGAAGGCGGGGGAGCCGCAACTCCCTCGACCCGGTACGTCTTACAGACCGTGCTTGCCCAGCTTTGCCATGCAGCTGTCGATGGTGGCGCGGTAGGCAGTCGCCTTCTCCTCGTCCGGCTCGCTCTGGGGGCACAGGGTGGCCAGGATGGCGCGGATGGAGTGCTTGCGGTTCTCGGCCTCGTCCCAGCACAGGCTGCGCGCGGGGTCATCCATCGCCTCGTCCACCACTTCCTCGCCGCGGGTGGCGGGCAGCAGTGCATGAACTTGGAGTCGGGGCCGGCCGCGTTCATCAGGTCCCAGGTCACCTGGTACTTGGGATAGAACACGTCCATGTAGCTGGTGCTGGAGACTTCCTCGTCGTAGAGGCCGTACCACACGTCGGTGTACACGAAGTCGGCGCCCTCGATGCAGGAGATGTCGTCGGAGACGGTAATGGTGCCGCCGGAGATCTTGCAGTTCTCCTCGCCGATGGCCATGAGCTCCTTACCGAACACAGCGCGCTCCTCATCGGTGCCTATGAGCAGGGCGCCGTCGGGAATCTGATGGCCCTTGGGTCCGAACTGCACGAAGTCCATGCCCATCTTCGAGCAGATGAACATGAGCGATACGCAGGTCTGGGTGGCATCGCCGATGAAGGCGAACTTGCAGTCCTCGATCTTCTTGCCGGCGGGCAGGTTCTCGATCATGGTCATGAGGTCTCCGAGCTCCTGGGTGGGGTGGTTGTACTCGCTCATGCCGTTGATCACGGGGGCCGCGGAGTACTTCGCCAGGGCCACCACGTCCTTGTGGCGGTCGACGCGGGCCATGAGGATGTCGACGAGGCTTCCCATGACGCGGCCGGAGTCCTCGATGGACTCGTGGCCGCCCAGCTGGATGGAGCCGGGGCCGAAGAACTGCGCGTGGCCGCCCAGGTCGGTCATGGCCGTCTCGAAGGAGATGCGCGTGCGGGTGGACACCTGCTGGAAGATCATGCCCAGCGTCTTGTGCTTCAGCAAGAGCGGGTACTCGCCGCCCTCCTTGATGAGCCCCTTCATGGCGATGGCGAGGTCCACCATGCCGAGCAGCTCCTCCTTGGTGAAGTCGTTGGTGTCGATGTAGTCCTTGACCATGGAAATCCTCCTTTAGGATCTCGTTCGCAACCTCTGCGCAAGATGATCGCGATGCTGTTTCATGCGGAGGACCCTTCATGTCGGCGCTATTCGGGCCGGATTCCCGTTCGCGGCCTTTTCTCGACTCGAGGCCGTCTCCGGAATTGTTGAGCGTCTTCCGCATCTCTCGAGGCTCAGCATGGAACGCGCTAGAAGTTTTGAGAAGAAATAATCAAGATTATTTCCAGATGGTAAAAGCTCACCGTGCGTCTAATCCCAAATAATCCCGCTACTTAGACCTATTGAACTGGCTTCTATGCTAGAAAAGATCCATCGCCTCTTTTGCTGATCTTTCAAGTTGAGGCACGACCTAAACCGCTCTAGACCGTCGCGGCTCATCATCGGGCCCTATGCGTCACCGAGGAGGCTCGCTTTGGAGACAGCGTTCTACTTCTACACCATCGTCGTGATGCTCGTGTGCGTGGCGTCGGGTTCCGTATCGCTCTCGGCCTATTTCGTTTCCCGGCGCCACTCGTTTCTCTACGCTGCGGCCATGCTGCTGTTCTACTTCCTCGACCTCGCGCTTATCTTTCAATACGAGTACCTGGGCCAGAACGTCGAGTATTCCATCAACCAGTTCTATACCATCGACCATCCGCAGCTGAAGATACTGCTCGCCTTGGGCACTCTCGAGCCCATGTGGCTCATACTGTGCGATTTCGTGAACGAGCGCCGCCGCGTTTTGCGCCTCGCCCCAGCCTTGGCCTTCATAGCGGCAAGCGAAATCGTCGTGCTGTGCCTGCCCGTGGACGAGTTTCGCCAATGGCTCTTCTACACGCTGCGCCAGACGTTTCTCCTGTGGTGCTTGGCTTTCGGGGTCTATCGCTACTGCACGGCCCGCAACGAAGTGGAGAAGGCCCGCTTGCGCCGTCAGGAGCCGCTGTTCCTCGTCACTTTAGTTCTGTGCCTGTGCATTCTCATCGAGGATGTCGTCATGATCCTCGTCTTCGATTCCAGCTTCTTCGCGAACGCCGATATGCTGCCCCTATATATCAGCGAGCGGAACTTCTCTGAGAACATCCTGCTTCTGGCCCTGTCCTTTTTCACCCTGCGCGCCGCTGCCGACACCCTGCGCCTGCGCTTCAAGGAGCCGCCGAGTGCCGATGCGCCCTGACACCCAGGAATACGTCGACGAGCTGCTTCCCGCCTTCTGCGAGCGCTATCACTGACCGCGCGCGAGCGCGTCATCTTGGAAGAAGTGCTGCAAGGCAAGGACAATCAGAACATCGCTAGCTCGCTGCAGCTGGCCCTCGGCACCGTGAAGGCCCACGTGCACAACATCCTGAAGAAAACCGGCACCACTACCCGCCAAGAGCTCGCCCAGCTGTTCTGGAAGGGATAGAGGATAGTAGGCGGACGCGAAACAGCGGCTGGCGCCGTGGGAGGTGCAGGTGTCGGAAGACCGCAGCCGCCCTTATTCCCGCAGCGCCCTAGAATCGAGCCCTTTTGCGGCGCCCTAACTCTTCTTTGAGCATTTGCGCAAGTCCGTCCCGGCCGCTCACGCCAAGCTTGGAGTAAACATTCGATATATGGGTTTTCACCGTGTTGACGGAAATGTACTCCTGCTCGGCGATCTCCTTGTTCGATGCACCCTTCTCGAGCAGCGACAGCAGCACCTCTTCACGCTTGGTCAGCCCGTATTCGCGGGCGATCCAGGGCACAAGGGATTCTGCCAGCTGCTCGTTGCGCATCCGCCGATGATGGGCGAGGAAGACGTAGGCGGCCACGGTGAAGCAGAGCGCCATAACCTCGACGGGCACCTCGCGAGGAGAAGCAAAGTCCCCGCTGCTCTCCTGCCCAAAGCTCACATACGTTGCCGCTTCTCCCAGGGCATATACGAGCACGAGCAAAAGCGAGAAAACCCATCGCCAACGGTTCATACATCGAAATTCCGCCACCAAGCAGCAGGCACCGTACCCTATCACCCACAATGACAGCAGCCTGGCAAAGAGGAACTCGCGCCACAACGCAACCGATTCGACCGATGGAGCGCCGCTCGCCCAGGCCATCATTATGCAAACCGCCCAAAAAAATCCTTCGACCAGGAGAAAATCTGCGCGAGAGCAAACTGCCCAAGCACGAGCCGGTACAAGAGGATTATAGCCATGTTGAATGTGGTGTAGAGCATGGGGTAGGCGTTTCGCGCATCTTCGAATTGCAACGCGAATTCTGGAACAAACTCGTACATGAACAATAAAACGATATCTATCGCGTACGCAAAGAAGATGAGCGCTGTGAAGATGTATCCCGGTTTGCGCTCGACGTAGTACAGGCTCCCATAGGCGGCTATGGCCAACGCATAGGCGATGCAGCTTGCCACATTGTAGAGAAAGGCGAGGGACACGACTCCTCCTTCATCGGATAGCAAACATTATAGACGGTTTGGCTGCCAAGGCTACCGACTTGCCTGACACTCGATTCAGCTTCTTCGTTATCCCAGTTCAGAAGAGGGGAGGACAAAAAAGTCATCCCCTAAATAATCTAAAAGCCCTCCCTGATTTCCTTAACAAGAGATTTCCCCGCTCTTAAAGTTAGGTCATCGCAGCACCGAGAAGAGAGCGCTGCGACCGAACTAAGGAGGGTTTTATGAGCATGTCCCGTCTCGATCAGCTTCTCAGCCGCCGCCATTTCGTCATTGGATCAAGTGCGCTTGCGGCCGCCACGCTTTCGGGCGGTCTTTGGGGATGCGCATCAGATGAGCCGCTCGGATCAACCGGCCCATCTGATTCCCCCGAAGAGAACGCCGCCGATCTCGTGCTGTACAACGGCCATGTGCAGACGATGGTATCGGAAAGCGAGGTTGCCTCGGCCATAGCCATCGCGGGCAACAAAATCGTCTATGTGGGCGATGATTCAGGCATCGACGCTTTCGTAGGAGACACCACCCAAGTCATCGACCTCGATGGCAAGTTCGTCTCCCCCGGCTTCATTGACGGCCACATCCACGCCCCTGGCAACTGGTTCACCAAACTCTACCAAATCGATCTAACGGGACTTAGCACCAATGAGGAATACCTCGAGGCAATCCGCTCCTTCGTGGAAGCCCATCCCGACGAAGAAGGCTACATCGGATCGCCCTTCATGCTCAATGCCTACCAGCTTCCCGACGGCTCGAATCCCGGGCCCTCGAAAGAGGATCTAGATGCCATCTGCCCCGATAAGCCCATTCTCATCCATGACGTCTCCTACCACGCCGCTTGGGTCAATTCCAAGGCCTTCGAAATGGCTGGCGTAACCGCCGACACCCCCGACCCAGAAGGCGGCCTGTTCTATCGCAACGAAAAGGGCGAGCCTTCGGGATGCGTCAGCGATGCCGCCAAGGGAATAGTATTCGCCATCATGCCCGACACCATGACCAACGATAATCTGGAACAGGCCATGTACAAATTCATGGAGGAAGCAAACTCCTATGGCATAACCGGCATTACAAATATCACCCAAGGCGGTCTTGATATTATCGATATGTACCACAAGGTGGAGCGCGAGGGCAATTTGACCCTGCGCATGCGCGTCGTCCCCACTATGAAAGAAGGTCGCACCTATGACGAAGTGCTTTCCACCATCAAGTCCTACAACGACTCCGCCACAGACATGATTTCTTCGAATACCGTGAAGATTTTCTACGACGGAGTGACCGAAAGAGGCACCGCCGTCTTCCTGGAACCCTACCTGGAATCAACGGGACTCGGTGATCATTGGTGCGGCGAACCCATCTGGTCTCAGGAAGACTTTACCCGTCTTGTACACGACTTTGATGCAGAAGGCGTTCAGGTGCACGTGCACGCCATGGGCGACGGCGCCGTTCACGGCACCCTTGATGCCTTCGAGGAGGCTCGGGCGACCAATGGGGAGCGCGACGCGCGGCACACGATCACCCACGTATGCGCCATTACCGATGAGGATATCCAGCGCATGGCCGATTTGGATGTAGTGGCGAATCTCCAATTCCTGATGATGTACCACGATGATCTCATGGACCTGGAGCGCGCCTATGTCGGCGACGAGCGCGCCATGGCGATGTACCGAACAAAGCACATGGCCGAGGCAGGCATCTGCATCAGCGGCTCCTCAGACGCCCCGTCATTCCATTTGTCCCGCTCGATGCGATCGAGGCCGGCGTTACCCGTAACTCGCCCTATCCCGAAGAAGAGGACACCGACATGACCCGCTGGCCCGAACAGGGGCTCACAGCCTACCAGCTGCTCGAGGCCTACACCAAGAACGACGCCTACCAGAACTTCATGGACGATATTATCGGCACCGTTGAAGTGGGCAAGTTCGCCGATCTCGTCGTGCTGGACACCAACATTCTCGAAGCCGATGCCAAGGCCATCTCCGACGCGCGCGTGATCTACACCATCTCCGACGGCCGCATCGTCTACGAGGGGTAGGACCGAGCTAGAAGACGCCAGCTATACGGAACGGCGCGCAAACCCTTGAACACAGGCCCCGCGGCTCTGCGGTCATTAGTCCCGCAGAGCCGCGGGGCCCAACCTATGCGCCCATGCAGCCCTTGCCGGCACTGCGGCAACACGCAAACACGCTGTATCCCGAAAAGGCGTTTCAGCCTCCTGGACTCACCCTTCCTACCCCAGGATGGATGAGAAGCCCGAAGAGCACCTCGCTTTCCAATTTGCTTAAGCACATTTTACTAAAAATCTACTTTACTAAAATTGATTTTAGTAATAGCATCTTCCAACAACGAGGCTTCAATGAAGGAGGTGCCCGTGTTCGTAGGACGCAGTCGTGAGTTGGCGACGCTCAATCGCCTGTACGAAACAGGGACATTTCAATTCCCCGTGATTTACGGACGTCGCCGCGTCGGAAAGACAACTCTCATCAACGAGTTCGTCGGCAAGAAACCAGTCGTTTTCTTTACAGCCGTCGAGAACAACGCCCGGATAAATCTTGAGAACCTGAGCCGCGCAGTCGCCCTGTTCGAGCACCCCGACCGCGACCCTTCGCTTGCGCCGCTCTATGCCAGCCTCCAGCAAGCCTTCGAGGCCATATTCGAACGCGCTCGTAGCCAGCGAGTCATCTTCGTCATTGACGAATTCCCCTATTTGGCAAAGGCCGACCCGAGCGTCTCTTCAATCCTGCAAGCTCTCATCGATCGCGCCTCTGCAGATTCGAAGCTGCTTCTCTTGCTGTGCGGGTCTTCGTTGTCGTTCATGAAAGAGCAGGTACTTGGAGAGAAGAGCCCTTTGTACGGGCGGAGAACAGCCCAGATAGAGCTTAAGCCCTTTGATTTTTTCACAGCCATGGAGCTCTTCCCCCAACGCAACCCCATCGAGACAGCCGAAATATACGGCATGGTGGGCGGCGTACCCCTTTATCTTATGCAATTTCAGAATGGTGGAACATTACGCGAGCTCACCGAGGCAGCGCTGCTCGACCCGAACTCAATCCTCTACGAGGAACCGAGCATCTTGCTCATGCAAGAGGTGTCGAAGGCATCGCGATACAACGCGGTCATCGACGCCATCGCAAATGGACGAACCCAGAGCGGGGAGATAGCAACCGCAATTGGCTCCACCACAGCGGAAACCTCGTACTACCTCAAAGAGCTTGAGCGCATTGGCCTGATTACCCGCGAGCAGCCCCTTGGGGGAAAGGGCAAGAGGCCGATCTACAGACTCAGCAACAATCTCTTCCGTTTCTGGTTTCGATTCATCGCACCGCATACTTCCTCGATCCAACGCGGGATGCCAGGACGTGCTTGGCGCTCTATCGAAAAGGCACTTTCCGAATACATGGGACCGGTTTTCGAAGATATCTGCAACCAGTGGCTTTGGCGCCAGATGGCAAGAGACGAGTCGGCCATAGAATTCGATGACCTTGGACGCTGGTGGGGCAATGATCCGCAACGTAAGCAGGAAGCCGAAATTGACATCGTCGGCATAGAGGGCACACACGTGGTGCTCGCCGGAGAATGCAAGTGGCGAAACGAGGACTTTCCCGCCTCGGCCCTGGAGAAGCTTCGCCATCGCACGAACCTTATTGGCAATGCGGACGAGGCGCAGCTTTACGCGTTTTCGAAAACCGGATTCTCGCAAGCATGCCGAGCAGAGGCGAATAGATCGGGGAATGTGCGGCTCGTCTCCTTCAGCGACATGGTCAGCGCTTGAACCGAACGGCCCGCTCGACAGGGCCACACGGAGGGGCCATTGTGAGGGCCCGTCGTAGGGGGGCGCTTCAGCCGCCCTGCGGACGCGTGGGCCGAGAGCGGGAGGGCTCCTTTTTTGGGAATTCAACCTGAAACGCCAAGGACAGCCTGGCACAATGGGCCGTCCTTGGCGCTCACTCTAATGTGACTCGAGAAATTGAAAAGTCAGAACTCGGTTTATTTTCTTTCTGCCCTCTGTCTAATCCAAAGCAAACCACTCAGCTTCTATGCCGCGTCCTCCTCGGGCCACGGGCTGGCGTACACGGCATAGCTCGCGTACTGAGGAGCACCCACGGCGTAGATGTCGTAGTCGGCCGCCTGACCAGGCTCGGTGTCGACAATCTTGAAGTAACCGCCCTCAATCTTCCCGTCTTGATCAAGCAGCACCACGTCGACGCGCGACTGCGTGGCGCCATCCAGCGACTCGGACGCCGTCACCGTGCCTGTGAACTCCTTGGCGCCGAACTGAGTATCGGTCGCGCCCCCGTCCTGCACAGCGTACACATCAGCCAGCTTCTGGTCCGTGGCCTCCCACGAACCCTCGGGCGTCGTGATGGCGAACTCGACGGTCGCCGGCTTCACCACCTCGGTTGAAGTGGCCGAGGAGTTGGCGGTGGACCCGGCCACATAGGAGTAATAGTAGGTAGAATCGGGCAGCACGCCGGGAGTTTCGATGGTCTCGTCGAAGATGACGTTGCCGCCATCGTCCTTGCCCACGACTTCGATGACCGGATCAACCGCCTCAACGGTCTTGTTGGGGTTCTGCACCTCTACGGCGAAATCCACCATGCCGTTGTCGGCCACGAACCATCCGGAATCGACGATCTGCAGCTCAGCGGGATTCGCGGCCTCCTGCTCGGCCGTGGCCGCATCGGCCTCGGCGTCGGCTTGCTCATCGACGGCGGCCTGCCCCGCCGCCGGGCCCTGGGTCTCTTCAGTCTGCACCACCGCCTGCTCCGATCCGGCCGGTGCCGTCTGACCGCTTTGGGCCGCGCACCCCGCAAGGCTTACCGCGAACAGACCGGAGAGTGCCACCCAGCCCATGTACTTCAGCTTCATTGTCATCACCATTCCCTTGAAGGTTCTTGTTACGCAAACCATGCAAGTAAATGATTACCCCGCTCGTGTACTAATTTAGAGCGCAGCGCCCTTTCGTAGCCTCTGCGCCGCTGCTTTGTTTCAGCTGAAATTCCCACGTCAACGCTAGGAAATCAAGATGCGGAAGGTCATAGTTCACAGAGCATCAACCGAAGTGACCGCCCCTTGAACGCTTTGCTTCAGCTCCATGGCAATACAAGAGATTCGGCCCGAAAAACACGAAGGCCCGCGGGAGGGGGATCCGCGGGCTTCATGTTGTGGCGACAGCGAGACGAGGAGAAGCTTCGCCACCCAGTAAAACAAGAAGAGAGGAGGTATTACAGGGCTTCGTTCCCTCGGCCCTGCTGACAAAAGTTATAATAGGTTAACTGATTCGTTCGCACAAGGGGAGTTAACCTAGGTTTACACTTTCTCCACAACTCTCGCGCACCCAGCCCGCACCTTCGTCGGTATCACGCAGCCCGGTCGCCCGCCCCTGTTTGACGGAATCGTGCACGGTTATTTACGCCATGGTAACTGCAAAGCCGAAAGTCTTCCCAAAGATCGTCCCTCCCCTATACTGCAACCAGCGAAACGGAAAAGAGCTGATCAATCTTCTCCTTTCCCCTTTCCTTTCCTTCTTCTCTCTTTTGGAAGCGGGCGCCCCTCAACAAGCCCGCTTCCCGAGAACGAGATTCCCCGATCCGTTCTCGAACCCCTGCAAAGAGGCGGCTCCTCCAAGCCGCCTCTTCTCCTTTTTTTGAAT
>ENA-OPYT01000386-OPYT01000386.1-human-gut-metagenome-genome-assembly--contig:-NODE-386-length-13846-cov-2.294336_pt1 | contig 13846 bp, 7 predicted proteins | sample MGYA00242636_ERZ504480 | MGnify/ENA primary metagenome ERZ504480 (study PRJEB26092, sample SAMD00036228) | human gut metagenome | host: Homo sapiens | study: EMG produced TPA metagenomics assembly of...
CGGCCCGCGAGAGACAAGGGCGGTACGGCTTGAACGAAGTGAGAGGCAGCGCCTTTAGACGCTGCCGGCCCCCCTCGGCCTTATAGGCCCAGAGCAAACCACCCCTTTGAGGGGTGGTTCATGATTGATGCTGCGGTTTCGACAGGCACCTGGAAAATGACCCTTCACCTCAGGTTTTAAGGAATCCTTTCAGGAACTTTACAGGTATGTGCGATTATTGTTGACACCGTGTGTGGACTAAGTAATTCGCTTTATACGGTGCGCGCGCATTGAAATAATAGCTCTCTGACCTTACGAAACGGTAAAGAACGTTACGCTAGGGTTGCAACATTCAGTTAGCGCTCATGAAGGAAGGGCGGGAGTCCCGCGGAGGGAGCGGGAGTGCGCTCGATGAGCCTGCGCCGGCAATAGGGCTGACGCAATGTCATGAAAGGTTGAGGACACATGAAATTTGCCTCGTTCAAGAGCTCTGCTCTGAAGAGCGTGGGAGCGGTTTCGCTCTGCGTCGCTCTCGGTGCCGGGCTGGTGGGCTGCGGCGGCAACGGTGCCGGCGGCGGCGCGGTGGCCGCGACGGTCAACGGCCAGGACATCATGGAGCAGACGGTCACCGATTACATCGCCAACTTCCGCACCTCCAGCTCGCTGGAGTCCGATGAGGCGTGGGGCGAGTGGATGGTCGCCAACGGCTACACCCCCGAGTCCGTGCGCGAAGAGGTCATCGACTACTACGTCAACCAGGATCTCTACGACCAGGCCGCCAAAGAGTACAACGTGACCGTGGAGCAGGCCGACATCGATTCCGCCATGGAGGAGACCAAGGCCATGTTCGAGTCTGATGAGGCCTTCCAGGAGGCTCTCGAGGCGTCCAGCATGACCGAGGAGTCCTACATCGAGGACGTCATTCGTCCGAATCTGCTTCAGACGAAGCTCGCCGAGGCCGTGGCCGCCCAGGATACTGAAGGCGAGGGCGAGGATGCGACCCTGGCCCAGGCCCAGGCCATGAGCGAGCAGTTCAACGGCGCTAAGCGCTCGAGCCACATCCTGCTGACCGCCGAGGAAGGCGAGGACGACGCCGCTCTGGCCGCCCGCGCCCAGGAGCTGCTTGATCAGATCAACGCCGGCGAGATCTCCTTCGAGGATGCCGCTTCCCAGTACTCCACCGACACTGGCTCCGCTGCTAACGGCGGCGATGTGGGCTGGGACGCGCTGAGCACCTTCGTCACTGAGTACCAGGACGCTCTGGCCGGCCTCGAGAAGGATCAGATCGTCGCCGCTCCCGTCAAGAGCGAGTACGGCTACCACATCATCAAGGTGACCGATGTCTACGAGGTTCCCGAGGGCGGTATCACGTCGGTTGACCAGCTGCCGACCGAGTTCCAGGAGTATCTGACCTACATGGAGCAGAGCAACGCCTCCCAGAACTTCTCCACCTGGTTCGAGGAGTATCGCAACAACGCCGAGATCACCGTTAACCCGATGCCCGAGGGCCTGCCCTACGCCATCGACCTTGCTCCCTACGAGGAGGCTGCTGCCCAGAATGCCGAGGGCGACGCTGCCGCCACCGAGGGCACTGAGCAGCCTTCCGACGAGACCATGTCCGCCGAGGATCAGGCCGCTGCCGACGCCGCCGCTGCCGATGCGGCCGCCGACGAGGCCGCTGCCGGCGAGGCTGGTGCTGATGCCGCTGCCGACGATCAGGCCGGCGACGCTGCCGCTGCCGACCAGGCAGTCGATGAGGCCGCTGCCGACCAGACGGCCGCCGACCAGGCTGGCGCTGACGCTGCCGCCGACCAGGCCGCTGCCGATCAGGCCGCCGAGGGCGCCGAGGGTACCCAGCAGTAAGCTGCTCTCGACAACCCAGGCGTTTCCCAAGGACCCGCGCTCAGGCACGGGTCCTTTTTGTGGCAGCGAATGATGCTTCAAGAGGGAATCCCCCCCGAGGACGCACTCTCGGCCACGCAGCCAGCAGCGAGCTTTGCCGACGAAGGGTTCGCTCTCTGCCGGCGGCATTCGGAAGTAGCCAAAGGTACCATGTCCATTTGTGGAAGAGGTCGCCGCGAAAACCGTTTCCGTCCGCGAAATGCGTTATGCTTCTTCCCTAGAACCCCGTTCTGCTCTCTTCGAAAGGCCTTCCATGCTCTTTGCCGATATCAATCTTCTCGACGCCGACTTCGCTATCAAGCACCACCAATGGGTGGGGGTGCGCGACGGCCGAATCGCCTATATCGGCTCGGTGCCTCCTGCGCCCGATGTGGCTGCCACCTTCGGCGAGACCTACGATGGCACGGGACGTCTGCTCATGCCCGCGCTCTACAACGCCCATGCCCATGCTCCCATGACGCTTCTGCGCGGTTACGCCGAGAACTTGCCGCTGCAGCGTTGGCTCGAGGAGAAGTGCTTCCCCTTCGAGGCCAAAATGACCGCCGAGGATTGCTATTGGGGCACGGTGCTCGCCTGCGCCGAGATGGCGCGCTTCGGCGTGGTCAGTTTTTCGGACATGTACTACGCGACCGAGGAGCGTGCCCGTGCGGTGCTCGAGGCCGGCATGAAGGCCAACATGTGCGAGGGACTCGTTGCCTTCGAGGAGAAGCCCTATGCGGAATATCCCATCTGCGCCCAGATGGAGGCCCTTGTGCGCGACTGGCACGGGGCCGGCGACGGACGCATTCGCATCGACTATAACATCCATTCGGAGTACCTGTCCACCGAGACGGTTTGCCGCGACATTCTGGACATCGTGCGTGGCACCGACCTGCGCCTGCACATCCACCTGTCCGAGACCGAGAAGGAAGTGCGCGAATGCCGCGAGCGCCACGGCGGCCTCTCGCCGGTGCAGTATTTCGAAAGCCTCGGGTTGTTCGACGTGCCGGTGACGGCGGCCCATTGCGTATGGGTCGATGACGCCGACCTGGATATCTTGCAGCAGCACGGGGTGTTCGTCGCCAACAACCCGGCTTCCAACATGAAGCTTGGCAGCGGTTTCGCGCCCATTCCCGAGATGCTGCGCCGCGGCATTCCCGTGTGCCTGGGCTCCGATGGCATGGCGTCGAACAACAACCACAACCTGTTCCACGACATGTACTTGCAGGCGCTTATCTACAAGGGCGCGACGCTTGATCCGACGGCGGTCACGCCCCAGCAGGCGCTGGCGGCGGCGACGCGCACCGGCGCGCTTTCCCAGGGCCGCGAGGATTGCGGCATTGTGGCCGCAGGTGCCCGTGCCGACCTGTGCGTGCTGGATACCACGGGCCCCTCCTGGTGCCCCGCGCCCGACCCGGTGTACAACGTGGTCTATGCCGGCGATGGTGCCGACGTGGTGCTCACAATGTGCGATGGCGAGGTGATCTACCGCGCCGGTGAATGGCCCACCATCGACGTCGAGCGCGCCAAGGCCGAATGCGTCGCCCGCACCGCCCGCATCATCAGCGAGCTCTAGCCATATCCCATGCGTCGAGCAGCCCAGCTGCTCCCAGTTTCGCGAGGCCGCGGTTCTTGCCGTGGCCTCGCGCGTCGCGGCCGCACCTTGGGCCTCATTTTGTCATTTGGGTTTGGGCCAACGGCATTTTGATCCTCGATCCGCAGCCCGAGGCATCATTTTTGTCGTTCGGTTCTGAAACGTGCGACATTTTAGGCTCTCGGGCTGCGGTGTTAACCATGAAAAACAAAGTCGCAGCAAGAGAAGCACCAGGTCACAGCTTCGTGCCTCCAAATCCTTCCTCGGCAACCCGCAGCCAGACCAGCAAAAATGTCAGAACAAGGAAGGACGCCTGACAAAAATCATCTTTGGGCTGCGGTTGTCAGGGTGCGTTATTGCCAGGAGGGGAGTCCCAGGACCTCTCGCAGATGCTTGTGCTTTGCATCGAAGTCGCCTATGCGGAATCGGATCGGTTTGCCAAGTGCGCGGGCAACAGAGAGCGCGATTTTCCTTGTTTCGCTGGTTGAGTTGAGCTGCAATCGTCCCACGGTGATGATCCGGTAGTTCATGGCTTGCAGCGTCATGCGTTTAACAGCGTCTTCCTGCAGCTGCTCGGACGTAAGGTGGCGTTCGTCGCTGTCGTACTCGAGAATGAGTCTTTGCGCGGGCCAGCAAACATCTGCAACATAGTACTCTTTTCGCGAAAGCGGGCGAGCGGCACCGGTGAGTTCGATGGAATGATTCAGCCTCGGTCGGGCGAAGTGATAGCCGCCGAGATGGTTGGGGAGCGTCATGAGAAGAGCGAGGGCTGCCTCTCTCGGCGAGGCGGCGTTATCGAGAATCCAAGGAGCGGCGCGTCTCGTCATGGCGCAGCCTCGTATGTCCCGGTGGGCCAAAAGAGCTTCTTGGATGCGCTCAGATGAAGTAAGAACGGGGCGATTGAAGACGGTGTCGAAAGGAGGCGTTAGACCGTAGGCGCCGCAAAGGGTGCTTCCTTTGAAGATCACTTCGGCAAGGTCGTGACTCCAGTTGCTTTGGAGAAAGGCGACCTCGGGGGAAGGAGCAAAGAGTCCTTGCGCAATGCGAAAATAGCGATCTTGCTGAATTGACGCCTCTGCGACATGGCAGCGCACATCTTTGAGATTGCGCTTTTGCTGGCGTGAAGGAACGATGACGCGAAAAGGCTTGCTCAGCCAGGGGAGCCTATCCTCCAGATACTGAACGGCGGCAGCGTTGGGGGTGATGTCCTCCTGGTGGGCGATATCAAGCCACAGAGTGAGGAGAGAGGTGAAATCGCCGTGCTGGTAGAAATCGAGGGCACTCGAGCCCCATAGTATTAGTTTCGACATTGACCGTCACTTTCCAATCGATAATGAAGCCATGCGGCGGTGAGGGATGGCGCGTGTGGCTCCTGCGCCCTGCGCGCGTTCGAACAGGCTACTCTCTCCGAACCGTATTAATGACGCGAGAATGTCTCGGTTGGTTCCTCGCGCCAACCGTGGTGGCGTCGCATGGGCGGTTGGGGGGTGCACGGGCCAACTCGCGGGCCAACTTGCGGTCCAGCTTGCGGGCCAGCTCGCGGATCAACCTGCAAACCAATTCGCGGACCAACTCGCGGATCAAACCCTGAGAAGCTCCCCCTGAGAAAAAGCGCACGAACTTCGTCTCGCGAATTTTTCGCTGTACTCAGCGGACGCGGTGCCCTCTGCTAATATGGATGCCACGGAAAAGACGCCGTTCGTCGGCGCTGAAAGACCGCTCGCTGGCGATGCGCCAAGAGCTCGCGGGTCGTGGATCTGTCAGTTGGCGCGGCCCCGGCAGCGGGTGTTCGCGGCAACGGGAATTCAGCGTAGCGTTTGGCGAGAAGGCGCGCGACCGATGGGCGGCGCGCCCGGGTTAGACCCGCGCAAGGGGTGCGGGCGCCCTCTATCAGGAAGGCAGGTGGTCGCTCATGGCAGCTCCGGCTCCCGAACACGTCAGAAACATCGTCCTTGTAGGACAGGATGGCGCCGGCAAGACCTCGCTGGCCGAGGCCATGCTCTTCGTCTCCGGCAAGACGCCGCGCATGGGCACGACCCACGACGGCAAGTCGTACCTCGATTACGACCCCGAGGAGATCAAGCGCAAGTTCACCATCTCCACCTCCATTGCCCCATCCCCTACAAGACTACAAGATCAACGTGCTGGACACCTCCGGCCATCCCGACTTCATCGGTGATACGCTGGGCCACCATGCAGGCGGCCCGAAATGGCCCTGTTCGTGGTGGACGCCGTCGACGGCCCCCCAGGTTATGACGACGAAGCTGTGGCGCGAGGCGGAGGACATGCGCCTGTCGCGCGCGGTGTACATCAACCACATCGATCGCGAGAACGCCAACTTCGACGCCGCCATGGCGTTGCTGCACGCCCGCTTCGGCGGTCGCCTCGGCGCGGTGACCATCCCCATCGGCCAGGCCGAGGACTTCCAGGGTGTCATCGACATCATCCGCATGGAGGCCCGCTATTTCGAGGACGGCGGCGAGCGCGTGGAAGCGGTGGAAACCCTGCCGGCGAAGTACCAGGAGGAGGCGCGCAACGCCCGCGACAAGCTGTGCGATCTGGTGGCCGAGGCCGACGACGAGCTTATGATGAAGTACCTCGAGGGCGAGGAGCAGCTCACCCAAGAGGAGCTGGAGGGGCTGCTGGACAAAGCCATCGCTCAGGAGCTCATCATTCCGGTGTTCGTGGGATCCACCATTATTATGCAAGGCGTTCAGGGCCTCATGGAGGACATCTGCACCTATTTCCCGCACCCGAAGAGCCACGGTCGCTTCCGCATGGCCGACGACGTGACGGTGCGCATCGACGAGACGAAGCCCCCCTGCGCCTTCGCCTTCAAGACGGTGTCTGACCCGTTCGTCGGACGCCTCACCTTCCTGAAGGTCATCTCCGGCTACCTGGAGCCGGGGCTGGAGCTCGTCTGCGGGCGCACCGGCAAGAAGGAGCGCCTCGGCAAGATCCAGGTCATGATGGGCAAAGAGGCCGTCGACGTGAAGAGCGCCAAGGCCGGCGACATCGTCGTGGTGCCGAAGCTTTCCGACGTGCGTGCGGGCGACACGCTCTCCTGCGAGGGCACCATCGCCATCGAGCCTTTGCCGTTGCCCGAGCCCTTGTACCCCGTGGCCATCGAGGCTGTGTCGAAGAAGGAGGAGGACAAGCTCGGCACCTTCCTAGCCCGCGCCGCCGAGGCTGACCCCACTATCCGCATCACGCGCGACGAGGACACGCATCAGACCATCATCCACGCCATGGGCGAGACCCAGGTAGACATGCTGATCGGGCGCTTGAAGGAGCAGTCCGGCGTGGAGGCGAAGCTCGTGCCCGTGCGCATCCCCTACCGCGAGACCATTACCAAGCAGGCCGAGGCCCAGGGCCGTCACAAGAAGCAGACCGGCGGCGCCGGCCAGTTCGGCGACTGCTGGCTGAGGTTGGCCCCCATCCCCGGCGAGGGCTACGAGTTCGTGGACGAGATCAAGGGCGGCGCCATTCCCAACGGCCTCATCCCGGCGGTGGATAAGGGCGTGCGCGAGGCCATGGAAGAGGGCTTCCTCGCGGGGTACCCCATGGTGGACATCAAGTGCACGGTGTTCGACGGCTCGTATCATTCCGTCGACTCCAACGAGATGGCCTTCAAGACCGCGGCGCGCATCGGCTTCCGCGCCTGCTGCGAGAACGCCGGCCCCATCATCTTGGAGCCCTGGGCCACTATGGAAGTGACCGTGGGCGAGGAGTACGCCGGCACCATCATGGGCGACATCTCCACGCGCCGCGGCCGCATTGTGGGCACCGACGCGGGCTTCGCGGCCGGCGAGACCGTCATCAAGATGCGCGCGCCCTATGCCGAGGTCATCAACTACACCAAGGATCTGCGCTCCATGACCCGCGGCTCCGGCTCCTACACGCTCACCTTGGAAGGCTACGAGCAGGCGCCGGCCGACGTGACGAAGAAGCTCGTGGAAGCCTACGAGGCCGCCCGCGCCGCCGGAAACTAACGGCATTCTCATAGCAGAATGGGACGGAGCGAAAACGCTCTGCCCCATCCCACAAGGGCGGACTTCGGTCCGCCCTTTTCGTTGCGCGAGAGCGTGGCGCTCCAATCCGTAGGGGCAGACCTTGGTCTGCCCTCCTCAAGCGCGGCGCCCTCACCTGAGGAGGGGCGACCAAGGTCGCCCCCTACGGAGGACGGAACGCAACAACGCCCAGCTCCGAGCCCTATTTTCCAGAAAATTTCCATGGCTCGTAAAAATTTTTCTTGACTCGGGCTTCACGCCGTAGTATTTTAGCGAATTGCAACTTTTTTGCAGATTTGCGATGGACGTGAAGGAGGAACAGCCTCGTGGCAATGGATAAGAAATCCGCTCCCACCAGCCTTTACAGGGATCGCCGAAGCTTCGCGAAGATTCCCGACGTCATGGACGTCCCGAACCTGATCGCTATCCAGACGGAAAGCTTCGACTGGTTCAAGAACGAGGGCTTGGCCCAGGCGTTCGCCGATGTGTGCCCGATTGAGAACAACACCGGCGACATGTGCGTCGAATTCGGTAAGCACGAGTTCGGCGAGCCCAAGTACACGGTGGACGAATGCAAGGAGAAGGACGTCACCTACCAGGCGCCGCTCTTTGTGGAGATCCGCTTCATCAACCGTGAGACCGGCGAGATCAAGGAGCAGGAGGTGTTCATGGGCGACTTCCCGCTCATGACGCCGCGCGGCACCTTCATCATCAACGGCACCGAGCGCGTGGTCGTCTCCCAGCTCGTGCGCTCCCCGGGCGTGTACTTCGCCTCTGAGCGCGACAAGACCTCCGACAAGACCATCTACAACGCGAAGGTCATCCCTTCCCGCGGTGCGTGGCTCGAGTTCGAAACCGACAAGCGCGACCTGCTCTCCGTGCGCATCGACCGCAAGCGCAAGCAGCCGGCCACCCTGCTCGTGCGCGCCCTCGGCCTGGCCGAGACGCGCGAGGAGATCATCGAGCTTTTGGGCTCCTCCGAGATGGTGCTGCGCACGCTCGACCGCGACCCCGCCACCACCAAGGAAGAGTCGCTCATCGAGCTGTACAAGCGCTTCCGTCCCGGCGAGCCGCCGACGATCGATTCCGCCCGCACGCTGCTCGACGGCCTGTTCTTCAATCCGCAGCGCTATGACCTGGCCAAGGTCGGTCGCTACAAGATGGACAAGAAGCTCGGCTTCACCCCCGAGGAGAACGACTCCTCCACGCTGACCAATGAGGACATCATCCGCACGATGCGCTACATCATCGGTCTGCACAACGGCGACGAGGGCTTCGTCACCGACGACATCGACCACTTCGGCAACCGCCGCATCCGCAGCGTGGGCGAGCTGATCCAGAACCAGTTCCGCATCGGCCTGTCGCGTATGGAGCGCGTGGTGCGCGAGCGCATGTCCATGCAGGAGCCCGACGAGATCACGCCGCAGTCGCTCGTGAACATCCGCCCCATCGTGGCCGCCATCAAGGAGTTCTTCGGAAGCTCCCAGCTCTCGCAGTTCATGGATCAGTCCAACCCCGCCGCCGGCATTACGCACAAGCGCCGTCTGTCGGCTCTGGGCCCGGGCGGTCTGTCCCGCGAGCGCGCCGGCTTCGAGGTGCGCGACGTCCACACCTCCCACTACGGCCGCATGTGCCCCATCGAGACGCCTGAAGGCCCGAACATCGGCCTTATCGGCTCTCTGGCCACCTATGGCCGCATCAATCCCTACGGCTTCATCGAGACGCCCTACCGCCGCGTGATCGACGGCAAGGTGACCGACGAGATCGACTACCTGACCGCCGATGAGGAAGAGAACTTCACCATCGCCCAGGCCAACGACTGTTCGACTGGAAACCCGCGAGTTCGGCTACACCGACGAGGACGGCGTCTTCCACAAGTCGCCGCGTGCTCGCCCGTACCACCGACACCAACGGCGTGTTCGGCGAGGCCATGGACGTGCCGCCGGAGATGGTCAACTACATGGACGTGTCGCCGCGCCAGATGACCTCCGTGGCTACCTCGCTCATTCCGTTCCTCGAGCACGACGACGCCAACCGCGCCCTCATGGGCTCGAACATGCAGCGCCAGGCTGTGCCGCTGCTGCGTCCGAGCGCCCCGCTCGTGGGTACCGGCATCGAGCACCGCATCGCGGTGGACTCCGGCGAGATCCTCGTGGCCCAGCGCCCCGGCGTGGTCGATTATGTGGACGGCCAGACCATCATCATCCTGAACGACGACGGCGAGTACGACGAGTACCTCATTCCGAAGTTCCAGCGCTCCAACCAGTCCGGTTGTATCAACCACCGTCCCATCGTCCGCAAGGGCGACGAGGTGCAGGCCGGCGACGTGCTGGCCGACGGCCCGTCCTGCGATGGCGGCGAGCTGGCGCTCGGCCAGAACCTTATGATCGCCTACATGCCGTGGGAAGGCTACAACTACGAGGACGCTATCATCGTGTCCGAGCGCGTCGTGGCCGAGGACCTGCTGACCTCCATCCACATCTCCGAGTACGAGGTGGATGCCCGCGACACGAAGCTGGGCCCCGAGGAGATCACCCGCGAGATCCCCAACATCTCCGAGGACATGATTTCCGACCTGGACGCCGACGGCATCATCCGCGTGGGCGCCGAGGTGTTCCCGGGAGACGTGCTGGTGGGCAAGGTCACCCCGAAGGGCGAGACCGAGCTCACCGCCGAGGAGCGCTTGCTTCGCGCCATCTTCGGCGAGAAGGCCCGCGAGGTGCGCGATACGTCGCTGAAGGTGCCCCACGGCTCCGGCGGCCGCGTCATCGGCATCTACCGCTCCTCCCGCGAGGCCGGCGATGATCTGGCCCCCGGCGTGAACGAGCTCGTGCGCATCTACGTCGCTCAGAAGCGCAAGGTGCAGCAGGGCGACAAGCTGTCCGGCCGTCACGGCAACAAGGGCGTTATCTCCCGCGTGCTGCCGGTGGAGGACATGCCCTACCTCGCCGACGGCACCCCGATCGACGTCATCCTGAACCCCCTGGGCGTTCCGTCCCGTATGAACGTCGGCCAGCTGCTCGAGAACCACCTCGGCTGGGCCGCCAAGTGGGGCTGGTCGGACGCCGAGGAGACCGACGAAGTCGTGGAGGGCCCGATGTACGTGGCCACGCCCGTGTTCGACGGCGCCACGGAGAAGGAGATCTCCGATGCCATCGAGAAGGCGAACCGCAACCTCATCAACATGAACCACGCGAAGTACGGCGACATGGCCCGCGACGAGCTGGTGCCCCAGCTGACGCGCACCGGCAAGACGTGGCTGTACGACGGCCGCACCGGCGAGAAGTTCCGCGAGCCCATCACCGTCGGCCAGACCTACATCCTGAAGCTCGGCCACATGGTGGACGACAAGATTCACGCTCGCTCGACCGGCCCCTACAGCCTCATCACCCAGCAGCCGCTGGGCGGCAAGGCCCAGTTCGGCGGCCAGCGTTTCGGCGAGATGGAGGTGTGGGCGCTGTACGCCTACGGCGCCTCCAACGTGCTGCAGGAGATCCTCACGGTGAAGTCCGACGACACGTCGGGCCGCGTGAAGAGCTACGAGGCCATCGTGAAGGGCGAGAACATCCCGGCGCCGGAGGTGCCCGAGTCCTTCAAGGTGCTCGTGAAGGAAATGAAGTCCCTGTGCTTGAACGTCGAGCTCGAGGGCCACGATATGCAACCCATCAGCGAGGACGAGATCGAGGACTACAGTGCTGACCAGGCGCTTTACGCCGCACTTGTCGCTGATGCCAAGAAGACCGAAGACGAAGAGGCCAACGCCATCGATGCCCTGGCTGCCGAGCTGGGCGACCTGATGAGCGGTCTTGAGTCCGACCTGAACACCGACCTCATCGGTGGCGGAGAGGAGGCCTAACCCCATGACGGAATTCGACGTCAACAACTTCGACGCCCTGCGCATTTCGCTCGCTTCCGCCGAGGACGTGCGCAGCTGGTCCCGCGGCGAGGTAAAGAAGCCCGAGACCATCAACTACCGTACCTTGAAGCCTGAGAAGGACGGCCTGTACTGCGAGAAGATCTTCGGTCCCGCCAAGGACTGGGAGTGCGCCTGCGGCAAGTACAAGCGCGTTCGCTTCAAGGGTATCGTCTGCGAGCGCTGCGGCGTGGAGGTCACCCGCTCCAAGGTGCGCCGCGAGCGCATGGGCCACATCGAGCTGGCCGCGCCCGTGAGCCACATCTGGTACTTCAAGGGCTCCCCGTCGCGTCTGGGCTACCTTCTGGACATTCCGCCGAAGGAGCTTGAGAAGGTTCTGTACTTCGCCAGCTCCATCATCACCTCGGTGGATAAAGAGGCCCCGCGAGGAGGACATCGACGACTTGCGCGACGAGCTTGCCGCCGATATGGAAGAGCTGGACGCCGAGCGCGACCGCCTTATCGAGGCCACCCGCAAGCTGTCCACCGACTACGTGCCGGAGGAGGACGACTTCGTCGACGATCTCGATGACGACGAGCGCCTCACCCCCGAAGAGGTGGAAGAGGAGATCGCCGACATCTACGAGGAGTTCAACGAGCGCAAGGCGCTGCGCCAGGACGCTTTCGACGCCTTCATGAAGATCGAGCCGAAGCAGCTCATCGGCGACGAGGCCCTCTACCGCGAGATGCGCGCGAACTACCGCGACTACTTCACCGGCGGCATGGGCGCCGAGTCGGTGCGCGACCTTCTGGACGCCATGGATCTGGAGGCGACCTCTGAAGAGCTGCGCGAGGTCATCGCCACGGGCAAGGGCCAGAAGCGCGCCAAGGCCGTGAAGCGCCTGAAGGTGGTGGATGCGTTCCTCAAGTCGGACAACAAGCCTTCCGACATGATCCTGGACGTCATCCCGGTCATTCCGCCCGATCTGCGCCCCATGGTGCAGCTCGACGGCGGCCGCTTCGCCACGTCGGATCTGAACGATCTGTACCGCCGCGTCATCAACCGCAACAACCGCCTGAAGCGCCTGCTCGACCTCGGTGCTCCCGAGATCATCATCAACAACGAGAAGCGCATGCTGCAGGAGGCCGTGGACTCGCTGTTCGACAACGGCCGTCGCGGTCGCCCCGTGACCGGCCCCGGCAACCGTCCGCTGAAGTCCATCTCCGATATGCTCAAGGGCAAGCAGGGCCGCTTCCGTCAGAACCTGCTCGGCAAGCGCGTCGACTACTCCGGCCGTTCCGTTATCGTCGTCGGCCCGTCGCTGAAGCTGCACCAGTGCGGTCTGCCTCAGCAGATGGCGCTGGAGCTGTTCAAGCCCTTCGTCATGAAGCGCCTGGTCGAGCTTGAGTATGCCGCCAACATCAAGGCCGCCAAGCGTGCCGTCGATCGCGGTGCCAGCTACGTGTGGGACGTGCTGGAAGAGGTCATCGTCGACCATCCGGTGCTGCTGAACCGCGCACCAACCCTGCACCGTCTGGGCATCCAGGCCTTCGAGCCGGTGCTCGTCGAGGGCAAGGCCATCAAGCTGCATCCGCTCGTCTGCACCGCCTTCAACGCCGACTTCGACGGCGACCAGATGGCTGTGCACGTGCCGCTGGGCGCCGAGGCTCAGGCCGAGGCCCGCGTGCTGATGCTGTCCTCTAACAACATCAAGTCCCCGGCCCACGGCCATCCGCTGACCGTGCCGACCCAGGACATGATCATCGGCCTGTACTACCTGACGGCCATGCGCGACGGCTTCCCCGGCGAGGGTCGCATGTTCATCGATTTCGATGACGCCCTGAACGCCTACGACGCCCGCGCCGATCTGGACCTGCAGGCCAAGATCCAGGTGCGTCTGCCCTACAACACGAAGGTGGCCACCGCCTTCGGCGTGTTCGAGGACCACAAGGAGGGCGAGCGCATCGAGACGAGCGTCGGCCGCATCATCTTCAACGATGTGCTGCCGCCGGACTATCCCTTCCTGAACTATGAGATGAACAAGAAGGAGATCAGCCGCCTGGTCGAGGACGTCACCAACACCTACGATCTGTCCGAGGTGCCGCCGATTCTCGACGGTCTGAAGGACGCCGGTTTCCACTACGCCACCCGCGCCGGTGTTACCGTGTCGGTGTACGACGCCACCATCCCGCCCTCCAAGCCGGCCATTCTCGCCCAGGCCGATGAGCGCGTCGCCGCCATCGACGAGGACTACGAGATGGGCCTCATGTCCAACGAGGAGCGCCACAAGCAGGTCGTCGACATCTGGAACGATGCCAACGAGGAGGTCGGCGAGGCCATGGCGGAGAACTTCGACAAGTTCAACCCCATCTACATGATGGCCTTCTCCGGCGCTCGAGGCAACATCAAACAGATTCGCCAGCTCGCCGGTATGCGCGGCCTTATGTCCGACCCGAAGGGCGAGATCATCGACCGTCCGATTAAGGCGAACTTCCGCGAGGGTCTGTCCGTTCTGGAATACTTCATTT
>ENA-OPYT01000395-OPYT01000395.1-human-gut-metagenome-genome-assembly--contig:-NODE-395-length-13622-cov-7.788959_pt1 | contig 13622 bp, 16 predicted proteins | sample MGYA00242636_ERZ504480 | MGnify/ENA primary metagenome ERZ504480 (study PRJEB26092, sample SAMD00036228) | human gut metagenome | host: Homo sapiens | study: EMG produced TPA metagenomics assembly of...
TCGTCTTGCGGGCGAGTATTGTAAAGTCGAGCGCTCCCTGGTAGCAGAAAGCCGTGCTGCCCTCCTGCTGCGGATCGCCGTAGCTGATCGTCGCCGTATAGTCGCCGCTGGGCATGAAGGGGGCCGTTATATTCGCTGAGCGTGGTGTATTCGGCGAGGTATTCCGCTGTCGCGGTGCCTTCTTTGCCTTTTACGACCAGCTTGAAGCTGTTGCCGGACGGCTTGCAGTTGTCCGGTTCTTCCGAGGTAATCTACGAGGAAGAAGGCAAAAGGACGGCTATCCCTCACAGCACGGATTTTTCACACCGTCCGTCCGTGAGCTGTTATGCCCCGCAGAACCGTCACAGCGAATCATTCCATATCTGCACCGATGCCGATTTCCTTACGGTCGGCGTTCCGTTGGAAGCAGCCGGGCATATCGGAATCCATGCGTCGCCCACCCGGATTACTGACAGAACCCTATACTTGACAGAGGCGTTACGCCTGCAAGCGGTGGAGGACGGTATCCGGCATTACGGAAACAGCGTCTTTACCGGGGCGCTCTCTTCGGAGTTCTTTTCCCCGGGCCTTTCCGGAAGCGGATGGGCTGTCCGCCGGAACCGGACGACAGGAGGCGTCTCCGCCACATTCGACGAGGTGGTGGCCCGCCGTAAGTTCCGCGCCTATGAGTTCGAGGTCAAAAGACTTCGGTAACCAACGGTTCCTTCTGGATCAGCGACAGCTGTTCGGGAGACACCGTGGAAAAACTGTCATAATCCATGTCCGTATTCCGTTATCCGACATACAAGATCCGTATCGCCCCCGACTCGCAGAAGACACAGGGACTGCAAGCCGGGGATATCATCCGCAGGCAATATGCCGAACGGGAGCGTACCGTCTATTCGCTGATGTGCGTGACAGAAACCGGAACGGAGCTTGTCGGAGACAAGGACGCTCCTTATTTCATCGGGGCATTGCTGGACGGGGACGAACCGCAGGGCGGTGAACTGCTGGACTTCGTGCGGATTACCAACCTGTTCGATACGGCACGCAGCGGAGCCTTGTACCTGACGGCTTCTGACAGCGATTCACCCTATATGGATGTCATCGACGGCATGGCGACCGAACGCTCCCTGTGCTATCCCGTCATGGACGGAGGCATGGCGGGAGTGCCGGACAAGTCCAGATACGCCGTTTATGGCAGCATGCTGCAAACGGAATACCTGGATGCCGATTCGGAAGCGACACGCGTTGTCCGCATCATCCGCAATGCGGAACCGGCAGGAAACGCTTCCTTCGGGCTGATGCTGACATTGGAAGAACCGGTCGGATACCCGGAGCGCCTGCTGGTATCGTTCAAGGTCAGGTCTTCCAAAACATCAGGTTCCGTACCGATCCGGTTCGGCTATACGAACCGTGAAAAGACGGATGCGGAAGATGAAATCTCCATCGGCCGGGAATGGAAGTACAAGTTATGGGTCATCACCGTGGATTACCCGGCACAGTACAGCCGGAGCCTGTTTCTTGAGCTGACATCAAGCCTGGCCTCCGAGGGGGACTGGTGCGAGGCCGCCGACCTGAACATTGTCCGTCTTGCCTCCGTATCCGCTTTCAGCGAGGCGAGCAAGGCCCGTGTGGGAAAGGTCAGCGGCATCATCGATCCGGTCTTCGGCATGTTGGATGGTTACGGGGCCTATTTCCAGAATCTCTATGCCACACGCAATGTCAATATAGCCGGCACGCTTACCGCGGGAGACGAGAACGGTTTTTCAAGCACGTTTTATGTGGGCAAAATCCACAAGAATGTCATACCCGACAGCCTGTCCTGCCGGTTCAGCCATTCGGAAGAGCTGGATGAAACATCTCCCGCCGGACTCGGGCGGTGTGTACGGATAGCCGGAGACAGTCTTCTTGGTGCGCAAAGTGCCGCCTGGCGGGAGGCTCATACAGGAGTCTGTTATTGTTTCTCAGTCTGGATAAAAGCGGAAGATACGGCAGCCATCCGGTTCTATCAAGATGAGCACCTTGTCGGTGATCGGACGGTGGCTGCCGGTAAAGGATGGGTCCGTTATAATGTCCCGTTCCTCATACGCGGGTCAGATTCCCCCGTCATGTATCTCGGCATTGCCGCTTCCGTCCCCCTGTCGTTGTCCGCCCCTCAATTGGAGGCCGGAAAGACGTGACCCCCTATCAGGCGACCGATGAAGCCTTGTCCTACACGGACGATTACGGTGCCTGGTTCAACAAGGGAGGTATCGGGGGTACCATACCAGAATCCCCTGTTGCGGCTGAACGAAGACGGCTCGATCGCTTCACGGGACGGTTCTTTCGTCATCAATCCGGACGGGACGGGCCATTTCGCCTCGGGACGGTTCAAGTGGGGCAAGGATACCATCGAACTGCGCGGTGTGACCATCCGTTGGGAAGACCTCGATGAGGAGGCGCAGGAACTGCTCAAGCCCCGTTCCGTCTCCCTGACAGGCGGCACGGCGTTCCATTTCAAGGACGAGCTTTCAGGCGCATGCGAGCCGGAGAATATCCCGCTTGTGGCGACCGAATACAATTTCGAGCCGGAAAGCCGGCAGTGGGAATACCTTGCCGCTGACGGCATATGGAAAGATGCCGGATGCAATGCCGCCGTGTTTGAAATGACACCCTTGTTTCATGGCTGGGAAGGACGCGACGTGCTGACCCTCCGCTACACGGCAACATACCGTAATGAAAAAATCAGTGCGGCTCATACCTTTTTCAAACTTTACGACGGATTGCCCTCCTATACTGTTTATGTGGAGTCTGAAAACGGCACGACATTCCGCAACGGAATCGTCTCGACGGTACTCCGTGCCAGGGTATACAGGGGAGGCGAAGAAATCACGCCGCTCATTCCCGACGGCAATTTCCGCTGGATACGGACGAGCCGCGATACGGAGAACGACAGGATATGGAACGCCGCACCGCGTTACGGCAGGGAGATAGAGATAACCGGCGGGGACGTGTGGCGCAAAGCTGTTTTCGACTGTGAAGTGAATATATCAACAACATTACAATAAGCATATGGCAATTAAAGGTAAGTATTCGATAAACTCCCTCGTATAATGGGTAACGTATGTTCATAATATCGTTTATTCATTTTATCGTTCTATGATTTATTGTTACATCAATTCAACCAAAAGATGTGCAGGGTTCTATAGAAGTTGATATTTTTCCTACTAATGGAGCGGATAAAAGGGAGTTTCCCCCCTTTTCCCTTATTTTCCTGTGATAAATGGGATAAAGCGGTATTTTTATCCCTGCTTTCCCGCCATAATTGGTATAAAAGGGTATTCTTTCCCTTATTTTCCCTATTTATCGGGGATAATGAAGATAAAAACGGCACTTTATTCCCTATTTTCCCGTCTTGATTGGTATAAAACGGTAGTTTTCCCGTGTTTAGGCGGGATTTATGAAGGTATCAGGAGTCTTTCTTGGGAGATTCCGGTGGCGTAACGGATAATATCTTGCCACCGGATAACAGATTGTCAGGTAATAATTCGGCCAGATCCATCGAGTAGTCATCGTCATAATCATGTACATGTTCAAGGAAGTAGATCAGCCACGTGCGGAAGTCAGCCCCGGCAGCCTTGCAGCAGCCGAAGAACGAGTAGAGCACCGCTGCATCTTCAGCGGCATCATTATTGCCACAGAACAGGTAATTACGTCTGCCGCACGCGACAGGCCGCACTTTATTTTCTATCTCGTTATTATCCGGTCTGTAGCGACCGTCAAGATGGTATCTGGAGAGTTTGTCGAACCTTCCGTATGTATATTTTATGGCTTTTCCGATAGGACTGCCTTTCATCACTTTGGGATATTCATTGACCAGCCATTTCTCGAAGCGCACAAGTATGGGATATGCAAGACGTGTCCTAAGTTCAGCCCTCTGTTCATAGGTCAGGCGTTCATCGTCAGCCTTGCGCTCCACGTCATAAAGCAGCTGTATCTGTTCGAGCGCATAGTCGGCACGCTGCGTGTCATTCTTTCTTGCCTCCCAAAAATATCTGCGCGCATGGGCCCAGCAGCCAAGAAGGATAATGCCTTTCTTGGCGTCCAGCATCTCGTACCTTTCGTACCCGTCCGTCTGTATGGCTCCCCGGAACTTGCCGAAGAGTTTCAGCACCACCTTTCCACTTCGGGAACCCTTGTCATAGTAAAAGAACTGACGTCCGGTCATGACGCTGCGCACAAGCCAGATATAACCTTTGACCGTCTTGTGTCTCTCGTCATTCATCACGGGGATTGTCGTCTCATCCGACTGTATGTAGTCAGTCTGCATCACCAGATCCCATAATCGGAAGTACAGGGGTCTTAGCAGATCCGCCACATCCTTGAACCAGTCGTTGACCGTTGACGCGGGGAGGTGTACCCCCACACGCTTGAACTGTTCCAGTTGTCTGTGGAACGGTATGTGATCCACATATTTCCCTATCATCATGTCTGCCAGCAATGAGGCGGAGGCATAGCTCTTTGCTATCGGCATGACGGGAAGCGGGCCGGTCCTGAACTCGTCCGTCCCCTTCCGTTTGGCTGTATGGCGCACTATCCTGCGGATATAGAACTTCTCGGGCTCGTGCATAAGGATCTCGGTCACTTCCTCTCCGGGAAGGAGCGTCCACTCCTCCGGATTATACCCTTCGGGATATATATGAACCTCCTCACGCGCAAGATTTTCCGGAAGGGATTTTCTCGTAGGATGTTGCCTCCTCGCTTTTTTACGGGCGATGATCGCTTCTCTGGTAGCCTTCAGCTCCTTTTCCGCTTCCTCTGCGGCTTCAGCCTCCCGGGGAAGCATGTCGAAGCCTTCAAAATCCAGCCAGCGGTCCTGGGCGTCAGGCTTTATGAACTTTTCCGCCTTCTTCCCGTACAACTGCCGTTCAAGATAGGATACACGTTGTTCCAGACTGTTGATTTTTGCTTCCTTTTGGGCGATTATGGCATCCTTGTCAGACAATAAAGCCTCATACGCCTCTTTGTCCGCAGCTTCAAGGGGCTGCGTGGACACCATCTCCTTCAACCGGCTGTTTTCTCTATACAGACAGTCGCATTTGTGCATGAGATCCTTTATCAGTAATTCCTTATCGGTTGGCATAATCGTTTAATTATGATGCCAAGATACTAAAAAACAGCCGGAATACGACATTGTATATGTTATAATTTGTTACAACTACAACCCATGGAAACCACTTCTTTTATAACGCCTGACCTTGCTGCCGTCCATTCCCTGGACCATCATCACAAGGTCATTCCAGAAGGTTTCAATCGCTTTAATCCGACCTTCCTCCGTATTTATGACCGGCAGATGGAAGTGCCCCTGTTCCAGTTTCATGTGGTATATCACCAGACCACCATATTCCATATGGAGGATTTTCATACAGGTACAGTTCGCATTGATAAAAATGAAAGCGTCACCGTCCCGTACATTCTTTCCCATCTGGTTGGTCACGATGCCGCTAAGCGTATAAAAGCTCTTACGCATGTCTGTCGGATACGGGTAAAGATAATATCTGTTGGATTCATTCAAAGAAAACATAGGCTAACGGTTTGAATTCAAAAATATCAGGGTTTGCAATACCTCCGGTGACAAAGGGCTGTTCAAGCGGACTGTGACGCCATTGGGATAGGAGATCTCACATAGCGGCTGGGGAATTGGCGACGGGCTGACCGGAGGGGCAGACTGAAGGGATTTCTCCTTATGGGGAAGACTGACCTGTCCCTTACTGTTTACCTTTACCGGGATAAAGCCGCCTTTGCGCAGCAGCTTGGAACGCCACGCGTAGAAACGTTTGGGACGAATACATTCATTCGAACAAAAATCTATAACTGAAAGTCCGCTCGACTTGAAACGGGCATAAATAGATTCAAAATCTTCCATGGTCCATTGATGTGACATAATGATTGAGCTTTTTTACTTTGGCTACAAAAGTAACATCACATTTTTAGAATGAAAGGGGGAGTTTATCGAATACTTACTCAACAACAGTGACTGCAAGATTCTTCTTGACCAGCGGAAATACATGAACAAGTTCGACCATATCCAGCGGCTTCTCGGACTGACCGACAAGGAACGCGGACAGATCCTGTCCATTAACCAAGCCAACCATCCCGGACGTTTCTACCGTGAGGTCTGGATCGGTCTTGGCGGTACCCACTCGGCCGTGTATGCCACGGAAGTCAGCGATGAGGAATATGCCGTATATACCACGGAAGAGTCGGAAAAGCTGGAATTGCAGAAGCTGGCCAGGGAACTGGGCGGAAATCTGGAACTGGCCGTGAAACGCATTGCGGAAATGAGAAGGGAAAGGAAAAGGTCAAACGGTAAAGCATGACGGTTATGAATGACAGTTTTGAATCGGATGAAAGAAAGCGTAAGGAGACCATTGAATGTCTCTACTGGTCCCTGATGAACGGATGGGACATACCGAAGGATATCCGTGAATATTACGGATTTTCAGAAGACTATGAGCTGTATCACCGGCTTGAAAGTATGGAACCGGAAGATTACAGGGAAAGAAGGCTCAGAGGCGAGATACCTGATGCCGTAGAGGTCGATGTAAGACTGACACATGCTGTGGAGAAGGTCTTCGAGCGGCTTTGTTCCCCTCCTCCCGTACAGTATCTCGACAAGCTGTACGGGGAACTGGAAAAGCTGGGAGGTTTCATCGCCAACCCGAAGAATATTGACAGCCCTTTCATTAATTCCTGTTTTCTCATGAAATACGGCATTGACCGGAATTCCCCGGATGAAATCAGGCGGCAACAGTCAGAAAAGGCCTATAAGGAACTTTATGCCAGGTTTGAAACCATGGTTGGCCTGAAGTCCCCAAACAAAAAGGACGATGCCATTATCCGCAAGGAATGCCGGCAGCCAGCCTGTAAGGACAGGCCGACCGGAAAAGTCCGCATCCCTGTCAGTCCGAAGCCAAAGAGACGCAAGATGGGACTTTGAGAGATTCAGTAAAACAAGAACAACATCATTAAAAAGACAAGACATGAAAAACAGACAGTTGTACAGACTGGCCGCCTGCCTGATCGGGGCGGCATCACTGCTGTTGCAGAGCTGTAGTGAAAGCAGGTTCAAGGACTGTGACCGCCTGTGCGGTTCATGGAGCAGTGTGGAAGGCAAGCCCGATGTCCTTATATATAAGGAAGGGGACGCCTACAAGGTGACGGTTTTCGCCCGCAGCGGAAAGACACGGAAGCTGAAGCCGGAAACCTATCTGCTGGTGGAAGAAAACGGTAACCTGTTCATCAATACCGGCTACCGCATAGACATCGCCTACAATGAGGCGGCTGACGTATTGACCTTTTCTCCGAACGGTGACTATGTAAGGAAGGAGGTGCGTCCATGAGAAAAAGACTGCTGCTGCTTTGTGCAGGAACCTTTTTTCTTGCCGGACAGATACGGGCACAGTGGGTGGTGACCGATCCGGGAAACCTTGCCCAGAGTATCATCAACATGTCGGACAATATCGTGCATACCTCTTCAACCGCGACAAGTACCGCCCAGAATTTTGCGGAGACGGTGAAGATATACCAGCAGTACAAGAAATACTATGATGCCCTGAAGTCCGTCAACAATCTGGTGAAGGATGCCCGTAAGGTCAGTGAGATCATCCTGATGGTCGGTGACGTGTCGGAAATCTACGTGACCAATTTCCAAAAGATGCTGGGTGACGAGAACTTTTCTCCCGAAGAACTGGATGCCATCGCTTTCGGTTATACCAAACTTCTGGAAGAGAGCAACGGGGTGTTGCAGGACCTCAAGCAGGTAATCAACGTCAGCACCCTTTCCATGACCGACAAGGACCGTATGGACGTGGTGGATGACTGTTATGCCAGTATGCGCCGTTACCGCAATCTCGTGAATTACTATACGAACAGGAATATAGCCGTGAGTTTTCTGCGTGCCCGCAAGAAGAATGACCTTGACCGTGTCCTGAAGCTCTATGGCAATGACACCTCCAAATACTGGTAACCTATGGTATTGTTATCCGTGGATTTCTCGAATCTCCATACCATTCTGGAGAGCCTTTACAATGAAATGATGCCCCTTTGCGGGGATATGCTGGATGTGGCCAAGGGACTTGCCGGACTCGGTGCCCTGTTCTATGTGGCCGTCCGTGTCTGGCAGTCGCTTGCCCGTGCCGAACCGATAGACGTGTATCCGCTTCTGCGTCCGTTTGCGATAGGCATCTGCATCATGCTTTTCCCGACCCTGGTACTCGGAACGATGAATACGGTGCTGAGTCCGATTGTGCAGGGAACCCACAAGATGCTTGAGGGGCAGACGATGGACATGCAGCAGTACCGTGAGCAGAAGGACAGGCTGGAACGTGAAGCCATGCTCCGTAATCCGGAAACGGCCTATCTGGTCAGCGATGAGGAGTTTGACCGTCAGCTGGACGAGCTCGGATGGTCGCCCGATGCCATGGCAACCCGCATGGGCATGTATATGGAAGTGGGCATGTACAATCTGGAAAAGAATATCCGTGACGCCTTCCGCAGTCTGCTGGAACTGCTTTTTGCCGCGGCATCCCTGCTTATAGATACGGTAAGGACCTTTTTCCTGGTGGTATTGTCCATCCTTGGTCCCATTGCCTTTGCCTTCAGTGTGTGGGACGGTTTCCAGTCCACGCTCAGCCAGTGGTTCACACGTTACATTTCCGTCTATCTGTGGCTTCCCGTGAGTGACCTTTTCAGCTGTATGCTGGCCAAAATTCAGGTGCTTATGCTGCAGAACGACATCCTGGAGCTCCAGAACAATCCGAACTATTCGCTGGACAACTCCAATTCGGTATATGTGATCTTCATGCTGATAGGTATCATCGGATATTTTACCGTGCCGACCGTGGCCGGATGGATTGTGCAGGCAGGTGGTGCCGGAAACTACAACCGGAACATCAACCGTACCGCGACCAAGACCGGAGGATTTGCAGCCGGTGCCGCAGGTTCCGGACTGGGAAATATCGGAGGGCGTCTGCGTGGAAAAATAAACAGAACAGGAACATAAAAATCATGAAAACAGATGGAATTCAAATCACTGACCAATATTGAAAGCAGTTTCAGACGGATACGTCTGATGCTTGCGGTCTTTGTCGGATGCTGCACGCTTGTAACCGTTTTTGCCCTGTGGAACTCATACCGCTTTGCTGAGAAACAGCGTGAGAAAATTTATGTACTCGATGGCGGCAAGTCACTGATGCTTGCCCTTTCGCAGGATCTTTCACAGAACCGTCCGGCTGAAGCCAGGGAGCATGTCAGAAGGTTCCATGAGCTCTTTTTCGGGCTGTCGCCACAGAAGGATGCCATCGAGCACAATATCAACCGTGCCTTGCAGCTGGCGGATAAAAGTGCCTATCATTACTATGTGGATTTTGCCGAGAAAGGATATTACAACCGTTTCATTTCCGGCAACATCAACCAGGTGGTACGGGTGGACAGCGTGGTCTGCGACTTTTCCGGCTACCCCTACAGGGCCAGGACGTATGCCCGCCAGATGATTGTCCGTGAGAGTAACGTGACGGAACGTTCGCTGGTGACTGACTGCCAGCTTCAGAATACGTCCCGTTCCGATGACAACCCCAACGGCTTTATCATCGAACATCTGACCATACTGGAAAACAAGGACATAAGGAGTGTAGAGCGATGAAAAGGAACCTGACGAGACAGGCGGACCTGCAACTTAGGAGGTTCTGCCACAGACTTACCGTGAAACAGCGCAAGGCCGTTCTCTGGATACTGTTTGTCCCGTTTGCCGCCGTATGTGTCTATACGGCATACCGGCCGTTTATGGGCAGTAAGAACCGGGAGTCCGGAATGGAATTTATGGAAAAGGATTCACTCCGTATGGAGTTCATTCAATCTATTGTAAGAAATGGAGAAAGAAAAAGTCAAGAAAGTAATGGAACGGCTGATGAAACCGTTCAGGCTCCGGTCTTCAAAGGACAGGAAGCCGCTGAGTGAGGAACAGAAACGCAAACGCGCCGGATTTGTGGTGTATCCGCTGATGTTCCTGCTGTGTCTGGGAAGTTTCTATCTGATATTCTCACCTTCCGGGCAGGAACGGGAGCGGCAGGATAAAGGACAGGGATTCAATACGGAAATCCCTTCTCCCGAGGACAGCCGCCTGGAAGGAAACAAGAAGGATGCCTATGAAAAGGCTCTGATGGAACAGGAAAGCAGGAAAAGGAAGACATTCTTTGAAGCTGCGGAGTCCATGTTTGCCAAAGAGGAACGGAAAGACAGTGTCCGTCTTCCCGATAACATTCCACCGGAGAGGCAAACAAACACGGAAACGGAAACAGAAAAAGGAAATGCCGGACCGGTCAGTTCCTCGGCCGGAGCCTACCGTGAGATGAACCGTACGCTGGGAAGCATCTATGAACCGCGGACCGATCCGGAAAAGGAAAGGCTTCTGGAAAGGATTGAGGAACTGGAGCGTATGCAGCAACAGCAGCAGAAACAGGAGCCACTGTCAGGCATGGAGGAAAAGATGGCCCTGATGGAAAAATCCTACGAACTGGCCGCCAAATACAATAACCGTCAGGCAGTGGAGACTCCTTCTCCCGTCAGAAAAGCGGAGGACAAAAAAGCCATACCGGTGAAACAGGTTCACAATGAGGTGGTATCCTCGCTTTCCAGACCTATGAGCGACGAAGAGTTCATATCCGCCTTTTCGGGAGAACGCAATGCCGGTTTCAATACGGCTGTCGGCCGGAAGACAGTAACGGAAGGCAATACCATTTCTGCCTGTGTACACGGAACACAGACCGTATCCGACGGACAGGCCTTGCGCCTGCGGCTTACCGAGCCTATGTCCGTTGCCGGACGTTTCATACCGAAAGGGACTGTACTGGTAGGTGGCACACGCATACAGGGTGAACGGCTGGAAATCATGGTCAATGCCGTGGAATATAAGGGAACTATCCTGCCGGTGGAGCTGGAAGTCTATGATCTGGACGGACAGCAGGGAATCCTGGTGCCGGGTTCACTGGAATATGACGCTGCCAGAGAGATTGCCGCCAACATGGGAACCTCGATGAACAGCAGCATCAACATTTCCACCGATGCCGGGGCGCAGATTGCCTCCGATCTGGGAAAAGGTGTGATACAGGGCGTTTCCCAGTACATATCCAAACGGATGCGTACGGTAAAGATTACTTTGAAGGCCGGACACCGGGTACTGCTCCATTCACCGGAGAAATGAAATACAGGAAACTATGAAAGAAAAGACAACCATTAAACAAAAGCACATGAAGAAGATTCTGATGATGTTTGCCCTTTTACTGGGCGTATCGGCTGCCTGGGCGCAGCAGAGTAGCGGTGATTATTATGAGGGGCTGACCCGCAAGATCGGTTTCAGCCAGATGATTCCGCCGCATGGACTGGAAATAACGTATGACAAGACCGTCCATGTCATTTTCCCGGCTCCGGTCAAGTATGTGGATCTCGGTTCTACAAACCTGATAGCCGGCAAGGCCGACGGTGCCGAGAATGTAATCCGAGTAAAGGCCACGACACGCAATTTCAGGGAGGAGACCAATATGTCTGTAATAACCGAAGACGGGAACTTCTATACATTCAACGTGAAGTATGCCGACGAGCCGCTGCTGCTGAATGTGGAGATGTGTGATTTCATCCATGACGGAGAATCGGTGAACCGTCCCAACAATGCCATGGAAATCTATCTGACCGAGCTGGATAACGAATCCCCCCGTCTGGTACGTCTTATTATGAAATCCGTGTATGAGAATGACAAACGCCGTATTCGTCATATCGGTTGTAAGCGTTTCGGTATCCAGTATCTGCTCAAAGGGCTGTACACCCATAATGACCTGCTTTATTTCCATACCCAGGTAAAGAACTCCTCGAAGTGCCCTTTGAACGTGGATTTCATTACGTTCAAGGTGGTGGACAAAAAGGTGATGAAGCGTACGGCCATGCAGGAGCAGGTGATTTATCCGCTGCGTGCCTATAATTATGTGACACGTGTAAACGGCAGTGATTCGGAATGCACGGTATTCGCCCTTCCCAAGTTTACGATACCGGACGACAAGAAACTGGTTGTGGAGATGTATGAGAAACAGGGCGGCCGTCACCAGAGTTTTGAGGTGGTCAACGAAGACCTGGTGCGTGCAGAAACCATCAATGAACTGAAGGTGCGATGAGAACGAAAGTATTGTATATGCTGGCATTGCTGCTTGTCCTTTCCGTAGGGCAGGCAGACGCCCAGCGGATTCTGCCAAGGATGCAGGGCATGGAAATGCGTGGAGGTATGGCTTCCGATAACGGGTACTATATGGGAATGACTCTTTCAAGCTATGCCAAAGGCGGGAACAAATGGGTATATGGAGCAGAATACCTGCATATGAAACACGGTTACCGTCATGTGACCATCCCTTCGGCGCAGTTTACGGCAGAAGGCGGATATTACCTGAATTTCCTTTCCGATGCGGGAAAAGTGTTCTTCCTCAATCTGGGAGGATCGGCACTGGCCGGATATGAGACGGTAAACTGGTCCGATAAAAAGCTCTATGACGGGGCTACCCTGAAAAACGGCGATGCCTTTGTGTACGGCTGTGCCCTGACGCTGGAGATGGAACTGTACCTTGCCGACCGTGTGGCATTGACGGCTTCCTTGCGTGAGCGTTTCCTGTGGGGCGGAAGTCTCGGACATTGCCATACCCAATATGGAATCGGCATTCGTTTTATGATAAATTAGCGGGTTATGGAACTGGAACAGATTAGACGGATTTCTCTTGTCGGTTTTCTTGAAGATTTGGGGCATATGCCTGTATCCCGTAAAGGAAATGATGTCTGGTTCAGATCCCCTTTCAGAAATGAGAGAACCGCATCCTTCAAGGTGGATACGCAGCGGAATGTTTGGTTTGATTTTGGCCTCGGAAAGGGAGGTGACATCTTCCATCTTGCCGGAGAACTGACCGGAAGCACCGGTTTCATGGAACAGCTGGAGTTCCTTTCAGGGAAATCCGGCATCCTTCCCCTCCGGCCTTTACTGGAACGTAAGAAGATACCCCGCGTTTCCGGATTCGAGGACGTGAAAGTGACGGAACTGAGTCATGAGGCATTGAAAAGCTACCTGAAAGAGAGAGGAATTGATCCGGCCGTAGCCGGGAGGTTCTGCAAGGAAGTGGCATATGGAATACGGGGCAAGCGGTATTTTGCCATAGGCTTCATGAACCGGAGCGGCGGTTATGAACTGCGCAACCCGATGTTCAAGGGCTGTATCTCTCCCAAGGACATTTCCTGTGTGTCCCTGTCCGGAAAGAAACAGGATACGTGCTGTGTGTTCGAAGGGTTTATAGATTTCCTTTCGGCATTGGTATTGCGGACCGTGAAGGACGAGGACTGCCTGGTGCTGAACTCTGTATCCAATCTGGAACGGTCGTATGCCGTTCTGGAGGGTTACAGCAAAATCCGGTGCTTTCTTGACCGTGACCGGGCCGGGATTACCGCACTGGAGACTTTGAACATACATTTCGGAAATAAGGTTACGGACTGTTCCGGTCTGTATGATGGATTTAAGGACTTGAATGAATATCTGACGAAAACAAAGGAAAAACAAATGAAGACAGAAAAGAATATGA
>ENA-OPYT01000396-OPYT01000396.1-human-gut-metagenome-genome-assembly--contig:-NODE-396-length-13620-cov-3.867932_pt1 | contig 13620 bp, 16 predicted proteins | sample MGYA00242636_ERZ504480 | MGnify/ENA primary metagenome ERZ504480 (study PRJEB26092, sample SAMD00036228) | human gut metagenome | host: Homo sapiens | study: EMG produced TPA metagenomics assembly of...
CTCCTTAAAAAAAAGTTGAATCATGCAGACGATGAGTCGTTCCTTTCTTTAGAGGGATCATTGATTTTTTTTCGGTATCATTGCCACTCTTGCCATACTTTTTTAAGAACTCCATGTTCCCATGTATGGCAATTCTTATCAAAACATGCAGTGTCAGCATCCCCATGATAATGATGCATATATAATCAATTGGCATTCCGATTGTTTGTTCCAGCCAGTTTCTAACACTTTCCATACTGTCAATAGTTTATCTGTCTTTCATTAAAGCATTTCTCACATCACGGTTTGTAACCGTCTTCTCCCAATGCGGCGGCCTGTACTTCTTCCTTGAGGCATTCTTATAGAACTTCCTTGCCAACAACAGGCCACATCCGACAAGCAATACGAATATGAAAAGCATTTCACCGCCTGTCGTACCGTCCTCCAGCCAGCTCTTGACGTTCAGCAGGAGCACGGCCACGGCGAATCCGCCGTAACCGAGCAACAGATAGAAGTCGCGTACCAGCAGCCCGTGTATCTTGCACGGGTTCTCGATCCCTTTGCGCACCTTGTACTCCATGGCGGTCAGATTGAGAAGCTGACACCGGCTATCTTGCCCACGCAGAAGCTGATGACGGTCACCGCGATAAGGACATAGCCGACCATGTAGGCGACGTTCATCCATCCCTGTTTCTTGTTGCCCTCGCTGTTCTCGTCATTGATGAGTCTCCAGTTCTTTCCTATGCCTACGGCAAGCGCCATGACCATCACACCGAGGAAAACCGGCAGTGCGATGTCGTTCAGGACGGTGTTGATGTCACTTTTGATGGATTGTGCCCCTGCCGGAAGAACCGCCGCCAGCAGGACGGATAAAGTATAAATTTTCTTTTTCATTGCCTTTCTTGTTCTTTTTCAGTTATTGTTCCTTCATAATTGCCTCCGGGCTGCCAGCCGGTGATGGTGATGTCCTCTATCTCCACCCCGTTTCCGGCGGTTTTCAAAGTGTAGACATATTCCTTTCCGGATCGGAATGCCGCCGCCGGCATGACGAAGTCGTATGGATGTCCGCCGGCCACCAGCGCCACGTGCATGGCCGGACTGTCACCGGGATAGAGCAGCAGGCTTCCTGTCCCGGAGGATATTGTGCCTTTTTCCGGTTTTATCTCCAGTGAGCCCGTCAGAAGACTGTACGAGGCGGAGTAGCTGTAATCCGCCACTCTGACCGCGGTGACGGCGGCGGGCATTCTGAAAGTCACCTTCGAAAGAAGATGATACAGGGTGATGGAGGCGGAGGGTGCGTTCCCGGACACCATGGTCCTTTCCGAATACAGATAGTCTGTCTGGCTCCTTGCGTCCAGGCCCATCTTTCCGCCGCTGAAGGACGGGTTGTAAGGATAATACGCATATATGCCTTTATCCCCGTCCGACAGGGAAATCTCCGCGAATGTCCATTTCCCGGACCGGTTGAGGACTCGGATGTTGTCCGGATACAGGTTTCCCGCCGTATCCGTTACAAACATGCCGAACTCGCTGACGGACATTTCCTGCCCGTCATCACCACGTGCCGTGCAGGAGCTGATGGACATGACGGCGTCCTGCTCCGGACTGTCGTTAGGGCCGGAGCAGCCGCTGAGGGCTGCAACCGGCATTACAAACGTCAGACAAATAATGAGATGATTGAATGGTTTGTCCATATTTATAGTTTTTAGTTTATGTCCACCGATACCTTTCTGTCCTGGTATACAGTGATTGACAGTTTCCTTCCGCTTTCGTTCTGGGTCAGCGTAATCGTGCCGCTACGGTCGGAAGTTGTCGGGTTTTCACTGACGGTTGCCGAGTTTGTGCCGGCACTGATCCAGGACACGTTGGCGGAAGCCGACCAGCCGATATTGCTGCGGGAGGTTTCGCTGCCGTTGGTGTATGTGATCTTCTGTGAGGTGACACTGTAGGTGACGGTTCCCCCGGTGGAGACGACGTCATCACCGCTGACGGCTCCGAGCGTGAATATGTACCCGTAGGTGATTACATCGGCGGGCTTTCCATCCTGATGGATTGTCACATGGCCTGATTTTCCTCCGTAACTTGCCGTATAGGTACAATTGCGGGATGAAGTGCTGCCATTGGCCGCCACTGTGACAGTCGTGCCGCTCCGGCTGAAGCCCGACGCGCTTCCTGACCATGAGGCGGATGAGCTCGCATCCACACTCCGGTATTCTGTGGTGGTGCCTGTTGTTATGCCGTTCCACTTCGTGTATTTCGGACGGCTTTGTGATGCTGTCGCACTCAGGCGGCTTGTGCCTCCGGATGAGCCGATACCGGACGGGCTGGCGGACACTGACAATGAGCCCGTGGTCCAGTTGCCGTACTCCGTTGTCTGACTGCCGGCGGACTGTCTGACCGTACAGGCGGCCGACCTGCCGTTTGAAGTGGCCGTGACTGTGCAGGACCTTTCAGACGCTGTTGTGTTGTTGCCTGCTGTCAGTGTTGTTCCGGACAGGCTGAATCCGCTGCCGGCTGCCGACAATGACGGTGTGGCCCTGTCTGTTTCCGTACCGCCGGAACCGCCGACACCGTTCCACGTCCATGTGCGGGTACGGGTTGCCGCCGCGCTGATGGAGGATGTGCCTCCGCTTGCGGCTATCGTGGCCGGATTGGCTGACACTGTCACGTTCCAGGCACTCCATGACGCATATTGCCTGTTTCCTGCAGACTGGGTGATCGTACAGCCGGCTGATTTACCGGCATGGGTTGCCGTATATGTTATACTTCGCGTGCTTGTTGAGGTGTTGTTGCCGGCGCTGACTGTTTTTCCGGACAGGCTGAATCCGGCTGCACTGCCCGAGATGACAGGTGTGGCGGTTTCCGTACCGGTCTTTACCCCATTGGTATATACGTCACGCGCAGCCGAGCAGGTCAGCGTTGACGTTCCTCCGGCGGCCGCGATAGTGGTCGGACTGGCGGATATGTTTACTTTCCAATCTCCGTAACCGGTTGTTCCGGCCGGCTGCTTGACTGTACAGGTCGCTGATTTGCCGGCATGGGTTGCCGTGACTGTACAGGATCTTTCAGATGTTGTTGTGTTGTTGCCTGCTGTCAGTGTTGTTCCGGACAGGCTGAATCCGCTGCCGGCTGCCGACAATGACGGTGTGGCCCTGTCTGTTTCCGTACCTCCTGAACCGCCGACACCGTTCCACGTCCACGCACGGGTACGGGCTGCATCGGCCGTGATGACGGATGTACCTCCCGTGTTTGCAACCGTTTCCGGATTGGCCGATACGGTTACACTCCAGTCGCTCCAGGATGCGTATTGTTTTGCACCGGCATCCTGTGTTATGGTCAGGCTGTTATCCGATGTTATGCCGTTGTAACTGCCTTTTACGGTAATACTTCTGGCATTTGTCGTAGTATTGTTGACAGCCAGGACCTGATTCCCGGACAGGCTGAATCCCGTCCCGGTTCCACTGAGGGAAACCGTTACATTTTCTTTTTTATCAGGATCCCGGTGGTCGTTATAATAAGTGCTGAGAACGGCTGTGACAGCCTTGTCTCCTCCGGCAGCGGGTATGTTTCCCGCAGTTGTGCTGATTTGCAAGGTCTGCCGCGTGGTAGCGGAGGACTGTTGTACCGGCAGGATGTAAGTCCTTCCGGATTCTGCCTGGGTAAACAGGACCTTGCCGTTTCGGGGAGCGGTATTCAGGTTTTCCGCCAGCCTTTATTGTTTTGCCCGCCTTGTCCGGGGTTATCCAGACGTCTGTCGTTGAAACCGTGTAATCCAATGGACTCTCAGTGCCGGGCAATGGCTTCCCGTTTATTGAATAATATTTGTTTGAAACCGTTTCGTAGTTATAGATGCCGCCGGAATAGCCGCTGCCGATGGTTTCCGGACTGACGGTAAAGGCATACTGCAGCTCTTTGCCCATGAACGGAATTACGGTAGTATGCCCCGCAAGGAATTCTTTCTTTGCCGTAAGGGTGTAGTCCTTTTTTGTGCCGTCGGCAAATAAAAGGGTAAGGAATGTACCGTCGGCATCCCGGTCCTGCGCCGGAATGACCGCAGTGAATGTGCCGCCGTCATTATACATCCGTATATCCGAGGTGGCTCCAAGGGTATTGGCGGTGCCGGTTCCCAGGTTGATATTGGCTGTAGCCTTGGCCCTTTGGATGGTCACGCCGGAAAGTGCCTCTCCCGCTTCCGGCGTATAAGTGACCTGCAGCCGGGACAGCCGGTGGGAGAAGGCGAGCGTTATGACCTTATCGGTTGTTCCGCTCCTGTTGGCCGCATACATGAAGTCGGAAAGCGTGATGCCTTCCCGCTGGTCCCCCTGTATGCTGAAATCATAATCCAACGGATTGCCCATGTCTTCCCTGTAGGGGTAATAGGCATAATAGTCCGTTTCATGGCCGGCGGCTATTTCGTTGGCGTCCCCGTCCGCCACGAACTGCGAGCCGTTCCAGACGAACCGCTTGTTGTCCGCATAGTTTCCGGACGTTTTCAAGGTTGCAGGCGCTGATGACATGCGTACTGCCGCATAGACGCCGATGGCATCCCCGGTCTCAAACGTTGTCTCGGTTGCCCGTGCTCCCCCTGCGTCAATTTCAAAGGACACGGTATCACGGCTGTGGATTGCGGTGCCTTCCTCATTCTCACAGCCCTGCAGGGACAGGAGGGTTGTCACGGCCAGCCAGGGGAAAAGGCTGTTTAAAATATTCTTCATTTTCATCGTTTTGTCTGATTATGGGGGATTGGCAGCCCCGATATGGTTTGTAACAGGGCGGGAAGAAAGGCTTCCCGCCCCTTAAAGTCAGATTACAGGTACAAGCTGGATTTCACCTTTCACATCGTCTGTCCAGGGTTCGATGGTCACACCGCTGCCATCGGCACCGCCGATGACCAGACCGTTATTCCCCAGTACGATGTCGTAGATATTACGGTAAGAGCGTTCCCATTTCGTTCCGGCCGGGAAGGTGAATTGCAGCTGCTTTCCGTCAATGGTGAACACGGCCTGCATATCCTTGCCCGCTGTCGCATCAACCGGAACGACAATGGATGAAAAGGATACGGCCTTGTCTGTCAGAGTGGCGCCGGCGCTGAATTCCACATTGCCTGCCGTCGTTTTTGTCAGGGAACCTGTTGAAATATCCATAGTGGCACGGGTATACAACGGAGTGGCGGAACCGACATTCTTCAGTGTGATTCCGGTAAGGATGCCTTCCTGTCTGTATCCTTCCGTTTTCTTCATGCGGAATACGACCTGTGAAAGGGCATGTTTCATCGTGATGTTCACATTACGGTTCAGGATGCTCGCCTTGGTGTCGCCCTGTCCGTACAGATGGTCCGTCTGGGTGGTGATGTCCACCGGAAGGGCGGAGGGGGTGGTCAGCGTGGCATCATACGGATAATAAGCGAACACCGTCGCCTCGTTCTCATCCAGCAGGATCTCTTCCGAAGTCCATCCGGCAGCTGAATAGGTGAAAGGGGTGTTGGTATAGACGGCATTCTGGTTGTACGGAGTGCCCAAAGTACCGTTGCAGACATAAAGACCCAGCTTGTCACCGGCTTCCCAGGCGGTCTTTTCCGCGCGGGAAACAGCGGGAGCACCGATGTTGGCGTTGATTTTCAAGGAGGCACGGACATCCTTGACGGTTCCTTCTTCATTCTCGGAACAGCCGCATGCCAATACGGCAAGACACGCTGCGAACAAAAACATTTTCTTCATTTTGTAAAATTTTAAATTGATGATAAAAAAACAGTATTAATAAGTAATTATTCCCTGGCCCCATTCCACATTCTGCCAGTCCTCGATGGAAGCGGATGCGGTATGTAGGGACGGGGATACGCGGACGGTGATGTCCACACTGATACCGTCAGCGGTGAAGTCCTTGAACACATCACTCAGGTCAAGATCCGCATCCACGGGCATGTCCCCGTCCAGATGAAGACGGATGACATTGCTCACCCCGGTATTGATGCCGAACACCAGCACTTCCTTCCGGAAGAAATTCTCCTTTTCAGGGGAGACGGTGAAAGGCAGGGTGGCGAAACCGCTTCCCTTTTCCCTTGTACGTACATACCGGCTTGTGGTCACGCCGTCAAGTTCGGCGGTGATTCCGGTATATTCCAGGATTCCCGTATTCGTCACCGTGATGTTGAAGACAATCCGCTGCACCATCAGTTTGCTCTCGCAGGTGACGTGCAGGGTGTCGTCAGTCATGACCGTACCGGTCACGGAAGAGGAATACGCGTATCCCTGCTCCGCCGTGATCTTTCCCTGTTCCGTCGGAACACGCAGGCGGACGGTGGCGGCGGAGCCCGCATCCTCCAGGATGTTGACATCCTTGTTGCAGGCGAGAAACTCGTAACTCCCGATATGCAAGGTCCCATACGCATCACCGCTTCCATTAAAAGGAATGGAAAGATTGTCATATTCCGCCACGCCGTTACCGGTCAGCGGAAAAACCATCAGGTTCATCTCCGCCTGTTCCGGTGTGCCCATATCGGAAGGGTGACGGAACCCGTTACGGGCGTGCAGGTATCCTTTGTAGATACAATCCTCGGTGAACAGGCCGTCACAAGAGGAAAGTGACAGCAGGGACAGGAATATGCCGGGCAGAATTCTTACTATTTTATTCATATTGCGACAGGTTTAAATTATACGTTGTTATCAGCCGGTTGATTTCCGGATCAAGACGACCGCGATAGGCTTTGGAACTGTCCAGTTCCAGTGAGCGCATGAAGGAGGACACGGCTTTGCCGTCGTCTTTCAGACGGCTGTACAGGATGGACAGCAGATAGCACACATTGGAACTTTCCGGCAGGGATTCCAATATTCCGGCAGCCCGTGCATCATAGCCCAGTGACATCAGGCAGATGGCCGTGTTGTAGTCGTTATAGTCCGACAGTATCACCAGCGCGTCCTTGTACTGCCTGTCCTCCATCAGGTCAAGACCGTGCATGTAGGCCGAGTCAAGGACGGTGGTGTATTTGAATTCCTCTATCATATCCCGGCGGTGCAGGTAGAATGCGAAGTTCACCGCACGTGCCAGAGGATAATAGTTCTCCCTGATATGCTTGTAGGCATCCGGAAAACGTTTCCGGATCCCGGCCTCCCTTGCGTCCGGATCCTTGACGGAGGACATGATATCCAGAACGGCTGACCTGTCATCCATTTCCGTATCCTGTTGTACCTTGCGGACAAGAAGCAGCCAGTCCTCGCCAATCCACCGGGGACGGATCAGGGTGTCGATGCCGGCCCTGTCATCCGTCCTTCCGGACAGGTACTCCTTCAAGGCAACGGCACGCTGCCTGGACAGGATACGGTTCGCGGCCGCGCTGCCTTCCGGGGATGCGGTGGCGGTCATGTCAATGCTGTCCATCACCAACTCACCGGTATAGGTCAGCTTGTTGATCGCTTCCAGGACTTTGTCTATTTCGGAACGGTTGTTCCCGTATTCCTCGTCAAACAGGTATCTGCCTGCCGGATAATTGATATAGGCGGTCGTATTGGCCGTGGCCTTGCGGTATATCTTCTCCTTCCTGTACCGGGGCGCATGGTCCAGGAACTGCACCATACTGCTTATATAATAGGTAATGGTATCCGAGGACGGTAAATTGGCGGAACTGCCATTGACGGCAAGTATCCTTCCGTCTACTGTCAGGTCAATACGTTTCGTGTTATCGGTAACATCCATCTCCTGCCGGTAATAATAGCTGAAGGTATTGTTCCTGTTCCTGATGACCGTATCCAGACGGGCGGCCTGGTAAGGAAACGAACCAGCTCCTCATATTTGCGTGACACCGCGTCACGTTTGCGTTCGTTCTCCGCAATGCGCTTGTAATCGAAGTATCTCTCCGCTATACGCGCCGAATCTTCCGGCGTCACCCTGCGTACCTTCAGAGGGGTGCCTTCCGAGAACATGCGGTAGCGGGACGGAATCAGCGTGGTGTCCAGGTCACGGCGGAGCCAGTAGGCGGGAAGTACGGACAGGATGGTGTTGTGGCCGGCGATGGCCATGCGGTTCCGTTCCATCTTCGCGTTGAAGTGCTGGTAACGGCGGTTCCATCTCTCAGTCCAGTCAATCCATTCCTCGCGGGCGATATAGTCATGCTTCCATGCCTGGTAGAACTCCTCCTCCAGCTCGGCCATGGCACGGCGGTAGCCTTTCATGTCGAACATCTCTTTCAGATAGGCGGAATCCGGGATGATGCTGTTTATGAAGGCCTGGTACTGCGCGTATCCTTTTTTCTGCCGCTTGACGAAGTCGGCGCCGGACAGGAAGATCCTCTCCAGTTCTATGCGTCTGCCACGCTTGTAGGCCACAGGGGTCAGCTGTACCTGCCATTTGTCATCTATCAGCCTGCCCGGAACGGTCACGACAAAATCCAGATTCACTTTCCCGGCACGCTCGGGGATGTTCCTGTTACGCGCGACAATGGTCACCTCGTCCAGCTGCAACACGGTCATCTCTTCACCCGTAACGCTGTCACGTTCGGCCATGGTGACAATATGTTCCACTCCCGAACTGTCCTTCCAGGTGATTTTTTCGGGAACGGAATAGCATGTCGTGTCCGGTGCAGGCCGCTTGCCGGCCTGTGAGAGACCGACCTTGCTGATGCTCCTTTCCATCTTGTGGGACAGGGAACAGGATAAGGACAGCAGTGGAAGTAAAAGGATTACAGGTATGTTTCTTTTTTTCATAGGACCGTACATTTAGAAAAGATATATCATGTTCAACGCCACACGTGAAGGTATCAGATACCATCCGTGTTTTCTGCCCAGGAAGGCGCCGCATTCCCGGCAACGGTATTCGTTGTACCTCGCCCAGACCGCGGCGCCGCCGAGTTCCCATTCTATGTTCCATGTTTTTGACAGGGGGTAGGCCTTGCCGATGGAGAGGCCGATGCCGTAGCCTTCCCCCTCATAGCGTTTCTTGTTCCATATCCTGCCGATCGAATAGCCGCTTGCCAGGGTGTTCATCCCGACAAAAAAAGTTGGAGTAGGACTCCACGAACCAGTAGCGCACGCCCGGCATGACAGTCAGGTTGCGGAACTGGCGGTTGTCCTTAAAGACGAAGGGATTGTACTGGACCGGTAGATGAAGCGACCATCGGCGGTTCAGCGTCATGGACCCCTCCAGGTTGATGTTGCCCGTTGCCAGCCCTATCAGGTTGGTACGCGCGGAATAGAACTGGGCCGGGGATGCCAGGCAGACGCCCAACAATATCCCCAGAAAAAAAGGAATTTCTTTCTCATCTGTTTTCTCCTTCCTGATTGGACGGCCGGGAATTCAGCACGGTGATGTCCCATGCCGTCAGCGTGTTGAAGTAACGGCCGTCCCGTTCACGGGCGGAAATGTCAAATTTGACACTGACCTCCATACCCTCCTCCATGGGAAAACGGTCCATGTTGGCATTCATCACTTGCAGGCAGATCCTCTTCGGATACTGGTCTTGCGTTTCTATCACAAACTCACGGGACTTCCACGGAGTGCCCGATGTCTTTCCGACTCCTTCCTTGACCGGAAAGAGGGTAAGTACTTTTCCTTTTATCTCCATATTTTTTTCGTTTATGTGTTTTTAATCAAGTGAACGGGGATGAACCGCAACCATCCTTTTCACGATCTGCTAAAACCATTCGGCATCCGGATCGACCTCCACGGAAAGCCGGTCCATGATCCATGTGATCAGTCTGTTGACAAAGCCCATGTTCTTATCCTTTTAAAAAAGAGTATTATCCTTCAATTGCCTGCTCAGACTTATATGGCGGCCGTCATCAACTCCGGTCATATAAGCCTTGTGGTTCGTCTTATGCCTGTTCGCCACAGGCTTTCTTCTGACAAGCCTGAACCTGCCCATATAGTCGTCTATCAGTTTTTGGTGACAGATCATGAGGCCGGTTTCCTGCGGCGTCTGCCCGGACTTCTCCAGCTGCATGCGTAAACCGGGTATGCAGCCTTCCAGATAAGACCGGATATAGTCCTTCTTACCTTTGGCGGTTCTCCAGTAACCGCGTCTGCCTTGCGCATACCCGGAATACTTCTCTTCGGACAGACGTCTGAAGGTTTTACGCAGGTAGTCAAAGAGCGCAATGACAGTTGCCGCATTTTCCTCTGTCCCGATTACCACCATATGGGTTGTGCCCGCGTAGAGCAGCATCTTGCAGTAATTGTATTCACATAAGACCCTCATCAGGTCCCGTTTCCAGATATTGCCGGCCGCATCCTTGTAGCTGATTCTGTCAGATTCGCAGGCTGTCAGCCGGTTTTGTGGATTCTCACCGGCAAGATCAAGCAGGGAGAGGTTGTATTCCATAAGCAGGCGGTGTACCGCCGCTGCCGCCGCATGGGCTTCACCTTCAGATCCGATCTGTGTGGCGGATTCTTTGAGCCGGATAAGCTTGCGGATTCTTTCCGTTATCTTTTCTGATACTTCTTTCATATTGTTTGCTGTATTACATCTCATTTCCTGCAGTCATCGCTTTTTTTTTACAGGCTTGCAGGAACTCGTTGAAATCGTTATGCCGGGGATACAGCCGGACGGACTCATTGACCAGTACCGTATCCTTCCCAAGATTCCCCTCCAGTTTGTCCAGGGCGTCCATGCCTGCCTTGTCGTTGTCCAGAAAGGCATGTACCAGCCGGTGCCGGGAAAGGAACTCTCCGGACCTGCCGGCCATGGCCGTGGAGTTCAGGATGCAGAAATTCATTGGCGGCAGTCCGGGATGTTCCCTGGCATACTGGAGATAGCTGAGAAAATCCATGAATCCCTCGAAAACGGCACAACGGTCGCCTCCATTGTCAAGACAGGTGACGGCTTTTACTCCGGCACATCCCTTGAATATCGGATTCCTGAGCTCCATGCCTCCCTTGTCATTGGGGAAAGCTACGGCGAAACAGCGCCTGTCCTTCCTTCCGCTGAAATGGTAGTATGCTTCCTTGCAATATGCCTTTGCAATGTCCGCATCAATTCCACGCCGGCCCATGTATTCCAGAAGCATCCTGTTGGTCAGGGGATTGATATTGTCGACAGTCAGTCTGGGGCTGGTGCCGGCATCCCCGGCGGAAGTCGGAACAAGGAGGGGGTCGGACGGGGCGGACAGGTCGCTTTTTTCAATCCGCCGCATGGCGGAGTGAAAATCGCACCGTTCCAGACGCATGACCAGGTCAGCCACACCTCCCGAGCTGTCCTCACCGAAATCCTTCCATTTGTTCGTGTGCAGGTTCACCATGAAGCTGGGGGTCTCCTCATTTCTGAAAGGGGAGCTGTACATGAGATAGCCGTGGTAGGACCTGACCGGTTCATGACCGTATTTTTCCAGTATCTCCCGCAAGGGGATCGCATTGGCTTCCTGTGATTTCATAATCTTTCGTTTTTTTAAGTTCCTGCCGCACCGGCTTTCACAGCGGGTACGGCAGGATGGAATGTTCTTTTCTACATACTAACTAATGTCAAAATATCATGCGGTCCGGACGGACGTCAGCCTGCTCCTGAGAAACATAGCGGGCTCCTGATGCGCCCGTTGCTGCGCTCGATTTCCTTCAGGGCGGCTTCCAGCACACGGGGGGAGTCCGCGGACAGATGCAGGATCTCATGGCTGCTGGGCCGGAGAAAGTGCCTAGACGCTCAAGGGCGGCACGGAAACCGTCCTGCTCTTTTCTCCTGAACATTCAGCGTTGTACTTGCGGATATAGTTCTCTATCAGCGGAGTGAGGCAGCCGCCCACACTGTAACGGTAGTCACCGTTACGGATGCTGTCCTCGTCGGCAATCCGAACCATGCAGCGTCGGAGATTTTTTGGAAGTTGATCGGCGTGCCCATGCCGAGACCGTTCGTGAGGACGGCGTAGATGACGTACGAGAGCGATAGGCCGACGAGAATCAGAAGTTTCTGAACAAGGCCACGGGTGTAGACGGCAACGCCCCCGACGCAGAGGACGGTGAGCAGCGCGATCCACGCATCAAAGTCGGTCGAACCGACGCTTTTGACCGCAGTCGGTGCGAGGTTAAGACCGATGACGGCGACAACCGCCCCGGTGACAACGGGCGGCATGAGGCGCTCGATCCATTTGACGCCCGTTGCCATGACGATCAAACCGACAACGGCATATATCAAGCCACAAACGATGATGCCGCCGAGCGCCACAGAGATGTTCGTGTTCGGACCGGAGCCTGCTGCGTAACCCGTAGCGGCAATCACAACACCGATGAAGGCGAATGAACTGCCGAGGTAGCTCGGAACGCAGCCGCCCACGAGAATGAAGAAAATGAGCGTACCGATGCCGCTCATCAGAATGGCCGTGTTTGGGTCAAAGCCCATGAGAATCGGAGCCAGGATGGTGGAGCCGAACATCGCCACGACGTGCTGAACGCCGAGCGCCAGCGTTTGCCCGAGAGGCAGTCGTTCGTCCGGTGCGATGATGCCTTCGGTCTTAAGCTTCCACTGCGGGAAATAACCCATTTTTTCAACTCCCAAAAATAACTGCGACTAATGCGCACAAACGGTTCCTATTTTAGGCATCGGTCGTAACGTTTTGTAACTTCAACTTTCGGCTTTGATCGCTTCGCTGGGGCAAAAGCGTGCAAGGGCACTGTTCGTTAAAATGGCGGCCTTCAGCAATGGATGAACGGAGCGGTGCGCGGCGCTGTCCGTCGTCCGCTTCAATTCGCAAAAGGCTTTATGAGTAGTTCCAATCCCGCATTGGTTCGCGACGTTCAGAAGCGCCGAACCTTTGCCATCATCTCGCATCCGGACGCGGGCAAAACCACGCTGACGGAAAAGCTGCTGCTTTTCGGCGGCGCCATTCAGATGGCGGGCGCAGTCAAGGGTAGAAAGGCCTCACGGCACGCGACTTCCGACTGGATGGAGGTGGAAAAGCAGCGCGGCATTTCGGTGACGAGTTCCGTCATGCAGTTCCACTACGCGGATCACGTTATCAATCTTCTTGATACGCCGGGTCACGAGGACTTTTCCGAGGACACGTACCGTGTACTTACCGCGGTCGACGCTGCTGTGATGGTGATCGATGCCGCCAAGGGTGTCGAAGCTCAGACGATTAAACTGCTCGAGGTTTGTCGTCTGCGCAATACGCCGATCATCACTTTCATCAACAAGCTCGACCGAGAAGTGCGCGATCCGCTCGAACTGCTCTCCGAAATCGAAAGCGTTCTCAAGTTGCAGTGCTGCCCGATCACTTGGCCGATCGGTATGGGTAAGACCTTCCGCGGCGTTTTTTCGCTGCAGAAAAACCGCCTCGTTCGCTTTACGGCGGGCGAGGAGCGGCTTTCGGGCGAAGCGCACGAAACGATCGAAGGGCTCGACAATCCGCGTCTTGATGAGCTTTTCCCGCTCGAGATGCCCTATGTACGCGAGTCGATCGAGCTTGTCGAGGGGGCTACGGAGCCCTTCAGCCTCGAGCGTTTCCTGGCGTGGCGAGCAGAGCCCCGTCTTTTTTGGTTCGGGTGTCAACAATTTCGGCTGTTTCAGGACGTGCTCGACGCACTCGTTGCGTGGGCGCCGTCGCCGCAGCCGCGCGATCGCCGGTGCTCGCTTTGTCGAGCCGTACTGAAGCAGGACTTCACCGGGGTTCGTCTTCAAGATCCAGGCCAATATGGATCCGCGTCATCGCGACCTGCATTGCATTGCTT
>ENA-OPYT01000397-OPYT01000397.1-human-gut-metagenome-genome-assembly--contig:-NODE-397-length-13567-cov-4.161458_pt1 | contig 13567 bp, 8 predicted proteins | sample MGYA00242636_ERZ504480 | MGnify/ENA primary metagenome ERZ504480 (study PRJEB26092, sample SAMD00036228) | human gut metagenome | host: Homo sapiens | study: EMG produced TPA metagenomics assembly of...
TGTGCACAGTCACGGTTTCGACCATATCATGATGGCTATGGAAACCGAAATCAATAAGGACGGTGTGCACTACAAAGAGCTGAAAGGTACTCCCGAAGAAGAGGCTAAACTGAAAGAAAGTTACGCCCACCTCTGTAAACTACGCGACGAAGTTATAGGAATGGGCGTATTGCCGCCCATTAAAGACTGGCACAGTATCAATCCGAATATAGATTAAGCAATTACGTAGAAATCTATACTCATAAATAATACAAATATCCCCTTTGTTTTTGTTTTAAAAGCTACAAAGGGGATTTTTCTAATATTTTTCCTCAAAAAGCCTTGTAGTATAAAAAAATATCTTTATCTTTGCACCCGCAAACGGAAAAGGTGCCATAGCTCAGTTGGTAGAGCAAAGGACTGAAAATCCTTGTGTCCCCGGTTCGATTCCTGGTGGCACCACTTTTCGAAAAAGGTATCGGAATGTAGCGCAGTTGGTAGCGCACTACGTTCGGGACGTAGGGGTCGGGCGTTCGAGTCGCCTCATTCCGACAGAAGGCGACAAACGAGCAAAATCGGTTGTCGCTTTTTCTTTTTCATCCTTGTAAATCTCTGTAAATCTGCGGAAAATCTTAAATACTTCATTCTCATTTTCTGTTCGATAATCATCTTTTTCCTTATCGAAGTAAAGGGTCAACGTAACAATCTGAGGGATTTTATATTTAAGCATATAATTTAGCAAGTCTATATAAGAAAAAAGCTCTATCTCTTACTCCTCTGAACTGTGCTCTAAATGCTTTGATTTTAGCATTGAATGACTCTGCTGCGGCATTGGTTGCCCTCCTTTCAAAGAAATTGATTATATCCAGATAATGTGTTTGTATAGAACGTGCGACCCTTCCAAAGGTGAGGAACCCTGATTTATCTACTTCATCATACCACCTTGCCAGCCTTGTCAAAGCAATATCCTTAAACTTACACTGATGATAGATTAAGCCTAACCGCATAGACAGATAATATCCTTTCTTTATATCGGGATATTCCTTGAAAAGAATTTCAGCCCGTATTCTTTGAGACTGAGTCCATAAGGATTCCTTCTTGTAAAGCAGATAAATACTTCTCGCTAACAACTGCTTTCTTGTATCTCCATTAGCGAAAACAGGTGCATGATACATCTTTCCACAGGCCTTTGCATAAGCAAGCTGAGTGGACTCTTCATCCAAAGCCTTCCCAGCGAGCCTTTTACACGCATCTCCTGCACAGCTTCATAAGCTAACTTCTGTACGTGAAAGCGATCGGTAACACGTTTGGCCGCAGGAAAGCAGATGCGTGCAATCTGCTCCATGTTAGGAGCCATATCCAAGGTTATCTCGCGCACTTGGTAACGGCGGCGACGGGAGAGCTTAAGCAGGACAGAAGTGACCGTATGAACGTCCGTACCTTTAATGATGGCAATCATACTACCTTTACCACCGTGAGCTTCTTTATTGGTCAGTACAGTATAGAGTTCCCCACGCGAGAGGGCTACCTCATCAATACAGATATAAGCACCGATATTCTTTTCGAATAGTAGCCAATCCTCTGCATGAACAAGTTGGTCCCAATGGAGATAACCACTTAGATGGTTACGGTATTGACGCTCCAATAAATCCCCGTCAACTCCATATAAAACACCCAAGAGCTTGCAACTGATCGGATAGCTATCAATATAGTTCTTTTAAAAAAAGACGCAAAATCCTGCGTCATACGAGTACCTTCAGCCACCATACGCCAGTTACGAGAGATATACTCATTATGCTTCTTTAAGAGCCAGCGACGACGACGAATATTAAGGAAGACCTTCTTGCCACGGAGAGGAAAATCCTGAACAATAACAGGGTCATAAAAGCCTTTACTCTCAGTATCCTGATCTGTATAATTCTCAGGAACCATATTTTTCTCCTCAAGGTAGAACACAACTTCATTTACACTTTCCTTCACATCAACAAGATCAAAGTAGTCTAAAGTGCCTTCAGGAAGAAGAAGGCGATAACTGTTTAACTCCATAAGCTATGAATTTGGAGACAAAGATAACAATTTATAAATTTACCCCTCAGGTTTTACATTGACCCGCCCTTCCGGATTATGTTAAAAACCGGAGATATACAAAACGCCCAAATCTTTTTTGCATTCCGATTGTTTCAGAGGAGACAATCAAGTTAGTTATCCACTAAAAATTTATGCAATGAAGAAAAAACCTAAACATTCTATGGAGAAAGCCTTCTGGCTGAAAAATCTATTTCTGATAGCATGTTTGCTCTTTACGGCAACTCCCGGTTTCTCTCAAAACAAGACAGTGACCGGTACGGTGACCGACGCTACGGGCGAACCGCTCATCGGAGCATCCGTACTGCAACAAGGCACTTCCAACGGTGTCATTACGGACATTGACGGAAAATATTCCATCCAAGTGCCGCCCGAAGCCACTTTGGAGTTTTCCTACGTAGGCATGGTAAAGCAAGCCGTCAAAGTAGGTAACCGGAGTGTTATCGACGTGCAGATGAACGACGATTCGCAGATGCTTGCCGAAACGGTCGTCATCGGGTACGGCAGCGCCAAGAAACGCGACCTCACCGGGTCTATCACCAACATAAAAGGCGATGAGATTGCCAACAAGCCCGTAGTCAACCCGGTAGCCGCCCTGCAGGGAAAGATAGCCGGCGTACAGGTTATCAATTCCGGCAAGGCAGGAGCAGACCCTGAAATACGCGTGCGCGGTACAAACTCCATTAACGGCTACAAACCGCTGTATGTAGTAGACGGTCTGTTCAATGACAATATCAACTTCCTCAATCCGCAGGACATCGAGTCCATGGAAATCCTGAAAGACCCGTCGTCCCTCGCCATCTTCGGCGTGCGCGGCGCCAACGGTGTCATCATCATCACCACCAAGAAAGCCAAAGAAGGACAGACGCGCGTCAACATCAACGGCTCGTTCGGCTTCAAGCGTGTAACGGACAAAATTGCAATGGTCGACGCCGCCGGGTTCAAAGAACTCTACAACGAACAGTTGAGAAATGAAGGCAATCCCGAATTTGATTTCACCCCGTGGACGGGCAATACCGACTGGCAGGATGAAATCTTCCAGACCGGATTCATCACCAACAACAATGTCAGCATTACGGGCGCTTCCGCCAGACACAGCTTCTACCTCGGCGCCGGTTATGCCTACGAACAAGGCAATATCAAGCACGAGAAGTATAGCAAGGTCACACTGAACATAAGCAACGACTATAAAGTTACGGATAATTTCAAAGTAGGCTTCCAGTTCAACGGCGCACGCATACTGCCCGCCGATACAAAAAGTGTGGCAACAGCTCTCCGCGCAGCCCCGGTAGCCCCCGTATACAATGCCGAATACGGCTTGTACACCACCCTGCCCGGCTTCCAGAAAGCGCAGATGAACAACCCTATGGTGGATGTGGACTTGAAAGCCAATACCACCCGTGCGGAAAACTACCGCGCATCGGGCAATGTATACGGCCAATGGGACTTCCTGAAAAACTTCCAGTTCAAAGTAATGTACTCCATGGACTATGCTTCCAACAGCAGCCGCACCTACACGCCTGTTATCAACGTATTCGACAGCAGCGTGGAAGGCAATGTCGTGACCCTCGGCAACGGTAAGACCGGCGTGAAACAGTCCAAGGAAACCGAAGCCAAAGTACAAAGCGACTACCTGCTGACCTACACCAATACCTGGGGCGACCACAGCCTGACCGCCACTGCCGGCTTCACCACCTATTACAACAAGCTGGAGATGCTGGGCGGAGAACGTACGCAGGGCGTAGGCCTGGTTATCCCCGATAATCCCGACAAGTGGTACATCAGCATCGGCGATGCGGCAACAGCCACCAACGAAAGCAAGCAATGGGAGCGCAGCACCGTATCCATGCTGGGACGTGTGCTCTATAACTACAAAGGCAGATACCTGTTCAACGGTTCGTTCCGCCGCGACGGTTCCTCCGCATTCTCCTACACCGGAAACCAGTGGCAGAATTTCTACTCCGTCGGCGCAGGCTGGCTGATGTCCGAAGAGGAGTTCATGAAAGACATCACCTGGCTGGACATGTTGAAGCTGAAAGGCTCGTGGGGTACGCTCGGCAATCAGAATCTGGACAAGGCCTATCCTGCCGAACCGTTGCTCACCAATGCCTATTCCGCCGTATTCGGCAAGCCGTCCGCCATCTATCCGGGCTACCAGTTGTCCTACCTGCCCAATCCCCATCTTCGCTGGGAAAAGGTGGAAGCCTGGGAAGCGGGTGCAGAAGCCAACTTCTTCCGCAACCGCCTGCACTTCGAGGGTGTATATTACAAGAAAACCACCAAAGACCTGCTGGCGGAAGTTCCGGGCATCTCTGGCACGGTGCCGGGCATCGGCAACCTCGGTTCCATAGAGAACAAAGGCGTGGAACTCGCCATCGACTGGCGCGACCGGATTGGCGACTGGGGCTATAGCGCAGGCTTCAACCTCACTACCATCAAGAACAAGGTATTGAGCCTTGTACAGGAGGGTTACTCGATTATCGCAGGTGACAAGAGCCAGAGTTACACAATGGCAGGCTATCCTATCGGTTACTTCTACGGTTACAAGGTAGAGGGCGTGTACCAGACGGACGAAGAAATAGCCCGGTCGCCCAAGAATACCCTGGCCACCGTTACACCGGGCGATCTGAAATTCAAGGACGTGAACGGTGACGGTGAAATCACCACTGCCGACCGTACCCTGATAGGCGACCCTACCCCGAATGTCACTTACGGCATCGCCCTCGGCGTAAGCTATAAGAACTGGGAACTCGGCATCGACATGATGGGACAAGGCGGCAATCAGATTTACCGTACCTGGGACAACTACAACTGGAGCCAGTTCAACTTTATGGAGCAACGCATGGACCGCTGGCACGGACCGGGTACAAGCAATACCCAACCCTTGCTCAACACGAAGCATACCATCAACAATATGAATTCCGAGTACTACATCGAAGACGGCAGCTTTTTTCCGCATCCGCAACGTACAGTTGGCGTATAACTTCGACAAGACCCTGATATCCAGAATCGGTATGCAGGCCCTGAAGCTCTACGTCAACATCCAGAACCTGAAAACCTGGAAACACAACACCGGTTACACTCCTGAACTGGGCGGTACGGCCATTGCTTTCGGCGTAGACGACGGCAGCTATCCGATGCCTGCCATTTATACATTCGGCTTTAATCTGACATTCTAAAAACAATTCACCGCAGAGCATACAACCCGGTGTCTGCTGCGATGAACCAAAAAATTAATAATCATGAAACTGAAACATAAGATTCTAACTCTGATAGCAGGTACACTCACCACCTTTGCCCTGACATCCTGCAACGACTTCCTCGACCGCGACCCGCTGGGGCAGTTCACCGAAGACGATGCTCCCAACGCCCTTATCGGCGGAAAGATGTACAACGTATATTACCTGATGCGCAGCTATAACATCACTGCCGGAATACCCGCCTTCATGATACACATGGTACGCAGCGAGGACTCCGAAAAAGGCAGCGATGCCGGCGACGGCGCCGACCAGGCAGCCATGTGGGACGACTTCCAGTATACAGCCTCCAACGGTACGCTCAGTGCCTATTGGGGACAGAACTATAAAATCATCTACCAGTGCAACGAAATCCTCGACGACCTGGAAAACAGCGGAAACAAGGATGATTTGGAGAATGTACGTACCAAAGGCGAAGCCCTGTTCTTCCGCGCCTACTGCTACTTCAACCTTGTACGTGCCTGGGGAGAGGTGCCGCTGGTAACATTCAAAGTGAAAGAAGCATCCGACGCCAACCGGCCCAAAAGTGATATGAACGAGATATACGAACAGATAGACAAGGACCTGACCGAAGCCGAGAAATGCCTGCCGCTGACATGGACTTCCGAATACACCGGACGCATCACCTGGGGAGCTGCCCGCTCACTGCACGCCCGTACCTACATGATGCGCAACGACTGGGACAATATGTACGACGCTTCCACCGAAGTCATCAAGTCCGGCCTCTACAACCTGAACACGCCCGTAGATAAAGTCTTCACCGTTGAGGGCGAGAACTGCGGCGAAAGCGTGTTCGAACTGCAATGCGAATCGACCGATGCCCTGAAAAACAGTGATGTCATCGGAAGTCAGTTCTGCCAGGTACAAGGCGTGCGCGGCGCAGGTGATTGGGACCTCGGTTGGGGCTGGCATATGGGTACTGTGCTGTTAGGCGGGGCATTCGAGCCCGGTGACCCCCGCAAAGATGCCACTCTGCTTTATTTCCGCCGGAGCATCAGCGACCCTGTCACTCCGGAAAATACCAACAAGCCTTACGGTGAATCCCCCGTATCCACCGCTATGGGGGCTTACTTCAACAAAAAGGCGTATACCGAACCCGAATTGCGTAAGAAATATACCAAAGACGGTTTTTGGGTAAACATCCGCATTATCCGCTACCCGGACGTATTGCTGATGGCTGCCGAAGCCGCCAACGAGAAAGGTATTCCGGGAGAGGCTATCGATTATCTGGAGCAGATCCGCGCCCATGCACGCGGTGCGGACAGCAGTATACTGCCCAAAATCACGTCCACTGACCAAAGCACACTGCGCGATGCCATTCGCCACGAACGCCGCGTTGAGTTGGCATTGGAACCCGACCGTTTCTACGACCTCGTGCGCTGGGGCATTGCCAAAGAGGTGCTTCAAGCTGCCGGAAAGAACTATCAGGACAAGAATGCCTTGCTGCCATTGCCGCAAGAAGAAATTGACAAATCGAACGGGGTGCTGAAACAGAATCCTGATTATTAACGATAATTAGTGGTTAGTGGTTAGCGATTAGTGATTAATACCATACGGCATGATAATGCACCTAAGGCTGAAAGCTTTTTATCTACAAGCCCGGGGTAACATACCCCGGGTATAAAAAGTCCTCTATGACTTGTGCTCTGTTAGGACAAATGATTTATACACAAGGAATTCGCCTTTATAGGATGTATATTAATGCATCTGTAATATGAAAGTGTGTCAAAACCAAGATTCGCTTACTATTGATTTCTTTTTAGGTACAGATTACACAGAAAACACAGATTTTCTTTATTCTTTTTCCGTGAAATCCGTGTAATCCGTGCCTAAAAGAAATCGTCAAGTGTATTTTGACACATCTCTTTTGAAGATAAAAGCCTTTCAGGCTTTCACTTAGAAAGACCTATATGCATTATCCATGCTTAAAAAGTATCTATAAAAGCATATGCAAAAACGTGTGTAAAGAACCGTATTAGAAAATACAGATTAAAAGAAACATATTATGAAGAAACTTTTCAAAAGAACCGGTCTGCTACTTGCAGCCGCCTTTATAGGCACCGCCGCCATGCAGGCGCAAAAATCTCCTCAAGACATGGACCGCTTTATCGATGCCCTGATGAAGCGAATGACCGTAGAGGAGAAAATAGGGCAATTGAACCTGCCCGTTACCGGTGAAATCACTACCGGGCAAGCCAAAAGCAGTGACGTAGCCAAGAAAATCGAGCAAGGACTCGTCGGCGGACTTTTCAACCTGAAAGGAGTGGACAAGATACGCGACGTGCAAAAGCTGGCAGTGGAAAACTCCCGTCTGGGCATTCCCCTGCTCTTCGGCATGGATGTGATACACGGTTACGAAACCATCTTCCCCATCCCTCTGGGGCTTTCCTGCACCTGGAATATGGCAGCCATTCGGGAATCCGCACGTATTGCCGCCATCGAAGCCAGTGCCGACGGCATCTCCTGGACATTCAGTCCGATGGTGGACATCAGCCGCGACCCGCGTTGGGGACGTGTCAGCGAAGGCAGTGGCGAAGACCCTTTCCTTGGCGGAGCAATTGCCAAAGCGATGGTATACGGTTATCAGGGAGCCAACCTCTCCGACCAGCTCAAGCGCAACGATGAAATCCTTGCCTGCGTCAAGCACTTCGCCCTCTACGGGGCAGGCGAAGCGGGCCGCGACTACAACACGGTAGACATGAGCCGCAACCGCATGTTCAACGAATATATGTACCCCTATGAGGCCGCCGTAGAGGCAGGTGTGGGCAGTGTAATGGCGTCCTTCAACGAGATAGACGGCGTACCTGCCACAGCCAACAAATGGCTGATGACCGATGTGCTTCGCAAGCAATGGGGCTTCAACGGCTTTGTAGTGACCGACTTTACCGGCATATCCGAGATGACAGAACATGGCATCGGCGACCTGCAAGCAGTTTCCGCACGTGCCCTCAATGCCGGGGTAGATATGGATATGGTGAGCGAAGGATTTGTGGGCACGCTCAAAAAGTCCGTCATGTCGGGCAAGGTAAGCATGAAGACCCTCGATACGGCCTGCCGCCGCATCCTCGAAGCCAAGTACAAGCTGGGACTCTTTGACAATCCCTACAAATACTGCGACCCGGAGCGCCCCGCACGCGACATCTTCACCAGAGAGCACCGCGCCGCCGCACGCCGTATTGCCGCCGAGAGCTTCGTATTGCTGAAGAACGACAGCATCGGGCTACATCCCGGCTCTCTGTCCCAACCGCTGCTCCCGCTGAAAAAAGAAGGAACCGTAGCCGTTATCGGTCCCTTGGGCAACACACGCAGCAATATGCCCGGCACATGGAGCGTAGCCGCCCGCCTCAACGACTATCCTTCCTTGTATGAGGGACTGAAAGAGATGATGTCCGGCAAAGTGAACGTCACATACGCCAAAGGCAGCAACCTCATCGGCGACGCCGCCTACGAAGAACGCGCCACCATGTTCGGCCGCTCCCTGAACCGGGACAACCGTACGGACAAGGAACTGCTGGACGAAGCCCTGAAAACAGCCGCCGGTGCAGACGTTATCATAGCCGCACTCGGCGAATCTTCCGAAATGAGCGGCGAAAGCTCCAGCCGTACCAATCTCGACCTGCCCGATGTGCAGCGCTCGCTGCTGGAAGCCCTGCTGAAGACGGGCAAGCCCGTAGTGCTCACCCTCTTCACCGGACGTCCGCTGACGCTGACCTGGGAGCAGGCGAACGTACCCGCCATACTGAACGTATGGTTTGGCGGAAGCGAAGCCGCCTATGCCATTGGCGACGTATTGTTCGGAGATGTCAACCCCAGCGGAAAGCTGACGATGACTTTCCCGAAGAATGTAGGGCAAATACCTCTGTTCTACAACCACAAGAATACCGGACGCCCGCTGCAGGCAGGCAAATGGTTCGAGAAGTTTCGCAGCAACTACCTGGATGTGGACAACGAGCCGCTCTATCCCTTTGGATACGGCTTGTCCTACACCACTTTCCGGTACAGTGACATTGCTCTGAGTACCCCGTCGATGGGACAGGACGGTTCCATAACCGCCGCAGTCACCGTTACCAACACCGGCAAACGGGACGGAGCCGAAGTCGTACAGCTATACATCCGCGACCTTGTAGGAAGCATCACCCGCCCCGTGCGCGAATTGAAGGGCTTCGAAAAAATCTTCCTGCGTGCCGGCGAAAGCAAGACCGTTTCCTTCAAGATTACTCCGGAGCTGCTACGCTTCTATGATTACGACCTGAACCACGTAGCCGAACCTGGAGATTTCGACCTCTTCATCGGTGGAAGCAGTCAGGCTGCCAGGACGGCTCGTATTACCTTGAAGTAAACCCGCGGTTTCTCCTGAGGATACTGACAGTTTCGCCAAAGGAAACGCGCAGTTCCCTCAAGGGAAACTGAAATTTCCCACTAAGGAAACGGGAGTTTCTCCCTAAGGGAACGGGCGTTTCCTTACAGGGAAACAGAATTCTCCCAACAGTATATAAATCATTGCACGTAAAACAGTATGAAATCAGTAAACCTATATATCCCGCTTCTCCTGCTATTGTTCCTTGCAGAAGCCTGCGGTACAAAGAAATCCGACGGTGCATCCGGAGCATTGAGCGACGACGCCCTGCTGGACACCGTACAACGCCGGACCTTCAATTACTTCTGGGACGGAGCCGAACCCAACAGCGGACTGGCACGCGAACGCATCCACATGGACGGCGTATATCCCGAAAACGACCAAAACGTAGTGACATCCGGCGGCAGCGGTTTCGGCATCATGGCAGTGCTTGCCGGTATCCACCGGGGCTACGTCACCCGTGAAGAAGGCCTGGCACGTATGGAACGCATCGTTTCTTTCCTCGAAACCGCCGACCGCTTTCACGGTGCCTACCCCCACTGGATGGTATGGCGATACGGGACGGGTAAACTTCGGCTCGCAAAGCAAACGATGGCGGCGACCTCGTAGAAACCGCTTTCATCATGCAGGCTCTCCTTGCGGTACACCAATACTATGCAGGCGGCAATCCGCAAGAGAAAGCCCTCGCCGCCCGCATCGACAAGCTATGGCGGGAGGTAGACTGGAACTTCTACCGCCAGGGCGACCAAAACGTGCTCTACTGGCATTGGAGCCCCGAATACGGCTGGAAGATGGACTTCCCCGTACACGGCTACAACGAGTGCCTCATCATGTACATCCTTGCCGCCGCCTCGCCTACGCATAGCGTGCCCGCCGCCGTATACCACGAAGGCTGGGCGCAGAACGGCGCCATCGTCAGCCCGCATAAGGTAGAGGGCATCGAACTGCATCTGCGGTATCAGGGCACGGAAGCCGGTCCTCTGTTCTGGCGCAATACTCGTTCCTGGGACTCGACCCCAACGGGCTGAAAGACGAGTATTGCCCCGGTTACTTCGGCGAAATGCGTAACCTCACGCTTGTGAACCGCGCCTACTGCATCCGTAACCCCAAACATTACAAAGCTTCGGACCGGACTGCTGGGGACTGACCGCCAGCTACTCCACAGACGGGTATGCCGCCCACTCGCCCAACGAGCGCGATGACCGGGGAGTCATCGCTCCCACCGCCGCCCTTTCGTCCATCGTATATATACCGGAGTATTCGCTGCAAGTGATGCGCCACCTTTACGACATGGGCGACAAAGTGTTCGGCCCTTACGGATTCTACGATGCTTTCAGCGAAACGGACAACTGGTATCCGCAACGTTATCTTGCCATCGACCAGGGGCCGATAGCCGTCATGATTGAGAATTACCGCAGCGGACTGCTCTGGAAACTCTTCATGAGCCATCCGGACGTACAGCAGGGATTGCGGAAGTTAGGATTCCAATTGAGTTCTGACACCCCCATTTCCGCTTCATAACCGGGATTGCGATCCTACTGAACGCTATTGCCGCCTCCACCGCCCTTTACATCATCATTGCTGATGGAACGGGCGGCTTTCTTGACGCTGGCTTTCAGCTCGCCGATACGGTAACTGACACTGATGCCGAAGCGCTGGCGGCTGTACTTGCTCCAGCTCTCCTGCGTAAAACCAACACCTTCGATCGTATTGGTATTGTCCATGTACTTCTTAAAGAAGTTGCTGGCAAAAGCAGAGAGGGTCAGACGCTTGTCGAAGAAAGACTTGTTTACGCTCAAGCCGTAATCGAAGTAACTGCTCCCTTTACCCTGTAACATTACCCAGGGAGTCTGTCCGAACACGTTCAGACTGATGCGCCAGTCATGGGGCAGGGTTTGTTGCGCACCCCCGTAGGCAAAAAGATTCCAACCGTCGTTTTTAAGGTCGTTGGCTCCTTCCATATATGAATAGTTACCGTAGATATTGGCATAGATACGGGTATTGGATGTAGCATTCCAGTTGATATAACCGCTAAGACTCTGCATTTCTTAGGTTTTTCCTATGTTCTGATAAGTGGAGTAAAGCACCTCTTTGCCGGTAGTCTCTTTCAAACCCTCAATCTCGGTATCGGGAACCATTTCGGAGATTTGCTCGATGCTGTTGTTGGTAAACGAATAGCGGAGCGATAGGTTGACATTGAACTTCTGTGTAAAATTACTGTAACTCAGATTGAAGGCATGGCTTTTCTCACTATCCAGATTGGGGTTGCCTTGCGTGATATTGGTAGGATTACTGTCATTCAGGTAGGGATTCAGGTACCAGATGCCCGGACGGTAGATACGCATGTTATAACCCAAACGCAAGTTGGACATATCCGTCAGCTTCCAGCCGATGCTGGCGGAAGGAACTACATCGTCGAAATCCTTCTTGAAGTTATCGCCTTTACCTAAAAGATACTTCACATTCTGTATGGTATGCTCGTAGCGTACGCCCAGTCTGCCGGAGAGCTTCTTCACTTTCAAGGAATAACCGGCATAGGCAGCCAGAATATCATTCAGGTGTTTGTAGTGGGAACTATGGTCTTCATCGAATTCATAATCGGTCTGCTGCCCTGCGGCGCGCTGGAAGCGGTCGTCCTCGGCAGTATTGTTGCGAAGGATGTATTTAACTCCGGTTTCTACTGTATGCATCTTGCCGATGGGAGTCGTATAATCTGCCTGTAAGGTGTGCTCCGTAGTGCTTTGCGAACCGTCATTATGCTGGTCGAGCATGCGCTTCATAAAGTCCTGCCAGTCCGGGGCCACATTGTCCATATCATACTCATAACCGGAATAGGAATCCGAGGTCTGCGGGCGGGTATTAATCTTATACGAGAACGTGAGCATGCGTTCCTTTACGGGAAACAGACGCTGGTAGTCGATACCGCCGTCAATGGAATACCAGGAACTTTTACTGTGACTATTGGAGACATAGCTATACAGTTCGTTGGCAGTACCGGGGAAGGTGGCCAGCGTATTGGTCGCTCCGTCGCTCTTGTTCTTGCCGCCCCAAAGCCCGAAGGACATGGTTACCAGCCGCAATGTGTCGATTTCATAGCTGGCTTCCATACTGCCTGACTGGAAAGAGCCGTCTCCCTTGCTTGTCCCGCTGTAATCCAGGTCGGACGAACTGCTGTCCGTTTCGCCGACGGTACGCCGATTGCCGCCGGAGTAGCTGCGGGGCTGGTTGTTATAGTTGTAATTATAACGGGCGCTGAAAGTCAGTTTGCCACTTTTTATCGTACCGAATACACCCCCACCGGCGCCACGGTTACTGACATTGCCGCTGAACGTGGCCGTATACCCTTCCAGTCCGCCGCCTACGGTAACAATGTTCAGGATACCCCCGACACCTTCCGCATCGTACTTTGCACTGGGATTGGTAATCACCTCTATATGCTTGATGGAGTTGGCGGGCATACTTTTCAGGACTTCCGTAGGATTATTACTCATCATGTTGTTGGGCTTGCCGTTGACATACACCTTGAAACTGCTGCTGCCGTTCACCTTGATGTTGTCTTCGCCGTCCACCGTTACAAGGGGTACTTTGCGCAGCATCTCAAGAACAGAGTTCGACTTGGAATCGGGGTCGTCCTGCACGTTATATTCTATCTTGTCAATATCGGCCTTTACCAACGGCTTCTGGGCTACAATCTCCACCTGCCCCAACTCATTGGAAGCATCTGTAATGTACATGGTACCGAAGTCCACCGACTTTTCTCCCGGTTTTACGGAGAAGTTCTTCACAATACTATTCCGTCCCACCGAAGAAATTGTCATAATGAAGTTGCCTTTATTACCGGGTACTTTCTCCTGGAAGTGTCCCTTCATATCCGTCACCAGCATTTTTC
>ENA-OPYT01000401-OPYT01000401.1-human-gut-metagenome-genome-assembly--contig:-NODE-401-length-13539-cov-9.047420_pt1 | contig 13539 bp, 8 predicted proteins | sample MGYA00242636_ERZ504480 | MGnify/ENA primary metagenome ERZ504480 (study PRJEB26092, sample SAMD00036228) | human gut metagenome | host: Homo sapiens | study: EMG produced TPA metagenomics assembly of...
GATTGTCTGGCTGATGATGGACAAGCTTGGTTGTAACTATATCGCTACCAATATCACCGCTTATGTGATTGCGCAGATCAATAATTTCTTCTGGAGCAAATATTGGATATTTTCATCCCGCACCGGTAAGTTTCGCCGTGAGATTCCCCTTTTTCTGATCGCTTTCGGATGTGCTTATTGTTCCCAATTCCTCGCTTTGCTTATCATGGTGGAAATCTTTGACCTGAACGAATATCTCGCCCAGTTCTTAGGATTGTTTATCTATGGTGCAGTCAACTATATGATGAACAAAAAATCACCTTCCAACTCACCCCTTAATTCTTAATTTTTAATTCCTCAGTGCGCCCGTTCACGAAACTCCGACGGTGTCACGCCCTCTTTCTTCTTGAAGAAGGTGGAGAACTGTCCGGCATTCTCGAATTTGAGACTGTAGGCTATTTCCGAGATATTCATGCAGCTGCTGGTAAGCAGTTCCTTTGCCTTCAGGAGTTTTTGCTGCAATTGATATTGGGCGGGCGATACGCCTGTATATTCTTTGAACATACGGCGGAACCAGGAGTAGCCGAGCCCCAGGCGGGAAGCTATTTCTTCCGGTGTCAGCGGGTTTTCCACCTGCTCTTTCATCAGGATGCGGGCTTCGTTGATCTTATCCACAACGTAGGTATTCGTGAAGGAGTTGTTTCTTCTTTTATAATAGACCGTACCTAATATATGAAGGACGATACTCGAAATCATCTCCTGGTAGCCCGTCTTTTCCTGAGAGGCGAATTTCAGTATGTCTTCATATAGTCCGACGATCGTTGCACTGAGCCCGATGTGCTGTAACGGTTCCTCGCGGGTAAAAAAGCGTTTTTCCACGCGCCGGTCGATGTGGACACCGCGGAAACCGACCCAGTATTCGTCCCAGCCTGTCTCGCTGTCGGGATAGTAGCTGTGCCATTCTCCCGGAAAAAGCAGGATCATCGTGCCGGCGTTTATCTTTTGCATCTTGCAGGATTGCGAAGAGAAGTAACCGCTTCCCTTCGTGATATAGACCAGTTGGTATTCGTTCAGGATTCGTCCGGTCTGTGGCTTGAAGTTATAATTGTCCGGATGCTTCGAAAGAGGATAGTTCCCTTTCGGGGGAATAAACTGGTAACCGACGGTCGTGACGACAATTCCCCACTCTTCGTCTATCGCACTTATCGTCAGGTATCTCAATTGATCGCTTAGTCGTTTCTCCATCTCCTCTGTCAGATTTGAAAGGTTTAAAATCATTTTCAAAAGCAAAGATAGTAATTTACCGTTTACTTTTGCAATCATAAAACAAACAACTTTGTTGTACCATGAAGAAATATAACTTTTTAGCCTTTGATATAGGAGCGACCAGTGGACGTGCCGTGTTAGGCACTTTGGTTGGTGACAAATTTGAAATGCAGGAACTTCACCGTTTCCCGAATGCGATCATGGAGTTGCATGGGAAATATTACTGGGACATATACCGGTTATATGATGCCTTGAAAGAAAGCCTTACGATTTGTGCACGCCGGAACCTGCTCCCGGACTCTATCGGGATCGATACTTGGGGGGTGGATTTCGGGTATCTGGCGGAAGACGGCACACTGTTGGGGCTACCGCGTGCGTATCGCGATCCTTATACGGACGGTGCGCCGGAAGAATATTTCCAGCGTGTTCCCCGGTCGGAAGTCTACCGGCTTACCGGTATACAGATCATGAATTTTAATAGTGTTTTCCAGTTATTCAGGGCTAAAAAGGAAGGTTTCGGGCCGTTGGAGGCTGCCGAAGAGATACTGTTTATGCCCGATCTGCTTTCTTACCTGTTGACGGGTAAAAAGGTTTGTGAATATACGGATGCTTCCACTTCCGGACTGTTGAATCCGGTGACGAAGGAATTTGAAGCGTCCTTGTTGGAAGCGGCAGGGGTAGCTCCGTCCATTATGCGTCCGGTAGTGATGCCGGGAACTTTTGTCGGGGAGCTGACCGATGCGCTTGCACGGGAAACGGGGATCGGCAAAGTGCCGGTCATAGCAGTTGCCGGCCACGACACGGCTTCGGCTGTCGCGGCTGTTCCGGCGGCGGACCGGGAGTTTGCCTATCTTAGCAGCGGCACATGGAGCCTTATGGGGATCGAAACGGAAGAACCGATTATCTCGGAAGAATCCTTCCTGCATAACTTTACGAACGAAGGCGGTATAGACGGGACGACCCGTTTCCTGAAAAATATTACCGGGATGTGGTTGCTCGAACAGTGTCGGAAAGAGTGGGAGAAGGCCGGGCGCGACTATTCCTATCCGGCGATAGTCAAGATGGCGGAACGGGCGACGCCTTTCCGTCGTTTTGTGAATCCTGACGATCCGCGTTTTGCCAATCCGCCGAGCATGACGGAGGCAATCAAGGCTTATTGCCGCGAGACGGAGCAGCCCGAACCGGTCGAGGACGACGAGTTTATCCGCTGTATTTTTGAAAGTCTGGCATTCCGGTATAAGGAGGTGCTGGCATTGTTATCCGAAATGGCTCCTTTCCCGATCCGCAAATTGCATGTGATCGGGGGAGGCTCGATGAATAATCTTCTCAATCAATTTACGGCAAATGTAATAAACATGCCGGTTGTGGCAGGGCCTTCGGAGGCGACGGCAATCGGCAACTGCATGGTGCAGGCGAGGGCGGCGGGATTGGTGGCCGACCGTTGGGAGATGCGCCGTTTGATCAACTCTTTCCTTTCGCCGGCTGTCTTTCTGCCGGAAGGTAGTGGAGAGTGGGAAGAGGCTTTTAGGAAATATAAATCTGTAACCTCAAAAAAATAAGACCATGACAAAAGAAAACATTATCAGACAAGCGTATGAGGCAGCTGTTGAACGCTATGCAGCTGTCGGTGTGGATGTAAGGGAGGCAATGGACAAATTGCAGAAGATATCTCTTTCGATGCATTGCTGGCAGGCGGACGATGTGAGTGGTTTCGAGAACCAGGGCGGTTCGCTGACGGGCGGAATTCAGGTGACAGGCAACTATCCGGGACGTGCCCGCACGATCGACGAAGTGCGTGCCGATGTCTTGAAAGCGGCTTCTCTGATCGCTGGTAAACATCGCTTGAACCTGCATGAAATATATGGCGACTTCCAGGGCAGGAAGGTCGACCGTGACGAAGTGGAACCTGCTCATTTTGAGAGCTGGATGCAGTGGGCGAAAGAGAACGGGATGAAGCTGGATTTCAACAGCACTTCTTTTTCGCATCCGAAGAGCGGCGACCTGACGTTGGCGAATCCCGACGATGCGATCCGCAATTTCTGGATCGAACATACGAAACGCTGCCGCTGGATCAGCGAGGAGATGGGCAAATACCAGGACGATCCCTGTATTATGAACCTGTGGATTCACGACGGTAGTAAAGAAGTTCCCGCCAGCCGTCTCAAATATCGTCAGATACTGGAACAGTCGCTCGACGAGATTTTTGCAACTGAATATAAGAACATGAAGGATTGTATCGAGGCAAAACTGTTCGGCATCGGTCTGGAAAGTTATACGGTCGGTTCCTATGATTTTTACTTGGGCTACGGTGCGAAGAAGAATAAGATTGTGACGCTCGACACGGGCCATTTCCATCTGACGGAAAGTATCGCCGACAAGGTTTCGGCCCTGCTTCTTTTTACACCGGAGATCATGTTGCACGTGAGCCGTCCGATTCGTTGGGACAGCGACCATGTGGTGATCTTGAGCGACGATCTGCTCGATCTGGCACGCGAAATCATCCGTTGCAAGGCATTGGACCGTGTGCATATCGGCTTGGACTACTTCGATGCAACGATCAACCGTATCGGGGCGTACGTGATCGGTTGCCGTGCAACGCAGAAGGCCTTTATGCAAGCCCTTCTCGAACCGTCGGCAACTTTGCAGCAGTACGAAGCCGAAGGTAAATATTTCCAGCGTTTAGCTCTGCAGGAGGAAATGAAGAGCCTTCCGTGGACAGCCGTTTGGGATATGTTCTGCCTGCAAAACGACGTCCCGGTAGGTGAGGATTATATCGCCGAGATAGAAAAATACGAAGCGGAAGTAACAAGTAAACGTTAACCTTAGGGGCGAACACACAGGTTCGCCCTCTAAAAATAACATATATGGAAATAATCATCGGATTGATCATAATCGCAATCGGTAGTTTCGGGCAGAGCAGTTCCTACGTTCCGATCAACAAAGTCAAGGATTGGAGTTGGGAAAGTTTTTGGTTGGTGCAAGGCATTTTTGCCTGGCTCGTCTTCCCATTCTTAGGAGCGCAGCTTGCCATTCCCAATGGGAGCAGCCTCTTGGAACTGTGGAGTGCCGGCGGAGCTGCGGGGGCCGTTATCTACGGAATCCTGTGGGGGATCGGCGGGTTGACCTTCGGGTTGAGCATGCGTTATTTGGGGGTTGCGCTCGGCCAGAGTATCGCGCTTGGAACGTGTGCCGGTTTCGGGACGCTTTTCCCGGCAGTTTTTGGCGGAACGGATTTGTTCCATGGCGATGGCCTGGTCTTGCTGATCGGTGTGTGTATCACGCTTGCCGGTATCGCCGTGATCGGGTATGCTGGAAGTCTTCGCGCCCATAATATGACCGAGGAGGAAAAGAAAGCGGCTGTAAAGGATTTCGCGTTGACGAAAGGTTTGCTTGTCGCTCTTTTGGCCGGTGTGATGAGTGCCTGCTTCAATCTGGGCCTGGAATCCGGCGCTCCGATCCTTGAGAAAGCGAAACAGTCCGGCGCAAGCGAATTGTTCGCACTGAATCCGGTCATCCTGTTGGTGACGATCGGGGGTTTTATCACGAACGCCTCTTATTGCCTTTTCCAGAATGTAAGGAACGAGACGGGGAGAGATTATTTCTCCGTATCAGGCGGTACTTTGCTGAATAATGTCTTATTTTGTGCGCTGGCAGGTGTTTTGTGGTATTCGCAATTCTTCGGGTTGGGAATGGGAAAGAGCTATTTTGCCGAATCTCCGGTGATGCTGGCCTTTTCATGGAGCATCTTGATGTCGCTGAATGTGATCTTCAGCAATGTGTGGGGCATTATCTTGAAAGAGTGGAAAGGGGTGAGCCGGCAGACGATCGTCGTTTTGGTTTGCGGCATGTGTCTCCTGATATTCTCACTTTTGCTGCCTAATTTGATTTAAGATAATGATCGGATTGGAAATGGATAGGCATGGGACGTTAGTTCGATAGGTATGGAACTTAATTTCCATAGGTATGAAATTAAGCTCCCGTGCTTGTCTGTTTTTTGCCGGGTGAAGAACAAATTTTGAGCTGGGGGCGTGTCCCTCATAAAAAAGATATATAAGTAAAATGAAAACAATCAGAAACAATGAAAAATTGATGGCCGAGATTGGCCGTATCGCTGAAGTGGCCGGCTATCTTTGGACAAAAGGATGGGCGGAACGTAACGGTGGTAACATTTCCGTAAACCTGACCGACTTGATGAACGATGTCGAAAAAGCACTTCCCGCACTGGGACCGGCTATTCCTTTACAAGAAGCGATGACCGCTCTTGCCGGACATATTTTCTATGTCACCGGTACAGGAAAGCGGATGCGTTATGTAGCACAGGAACCGTTGGCCAACGGTTCCCTGATCCGTATCGCCGGGGATGGAAAAAGTTATGATATTATTGCTGAACAATTGATTTTGCCTACTTCCGAGTTGCCTTCGCACTTGATGATGCATAATTATCTGCGTGGCCTGGGCCGTGATAACAGAGTCGTTTTGCATACGCACCCGACCGACCTGATCGGCATGACGCATTGTAAACCGTTCTTGGATTCGGATGTCATCACCCGTACGTTGTGGAGCATGATTCCCGAATGTCGTATCATTGTCCCGAAAGGAGTCGGTATTGTTCCCTATGAAATACCTGGGACACTGGATTTAGCACGTGCAACCATTAAACAATTGGAAAAGCACGATGTCGTATTCTGGGAAAAACATGGTATTTTGGCAGTCGGTGAAGACCTGATCGAATGTTTTGACGCAATCGACACGCTAAGCAAGTCCGCCCAAATCTATTTCAGCGCACGCATGGCAGGATACGAACCTGCCGGCATGACTGATAAGCAGTTGGATGATTTGGTTCCGGCCTTCGGTTTGTGATAGGTTACGATCGTAAATGATGATTTATAGGTGTGTTTATAGCAACGAGGTATAGCTTTGTTTGTCACTACACCGGTAAATCATCATTCATATAAATACCATATACCATGAAAACATTATTTATTCTTATATCTCTATTCTTTGCCGTATCATTGTCCGCCCGGCAGCGCGATAGTCGTGTACGCGAATATCTACCTCCCGCACGCATTGTCTGGCAACAGGAAAGCCAGTTGATACAGGGTGCAAACCATTTGCTTCTTTCTGGAAACGGACAATCCAATCTTGTGAATCATAACATCTGTAAGCTTTCGAGCACCGACCGGCAGCATCCTGCCATCCTTCTTGATTTTGGAAAAGAACTGCAAGGCGGCTTGCAAATAGTAACCGGCATGCCGGCTTCGCACGAACCAGTCGCCGTCCGGATCCGTTTGGGTGAGTCGGTAAGTGAAGCCATGTGTGATATAGATGGGGTGAACGGTGCTTCCAACGATCATGCCATGCGCGATTTTACTATTCGCCTACCCTGGTTGGGGGTTATGGAAGTGGGTAATTCCGGGTTTCGGTTTGCCCGGATTGATCTTTTGGACGATTCCGTCGAATTGCATATTAAAGAAATACGTGCCATTTCCGTTTTTCGGGACATCCCATATAAAGGCTCATTTCGTTGCAACGACGAACGGCTGAACCGGATTTGGCAGACTGGTGCTTATACGGTACATTTGAATATGCAGGAGTATATTTGGGACGGCATCAAACGTGACCGTTTGGTCTGGATTGGTGATTTGCATCCGGAAGTGATGACGGTCAACACTGTTTTCGGATATAACGAGGTGATACCGAAAAGCCTTGATTTTATCCGCGATGCAACGCCGTTGCCTGGCTGGATGAACGGGATGTGCAGTTACTCCATCTGGTGGTTGCTGATCCAGCGCGACTGGTATTACTATCAGGGGGACTTGGCTTACTTGAAGGAACAGAAAGACTATTTGACCGGTTTGCTCCGTCTTTTGATCTCCAAAGTCGGTGACGACGGCGTCGAGAAGCTCGACGGAGGAGGACGTTTCCTCGATTGGCCGTCCAGTGAAAATCCGGTTGCCATCGATGCCGGCTTGCAAGCCTTGATGCTACAGGCGATGAAAGCCGGAAACGAACTTTGTAAGGTGTTGGGCGAAGATGCGTTGGCGGCAGAATGCGAGGCTGTAGGAAACAGGATGACCAAGGCTGCTTCGAAGGTGATAAAACCTTTCCTGAAGTCAGGTGTTGCTCCGGATGCTCCTGGATCGAAACAGGCAGCTTCCCTGTTGGCGTTGGCCGGACTGATGAAGCCGGAAGAGGCCGATCGGAGATATCTCGCAGTTAATGGAGGGCATGGATTCTCTACTTTTTATGGTTATTATATGCTTCGAGCGATGGCTGCTGCCGGCAATTATCAAGGGGCGATCGACGTGATACGCCAATTCTGGGGTGCGATGCTCGATTTGGGTGCAACTACTTTTTGGGAAGATTTCAACTTAGACTGGTTGCCCGGCGCTTCTCGCATCGATGAATTGGTTCCGGTAGGCAAGAAAGATATTCATGGCGATTACGGGGCTTATTGTTATAAAGGTTTCCGCCATAGCCTTTGTCACGGTTGGGCTTCTGGTCCGACTTCCTGGCTGAGTGAATATGTGTTGGGTGTCCAGGTTGTGGAGCCGGGTTGCCGCGTTGTCCGGATCACACCGCATTTAGGTGACTTGGAGTGGGTGGAAGGAACGTTCCCGACTCCTTACGGTGTGATCACTATCCGTCACGAAAAAGGCGCTGACGGGAAAGTACGGAGTCGGATCGATGCTCCATCCGAAGTAAAAGTTGTACGATAATCAAATCAGATAAAGATATGGTAAAAAAAAACACGCTGTTGATCTGCTCACTTGCCTTCTTCTCGCTGATGGGTTGCAAAGGTAAAAACGAGCTTACGGTTCCGGTGAACCTGCGAACAGAATACCTGCGCGAACCGATCGGTTTGGATACGAAAAGTCCCCGTTTCACTTGGGAATACAAAGGAAGTGAGAAGAACTTTTTGGCTTCCCGTTCGGAAATCCGTATCGGGACCTCGCCGGATAACCTGCAACCGTATACCGATAATATGACATTGGAACCGCATACCCGTTACTATTGGAATGTGACGGTATGGGATCAGGATGGAGACATTTGCGAGACTTCGGAAACGGCTACTTTCGAGACGGCCAAATTCAAGTCGTCCGACTGGTCGGGAAAATGGATAACCGACAGTCACGATAAGGAGTTCGAGCCGGCCCCCATGTTCCGCAAAGCTTTTACATTGGGAAAAGAGATTGAAGAAGCCCGCGTGTATGTGGCTGCCGCTGGTTATTACGATTTGTTTATCAACGGTAAGCGGGTAGGAGAGAACTATCTTGATCCGGGCTATACGCATTTCGACAAACGTATCCTATATGTGACACATGATGTAACCTCTCTTTTAAAACCGGGTGGCAACGCTATCGCTACCGTTTTGGGTAACGGCTGGCATAATGTACAATCCAAAGCTGTCTGGAATTTCGAGACTGCCCGTTGGCGTAACCGTCCCCGGATGCTCTGTGAATTGCGCCTACGCTATACCGATGGTACGACTGAAGTCATCGCCACCGATGAAAGTTGGCGTACCGCGACCGGTCCCTATACCTATAACAACATCTACAGCGGTGACAAATACGATGCTACGTTAGAAGAAAATGGTTGGAACGCGGAAGGGTTCGATGACAGCAAGTGGGATCCGGTACAAGTTACGGAAGCTCCGGCTCCCTTATTGGCCGCCCAGCAGATGCCGGGTATCCGGATTACGGAAGAATTGCAGCCTGTCTCGATGAAGAAGTTCAGCGATAAACTTTATGTATTTTCATTCGAAAAGAATTTTGCCGGTCTGTCCCGATTAAAGGTGAAAGGTGCTCCCGGTACGCGGATCACTTTGAAGCATGGAGAGTTGCTGAAAACAGACGGTCGTCTGGAACAGGGAAATATAGATGTCTATTATCATCCTGTGAAACCGGGAGAGGTTTTCCAGATGGATGTGTTCACACTGAAAGGAACAGGTGAAGAGGAAATCTTTATGCCTTCATTCGCCTATCATGGTTTCCAGCATGTGGAAGTTGAAAGTTCGGCTCCCGTAGTCCTGACAAAAGAGAGTCTGACCGGACTGTTCATGCACACAGCGGTAGAGCCCGTAGGCTCCTTCTCCTGCTCCGATCCGTTGTTGAACAAGATATGGAAGGCGACAATGGAAGCCTATCGTAGCAACCTGCACAGTATTCCGACCGATTGCCCGCAGCGTGAAAAGAACGGCTGGACGGCCGATGCACATGTAGCAATCGACCTCGGCCTGTTAGGTTTCGACGCCATCACCTTGTATGAGAAATGGATGAACGACTTCATTGATAACCAGCGCGAAGCCGGTGAGATCTCCGGTATTATCCCCTCCAGCGGCTGGGGATATGGTGAATGGCCCGGCCCGGTATGGGATGCTGCCATGTTTATCATCCCGAATGCTTTGTATAATTATTATGGTGAGACACGCAGTATCGAGAACCTGTATCCTACGATGTTGCGCTATTTGGATTATTTGAAAGCAAAAGAGAAGGACGGTGGTTACCTGACCTTCGGTTTAGGAGATTGGGTGTACTGGAAGTCTACGACCAATAACACTTATACCTCTACTGCTTATTATTATTTGGATTACACCTTGATGGCCCGTTTCGCCGGACTGTTGGGTAAAGATGCCGCCCCTTATCGGCAGAAAGCCGACGAGTTGAAGGCCTTGGTCAACCGTAAGTTCTTCAATCCCGAAACGGGGGTCTATGCTGAAGGAACCCAGACGGCACAGGCGATTGCCCTCTATTTAGGAATCGTACCGGAAGGTAAGGAGCAGTTGGTCGCCGATAAACTTTGCGAGGTCGTGCGTGCCAACAACCATTTCCTCGATTTCGGCCTGCTCGGAAGCAAGTCTGTTCCGGCCATGCTGACCCGCTACGGCTATGTCGAGGATGCCATGAAGATGATTACGAAGACGGAAGCTCCCTCTTGGGGCTATTGGGTGGAAACGATGGGATATACGACGTTGCCTGAAACCTGGACGTTAAGTCCTGAGTTCCGCGACGCCTCCCTGAATCATGTCTTTATGGGAGATGTCTCTGCTTGGATGATGAATCAGCTTGCTGGTATCAACTACGATGCTGTTGAACCAGGTTTCCGCCATATTCTGATTACGCCTCATTTCGTGGAAAGAGTGGATTGGGCGAAAGGTGAGTATCATTCTGTACGGGGCTTGATTTCGAGCGAATGGAAACGGGAGGGAGGCAAAGTTACTCTTACCGTGACGATCCCGTCCGGCTGTACGGCGGATATCCGTGTCGGCGATAAGACGGAAACAGTCGGGTCTGGTACACATGTGAAAACTTATTAAACGAGAATACCATGAAACATTATTTTCTGTTGTTACTGTTAATCGGATGTATCGCTTCCGGCCATGCTGAATCCGGCTGGAAAGCCCATTGGATCAATACGGAACGTTGTCAGAGCGAGACGAACACCTGGTTGGCTTTCCGTAAAACCGTCCATATAGACAAGGTTCCGCAAACTCTTACCGCTCGCATCGCTGCCGATAGCAAATATTGGTTGTGGATAAACGGTCGCCTGGTCGTCTTTGAAGGCGGGCTTAAACGGGGACCTTCTCCGTATGACACCTACTACGATCCGGTAGAGATAGCTCCTTATTTGCAAAATGGCGAGAATACGATTGCTGTGCTGGTCTGGCATTTCGGTAAAAGCGGATTCAGCCATGTGAACAGTGGTCTGGCTGCCTTGCTGTTTGAAGCTGTCGCTCCTGGTGTCGAGATCGTTTCCGACAAGAGCTGGCAATGCACCGTATATGATGCCTATCAGGATACTGAGGCGCCCTATCCGAATTATCGTTTGCCGGAAAGCAATATCCGTTTCGATGCCAGGATGGAAATGTCCGGCTGGAATCAGCCCGGCTACACAGGCAAGATGCCGAATGCCGAAATTATTTCGTCTGTCGGGGTCGCCCCTTTAGGTAAATTGGTCGAGCGTCCGGTACCCCTATGGAAAGACTATGGCTTGAAACCGTATGTCAGTGTCCGCCGGTCGTCTGCCGGCGATACGCTTTATTGTCGTCTGCCTTATAACAGCCAAGTGACTCCTTATCTGAAAGTGGAAGCTCCTGCCGGCAAGGTGATCCATATCCGGACGGACAACTATGAGGGCGGTTCTCAATACAACGTCCGCGCTGAATATGTCACGCGCGACGGCGTGCAGGAATATGAGAGTTTAGGCTGGATGAACGGTCACGAGATGCAATATATCCTGCCGGAAGGCGTGAAGGTGCTGGATGTGAAATTCCGGGAGACCGGTTACGATACCGAATTTACAGGTTCTTTCAGTTGCAATGATCCGTTCATGAACGAACTTTGGAAACGTTCGGCCCGCACCTTATATATAACGATGCGCGATAGTTATATGGACTGTCCGGACCGCGAACGGGCGCAATGGTGGGGTGACGAGGTGAACGAATTGGGCGAGGCTTTCTATGCCCTTTCTCCCTCTAGCCATAAACTGGCGCTGAAAGGCATCTACGAACTGATGAACTGGCAACGCGAAGACGGTGTGATTTTCGCTCCGGCCCCGGCTGGTAACTGGCGGAAAGAGTTGCCATTGCAAATGTTGGCTTCGGTAGGTTGGTACGGTTTCTATACCCAGTATTATTATAGTGGCGACAGTAGCTTTGTCGCCGGTATTTATGACCGAATGCACCACTATCTGCACGAAGTATGGCAAGTAGATAAGAGCGGCCTGGTTATCGAGCGTGACGGCGATTGGAGCTGGGGTGACTGGGGAGAAAACATCGATATGGGCGTGTTGGTAAATTGCTGGTATTATTTGGCCTTGAAAGCAGAGAAAGCTTTTGCCATCCAACTTGGAAAAACAGCCGATGCCGATGAGATCGGCCGTATGATGTACAGTATAGGGAAATGCTTCGACACAAAGTTTTGGACAGGATCAGCATATCGCTCTCCCGGCTATAAGGGAGAAACGGACGACCGTGCACAGGCGATGGCTGTCGTTTCCGGTTTAGCTTCCGCTGATAAATATCCTGCTCTGGTACAAGTCTTGAAGAAGGAATGCCATGCCAGTCCCTATATGGAAAAGTATGTGCTCGAAGCCTTGTTCCAAATGAATGAACCGGCCTTTGCTTTAGAGAGGATGAAGCAACGCTATGCGAAAATGATGGATTATCCTGAATATACGACCTTGTTCGAAGGATGGGGAATCGGTCCGGACGGTTTCGGAGGCGGTACGATCAACCATGCATGGAGTGGTGGCCCTCTTACGTTGCTGAGTCAGAAAGTGTGCGGTATAGAACCTACCTCTCCAGGTTTTCGTTCCTTCAAGGTTTGTCCCCAAATGGGCACTTTGACCGAAGCCTCTGCTACAGTAGATACGCATTTCGGCAAGATCGAGGTGTCGCTGAAACGCAAAGGTAAAAAGATACAGGCCACCCTTTCCGTTCCCGAAGGAACGACTGCCGAAGTCATCTGGCCCGATGGCTCCCGCAAGAATTTCGATCCGGGGCGTCATCAGGCGAAACATGTAGGCCTTAAAGGAAAAAAATAGTACTTTTGTATCATTCTTTCTATTACTCCTCTGCGGGTAAGCCGTGGTAATTTGTAAAAACATCTCCCTCTTCGAGAGGAGCGTGGGGCATGTGATCTTCGTTTATCGCCTGGCAGCATTTTTTGAAGATTGCATGCCTTTTTTGTGTCCTGCTCAAAAAGGGAAATACTGTCAGGCTACTGCAATCGGTAAGTTAACGGGACTGTGTATTGTACGCGGACGGCTTTCCCACCTTTCATCTTTTCCCGGAGTCCATTTGGGCATCGACTTGACAACCCGTAAGGATTCTTCGTCCAATGAGGGATATAAAGCCTGTGTCACTTTGGCGTTTGTAATACTTCCGTCTTTTTTCGATAACGAATGTGACGACTACTTTTCCCTGTTTTCCCTGTTGCTTGGGCTTCTGCCGGATATTTTATGCTTTTTAGCAAGAAACTGCAATAATGCATTTTGCCCACCCGGAAATTTCCGGCATGATATCACATTGTGTCATAAATCTTGTCTTTTTCCGGTGGAAGCGGTATTAGCTGCTTCCATTTTGGAAACAGTAGTGGTGGACGAGAGCAGTCGGCTGTTGGATAACCTCTGCTACCTTTTCATTCAAAACACGTGCCATTGCATCGATATTATTGAGCAATAGCAAGCCTTGCGGCCATTGGAACCAGTGCCAGGTATTTCACTTTTCTGGCGTTGTTCGTCCTTTTTTTGTTTAACATAGTAATTTCTCTTTTTAAGTGGTAAGACACTTGT
>ENA-OPYT01000403-OPYT01000403.1-human-gut-metagenome-genome-assembly--contig:-NODE-403-length-13529-cov-3.269512_pt1 | contig 13529 bp, 16 predicted proteins | sample MGYA00242636_ERZ504480 | MGnify/ENA primary metagenome ERZ504480 (study PRJEB26092, sample SAMD00036228) | human gut metagenome | host: Homo sapiens | study: EMG produced TPA metagenomics assembly of...
GGTATGTCATTTTATTAGTAACAATATTTTAATTGATATTTATTTGCAGTAAATTATTATTAATGTTATAATGAATAAAGCATTTAGCAATTACAATTACTTAAAAGGAGCTGATTTTGTGTCCGATACTTTATCCGTATGTGGCCTTACAATCTGCCGCGGCAGCAAGCTGCGCACCATGCTGCCTGTACCCGGCACTGAAATAGAAATACCCTTGACAATTATAAACGGCGCTTTCGACGGCCCCACCCTTTTGGTAACGGCAGGCATTCACGGCGGTGAATACCCCGGCATTGCCGCCGCTATGGAGCTTGGCCGCAGCCTTGACCCGCAGGAAATTCACGGCAGCCTGATAATGCTTCACCCCGTTAATATACAGGGCTTCTGGGTACGCCGCGAATTTATCGTGCCGGAGGACGGCAAAAACTTAAACCGCGTGTTTCCCGGCAATCCCGACGGCACTTTATCCGAAAAAACAGCCGGTTTAATCAGCAGCAGCTTCTTCCCTCTGGCAGATTTTTACGTTGACCTGCACAGCGGCGATATTCACGAAAGCCTGCACCCATATGTTTATTATCCAGGCCAGCCGACAGAGGAACTGGCGGCAAAAGCCCGCAGCGTTGCCAAGGTATTAAACGTGGAATATATGGTGCGTTCAATGGCAACGGGCGGCGCTTACAACTACGCTGCTTCCACCGGCCTGCCTTCGCTTTTAATTGAGCGCGGCGGCGCAGGGCTGTGCCTGCATGAAGACATAGAAGAATATAAGTCCGACCTGAAAAATATTATGCGCAAGCTGGGCCTTCTTAGCGAGCCGGTAAAACCGCGGCGCTATATACCGCGCGACGTAACGGATATTATTTACCTTGAAGCGCAGGAAACAGGCTGCTGGCTTCATCATATCCACAGCGGCGATTTTGTGGAGGAAGGGCAGATTCTCGGCCGCACAACCGATTTATTCGGCGAAACGTTAACAACCTATTATGCAAAGCAAAGCGGCATTGTACTGTATGTATGCCCGGCGCTTTCCGCCCCGCAGGGAACGGTACTGCTGGCTTACGGCAAAATACACAACGAAGATTAACCATAAAACAGCAAAAGAGAAGCACATCAGTTATGATATGCTCTCTTTTTATTTTGCGTGGTTATTTTATTGTAATAAGTTCGTAACTGCGCGTACCCATGCCGATTTTTTCTGCATGTTCAAGGCAGGCCTTCCATTCCGATTCCGGAGTAATGTTATGGAAATGGTCATGCCTGGCTGCTTCTTCTGGGTCGGCGGCAATATGCTCTGCCAAAATGGAGTTTTGCATTACCGGCGCTGCGTTTACCAAATCTGCGCAGGCCTGGTCCAATGCAACGGGGTCAAACGAAGCCAGCATGCCGATATCCGGCACAACCGGCGCATCGTTTTCGGCGTGGCAGTCGCAGTAAGGCGATACGTCCACAATCAGGCTGATATGGAAATGCGGCCTGCCTGCCAGAATTGCCCACGCATATTCGGCCATGCGCTTGTTAAGCATTTCCATGCTGGCACTCGCTTCCGGCGGATTAACGGCATCCATGGGGCATGCACCGATGCAGCGCCCGCAGCCAACGCATTTATCCCAGTCGATGTGAGCTTTTTTATTTTCAATAACAGGTGCGCCATGAGCGCAGATACGCTCGCAGGCATGGCAGCCGATACATTTGCTCTGCTCAACCTGCGGTTTGCCGTCATGGTGCATTTCCATTTTACCGGCACGCGAACCGCCGCCCATGCCGATATTTTTAATAGCTCCGCCAAAGCCCGCCGCTTCATGCCCTTTAAAATGGTTCAGGCTGATAATAATATCGGCATCCATCAGCGCTTTGCCGATTTTGGCTTCTTTTACAACTTCACCGCCGGGAACAGGGACATAAGCCTCGTCGGTGCCCTTTAACCCGTCGGCAATAATTACGTGGCAGCCTGTGGAAAAGGGGCTAAACCCGTTTTCATAAGCTGCGGTAATATGCTCCAGCGCATGCTTGCGGCGGCCTACATACAAAGTGTTGCAGTCCGTTAAAAACGGCATGCCGCCGAATTCCTTTACAACATCGGCCACAGCCTTGGCATAGTTGGGGCGTAAATACGATACATTGCCGGGTTCACCGAAATGAATTTTAATGGCGGCAAACTTTTTGTTGAAATCAATATTGCCGATGCCGGCCGCTTTAATAAGTTTTGCCAGTTTCTGCGGCAGGCTCAGCCCTCCGTAGCCTGTACGCATGTCAGTAAAATAAACCTTTGCTTTCTCCATAATCATCCCTCCATAATTTTACACTTAAATTAACGGCAGCACCGTTTTTTCAAAATACTGCGCCATTTCTTCGGGCGGATTCTGCCAGTCGTTTTTAATCCACCACATTAAAAGGCCTACAAAAGAATAAGTTATATGGTTCAGCAGAAAATCTCCGGGCAGAAGGTTTTTGTGCTGAGGCAGCCCCGGCAGCAGATAATTATTTATGTACTCGCAAAAGTAGTTTTTAAGGTATTTTAAAAACAAACTGCTCTCGCCTGCAAGCAGTGCCGATACGTTTTTGCGGCTGTCGCGCAGGTGGTAAAGAATATGCACAAGAATAATATGGTAGCCGCCGCCCGCCAGTGAAAAATCGTGAGTTTTTTCTGCTTCCAATGCTTTGGAAAACACATGTTGGAACAAATCATCACACAGTGCTTTTACCAAATCGTCACGCGTTTCAAAATGCGCATAAAAAGTGCTGCGCCCGATATTGGCTTTTTCAATTATTTCCTGCACGGTTATTTTATTATAGCTTTTTACCGCCAAAAGCTCAGTGAAGGCTTCAAAAATTGCCGCACGTGTTTTTTGCTGACGCCTGTCCATTATCTCACCCCGCACAAATTTTAAAAAATGTACATTAACGCACATCTGCGCCGATTTGTTTATTGCCCCGAGGCTTTGCTGCTTACTATAATTATAACAGATGAACCGCTTTTTTATCATACACTTTGTTTGTTAATTAAGGTAAAAAGGCAGTAAAATGAAGCTAACGCACAAAAAATTTTTAATAACAAGCCTGCCGTTTACAGCAGCTTCCGTATCCGTGCCGCTTATCGGCGCCGTTGATACCGCCATTGCGGGCGGGCTCGGCAGCTATCATTACATTAACTCCGTTGCGCTCGGTTCAGTAATTTTCAGCACTATCTTCTGGCTGTTTAACTTTCTCGGGCTTACGGCTTCCGGCTTTGCCTCGCAGTCACTGGGCAGCGGCAACAAGCAGGAGGAATTATGCGCGATTTTTGCGCGGCAGCATTCTTGCCTGCGGCATAGGGCTTGTTATAATACTTTTGCAAAACCATATTTTAACGCGGCTGTGCAGTTTTTAACCCGCCTGCCGAAACACTGCTTTTTATGCGCCTTTATTTTAACATTATTGTTTACACCGTTCCTGCTGCCCTGTTTTACCAAACGGCGCAGGGCTGGCTGGCAGGCATTATGCAGGTGCGTTTTTCCGTTGCCGTGGGGCTTACGGCAAACATTGCCAACGCCCTGCTGGCATTTATACTGGTTTACGGCTGCGGCCTCGGCGTTGCCGGTGTGGCTGCGGCTTCCGCTCTTGCAAACATCCTGGCGGCAGTTCTTGCGCTGTACGGATTTTACAAAAGCAGGCCGTGTTCATTAAAAAGCGTAAGCCCTGCACAGCTTTTCAGCGGGCAGGATTTTGCCAAACTGCTTAACTGCAGCGGACATCTTGCCATCCGCACCCTGTGCATGCTGATAATGATTAATACCTTTATGTCGCAAAGTTCTGCCTTCGGCGGAGAAATTTTTAGCGGCAAACTCCATTTTAATGCAAATTCAGTACGTTATGGGCGATATTTTTACAGGCTTTTCGCAGGCAGCAGCAATTTACGCCGGCTATTGCCGCCGGTGAGGGCAACAAAAAACTGCTGCAAAGCACATTAAAAATCAGCGCCGTACAATCGCTGGCGGCAGCCTTTTTGCAGACAGGCCTTTACTTTGTGTGGCGCGCTAAATTGCGGCTTTTACCGACCTGCCGCAATTCTTGCTGCCGTAAACAGATATGATATGTTTATAGTTTTCTTCCCGGTTTTATCGGCGCTGGGCATTGTTTATTACGGTGTTTTTAACGGTACGCTGCAAACAACGCCCATCTGCATTTCCATGCTGTTTACCGCGGCAAGCTACCTGCTTGCCAAAGCCGCGCTTGTGCCGGAATTGGGCAACAGCGGCCTGTGGCTGGCCTTTCTGGTATTTTACATTGCCCGCAGCGGATTTTTATTAATATTTGTGCCTTCGCTGCTGAAAAAATTTCCTTACCGCACATAAAAAATTCCCTCTTTATCAGCCAAAGCCGGTAAAGAGGGTTATTTTTTGCCAGTGTTTCAAATAAGGCCGGGCAAAAAGATGTCCGTTTCGTACACATCAGGTTTGCCGAGATGGCGCTCGGGAACAAAACCGCCGTGGCAGTCGCTGCCGCCGCTGATAAGCATGCCTTCAACCCGGCAGTGCGTTAAAAGAAGCTGCGTGTCTTCCTCGCTGTGCCCGGAATGGTAACATTCAAAACCGTCAAAGGGTTCTTCAATCAATTCCACCAGAGTCTGCGCCAGCCCCGGCCCGTGGAAAGCGCTTGCCGCATGGGCGCACAGCGCAGCGCCGCCTGCACCGTGAATTGCCGCAATAACTTCGCTGATAGGCGGAAACTCCGGGAAGCCCAAATCGTTTTCCGCAGTAAAAATGCGTTTAAAAAAATCGTTCACTCCGCTGCACAAGCCTTTGTCAATCAGGTAAGCCAGCGATTTCCACCCGCCGCGCCTGCGGTCGTAAGTGTAATTTTGAAACTCCTTAAAATCAAGCGGCCAGCCCTGTTTAATTAAAAGCTGTACGCTGTCGTCGTCTTTTTTCTCCAACAGATACGTATTATGCGCCAGCAGTTCCTGCAAAGGCTTATTGCCCGTATCAATGCCGTAACCCAAAATATGAAACGATATGCCGTCCTTTGTAGAGCACACCTCTACGCCCGGAAGGCACTTAATGCCATTGGCAGCAGCAATACGCATGGTTTCCGCCACATTGGCCGTGCTGTCGTGGTCCGTAACGGCAATAAGGCCAAGCCCTGCGGCCTGCGCGGCATTTACAAGTTCCTGCGGCGTCCATGTGCCATCAGACGCCGTACTATGAATATGCAAATCAACCTTTCTCATTTTCTCCCCCATGGTGATGGCAGCAATCCGCCTGCGGCGCTGCATCTTCCTTAACCATGCTGCTTTTCAGGCAGCTTAAAATAAACAAGGCCGTTCCGGTAAGCACTATTGTGCCGCCCGGCGCAAGGTCTGCGTAATATGATACCGTCAGCCCGGCGCTGACCGTGATAATACCATAAATAATGCCGCCGATTATGGTACCCGCAAAGCTGCGTGCCGATTGCAGCGCGCAGGCAACTGGTATAACCATCATGGCCGATACCAAAAGCAAACCGACAATGCGCATGGAAAGCGCAACCGTCAGCGCCGTAAGCACCGCCAGCCATACATTAAGCTTGCCCGCCGGCAGGCCTGCCACGCGTGCGGAAGTTTCGTCAAAAGTAATGTATTGCAGCGGGCGGTAAAATACCACCGTAAACGCGCAGGCAAACAGCCCCAGCACTGCCACCACCCATAAATCGCTTGTGCTGATGGTCATTAAGCTGCCGAACAGGATACTGCTTAAATTAAAACCGCCCATACGGTTCATGCTGCTGAAAATTACAGCCAGCCCGATACCGCTGTAAAAAAAGATGGCCAGCACCATTTCGGAAAAAGTATTAAGCCTGCTGCGCACTTTTTCTATAACAAGCGCGCCCGCAACGGTTGCCAGTGCCGCGCTTACCACCGGCTGCGCACCCAAAAGCGCGCCGCCCGCCACGCCTGCAAAGGCAATATGCCCCAACCCGTCGCCAATCATCGACTGGCGGCGCAGCACCAGAAAGCTGCCTATCAGCGGGCAGATAACGGCTACAATCAGCCCGGCTATCCACGCCCTTTGCATAAATCCCGCAGAAAACATTTCCAACATTTCTCTTACCTCTATCTGTAAAAATAACCGTGCTTATGCCTGTGCACAAGCGCCTGGTGCACATCGCCCCAAAAGCAGATGTTATGGTCAAGGCACAGCGCGTTTTTTGCAAACCCATTTACCGCCAGCTCCAAATCGTGCGAAACCATAACTATCGTTACGCCCTGCCCGCGGTTGATTTCGCCAAGCATGGTATAAAGTTCTTCTTTGGCGTCAGGGTCAACGCCGGTTGCAGGTTCGTCAAGCAAAAGCAGCTGCGGGCTGCGCACCATAGCTCTTGCCAAATACACGCGCTGCTGCTGGCCGCCGCTCAGCTCGCCTATTTTGCGGTGCGCCAGTTCTTTTAACGAAAACCGTTCTATAATATCATCTACCGCGGCTTTGTCCTCATGCGTATAATGCTGGAACATACTGCCGCCGCTTAAACGCCCAAGCGAAACAACTTCCCTTACGCTTATGGGAAACGCTCTGTGCTGCCGCGCCGGGTTCTGCGGCACATAGCCGATTTTATCCCACGCCGTAAAGTTTTCCCTGTCCTGCCCAAAAATTGGCAATGCGCCCCTGCGCAGGTTTTAAAATACCCGCCAGCAGTCGAAGCAGCGTACTTTTACCTGCCCCGTTAGGGCCGATAACGGCAACAAAATCACCCTGTTCAATTTTCAGCGACAAATCGTTTAAAATCCAGCCTTCGCCATAGCTGTAACCAAGTTTTTCTATTTCAATAACCGTTTTCATTCTTCTTTACCGTTTAACGCAATTTCAAGGTTTTTAATATTGCGCTCCATAATTTTTAAATAATCATCACCGCTGCGGCGGCCTTCCCCGCTCAACCCCTCAATCGGGTCAAGCACAAGGGTGCGCGCGCCTGCTTCCGCGGCAATGCTTTCGGCAATGCGCGGGCTTACCAGCGTTTCAAAAAACACGTATTTAATATTTTCTTCACGCATAACGCCAACCAGTTTGTTCAGCGCTGCCGGAGAAGGCTCCGACTGCGGTGAAAGACCCATAATGGAAACTTGTTTTAAGCCGTAATCTGCCGCCAGATGCCCAAACGCCGCATGCGTGGTAACAAAAGTTTTTATCTGCGCTTTTTGCGTAACGGCAGCCATTTTCCTGTCCAGTTCTTTAAGGCGCTCAATGTAATCCGCCGCATTTTTTTCGTAAGCAACAGCATTAGCCGGGTCTGCCTTTATAAAAGCATCGCGCACAGCCAGAACCTCGGTTTCCGCTTTGCGCGGGCTTAACCAGAAGTGCGGGTCGAGCCTGCTGTTTTGTTCCGCCATAAACGCTTGGCCGGCTTCAACGGGCAGCACGCCTTCATCCGCAACGGCTGCCAGCGCAGGCTGTGCCCACGGTTCCACGCCGCCGTTATACACAAACACCTTTGCCTTGGCAAGGCGCGTTAAGTCGCGTGCCGAAGGTTCCCAGTCGTGAGGCTCTATGCCGTCGCCAATCATTGTGTAAACTTCCGCATGGCTGCCGCCGACTGCGCGGACAAATTCTGCCATTGGGTAAAAACTGGCCGCAACTGTAATTTTTCCGTCCGCAGTTTTGCCATTGCCTGCACTGCCGCAGCCGGAAATAATAAACACCACTGTTATTAACAGCAGCGCCCAAATTTTTTTTCATACAAAACTCCTTTACAAAATCATAGTAATAATATAATTGCAAATAAATAATGTCAATCCTGTTTTTTCACTTTATCTTAATGTACACTTAACTTTAATGGGTGTATAATATTACTATCTTATTTTAACAGGAAGTGCCGAATATGCAAAAATTAAACTTATCCAAAAACGAAATTGCCGCTTTTGATATAGACGCACAGCAGACTTTTACGCCGCTGTGCCCGGATGAACTGCCCGTTGCCGAAGGCGACATGATTGCTGAAGAACTCAATGCCCAGGCAGCCTTTGCTTCTGTCCGCGTTGCCTCGCGCGATGCGCACAGCCCTAACGCCGTATGGATTGCTAAAAACGGGCACGCGCCGCTGACGCCGGTTACAGGTTACAAAAACTGCGATTTATACTGGCCCAGCCATGCCATAGTAGGCACGAAGGGCTTTGATTTTATTCCCGGGCTTGACCCAAAAGCCTACAGCTATCAGGTTTATAAAGGCATTGAACCTGCTATGCACCCTTATGGCGCCTGCTACCACGATTTAAAAGACACGCTTTCTACCGGCGTTATTGAATTTTTAAAGGCCCGCGGCATTAAAGCCGTTATCTGCGGCGGCCTTGCTACCGATTACTGCGTTAAAACAACGGCCTTACAGCTGGCTCGCGCCGGTTTTACGGTTATTCTTAATCTGGCTGCCTGCCGCGGCATTGCGCCCGATACCGTTGCCGCTGCCATTAAGGAAATGCAAGAGCAGGGCATTATTATTGCCGAAAACAGCGCAGAACTTAAAAACCTACTGTAATTACACAGGAACTTCCACAAATTCCGTGCTTACTTCTTCAAGCGTTACGGGGCGGTTCAGTGCAGCCGTCAGCCAGGCTTCGGCTTCCGCCTGCTGTTCCTGCTTCATGTACAGCAGAATCTGCACGCGCTCTCCGTACTGAGCGCCGTTTACCGTAAAAATATTCTGATTGTAAAGCTTGTTCATAATGCGTCCGGCTTCGCCCGGAGGCGCGCTTAATGCAAAAACGGCCATTTCAACGCGGCGTGCAAGCCCGGCTTCTTCAACGGCATGCACAACGCTGTTGGTATATGCGCGCACTAATCCACCGGCGCCAAGTTTAATGCCGCCAAAATAACGTGTTACCACGGCGGCTACGCCGGTAAGGCTTTTTTTACGCAAAACCTCAAGCATGGGCACACCGGCCGTTCCCGAAGGTTCGCCGTCGTCGCTCGACCTTTGCTGCATATCATTTATAATATAGGCAGAGCAGTTATGCGTAGCATCCCAAAATTCTTTTTTGATGCTTTTGATAAATTCCTGCGCTTCTGTTTCGCTGCCTACTTTTTTCAACGTACAGATAAAACGTGATTTTTCTATTACTATTTCCGTCCGGCAATCTTTTTGTATTGTCTGCATAACTTTCTCCTTTCCTAAATTATTATATCATATCCCGGCAGGCTTTTTATAAAGGCTTGCCCCTAAAATTGTGTTTAACTTTTACGGAGGTTGGCCGTGAGCCATTTAGTACCACTTATCAGCGACCTTGCCATGATTTTGACGCTGGCCGGGCTGGCAACAATTTTTATGCAAAAAAACTTAACCAGCCGCTTATTTTGGGCTATATGCTGGCAGGTTTTCTGGCCAGCCCGCACTTTTCGCTGCTGCCAAACGTTATCGACAGCGACAATATTACCGTATGGTCTGATATAGGCGTTATTTTCATTCTGTTCGACCTTGGCCTTGACTACAATTTTAATAAAATAAAAAGCACAGCCAATACGGCCATTATTGCCGCCGTAACGGAATTTACCGGCATTGCCTGCCTTGGCTTTGCCTGTGCGCAGCTGCTGGGCTGGAGCCTTACCGACAGTATTTTTACCGGCTGCATGCTTACCATGAGCTCCACCGCCGTTGTAAGCAAAACGCTTGGCGAACTGAACCTTTTAAAACAGGCTTTTGCCCCCATTGCTTTCGGCATTCTGGTTCTGGAAGATATTTCCGGCATTATCATGATGGTGGTGCTTTCCACCGTGGCCGCCGCAGGAAGCGCCATTTCCCCGCTTTCCATGCTTGAAAGCATCGGACTCCTGGTATTTTTCCTTATCATCTGCTTTATTATCGGTATTTACTTTCTGCCGACGTTTTTCAAAAAAACGCGCCAGTATTTCAACGACGAAACACTGCTTATCGTTTCGCTCGGCTTATGCCTGAGCATGGTTGTACTGGCTTCCAAAATGGGCTTTTCTTCGGCACTGGGCGCCTTTTTTAATGGGCACTCTGCTTTCAGGAACGATTTACACGCGCCGCACCAAGGTTTTGCTTGAGCCGGTAAAGAATTTGTTTTCCGGCATCTTCTTCGTATCCGTCGGCATGATGGTAGACCCTTCCGTAGTTAGCAGCAGCCTGTTTACAATTATTGCCCTGGCAATAACGCTCATTACCGGCAAATGTATTTTTACCTCCCTCGGCGTTATGCTTTCCGGCCAGCCGCTTAAAACAAGCATGCGCTGCGGCTTTTCGCTTACCCAGCTGGGCGAATTTGCGTTCATCGTTGCCAATATCGGCGCCAGCTACGGGCTGACAAGCAGCTTTTTGTACCCGGTATTCGTTACGGTTTCCGTACTCACCATCTTTTTAACGCCGCACATTCTGCTCAGCACCGACAAGGTTTACCGCCGCTTCTTACGCCGTCTGCCTAAAAAAACTGCTGTTATGCTTATCGAAGCGCACCGCGACAATAAAAATACCCGCCAGCAGTCGGACTGGAAGGACTTTTTGCAGCTTTATTTTACAAAAATCACCGTTTATACAGTCATTTTAATTTTCATTTCCTACATCGGCACCTACAATATTTTGCCTTACTGCCGCAGCGTTATACAGCCGCCTTTCGGCGATTTATCGGCCGCTGCCGTGACACTGCTTTTCATGTCGCCGTTTTTGGCGGCACTGATGGTAAGCCGTTTGGGACGGCGCGATTTGATGGCCGGTTTATGGTTTAAAAAACGCAGCAACCGCCCGCTGATACTGGTTTTAATGTTTTTAAAAGCCGCAATCGGGCTCTTTTTCATCATGCAGGTTTTCACAAACATGCTCGGGCTGCATATCATTATTGCCATTATCGCCGCACTGGTGCTGGCAAAATTCATTTACTCGTCCGATTATCTCATCGGCCGCTATTTGCAGATTGAATCGCAGTTTTTAATTAACTTAAACGCCGAAAATTTGGCTGCTAGCCGCATCAAAAACGTGCTTCGGCGCGGCACGGCATGTGGCTTGACGAACAGTTTTACACCTGCGCCTACGAAATACAGCCGGGCTCGCCCTGGATTGGCTGGAGCATACGCCGCCTTGACGTGCACCGCAACTATAAAATTTTTGTTATTGAAATCAGTAACCAGCACGGTTACCATCCGATACCATCCGGACATACCGTACTGCGCACCGGCGACAAGCTGCTTATTACCGCACCGCTGAATGTTCTGCAAACTTTTGACGCTGCAATAAAGAACATGGGGCTTGGGCTTGCCAAAATTACCGAAACGGTTACACTGCACAAATTTCTGGAACACGAAAGCCAGGTACGCAAAGAGCATGACATGCTGCTGTGCTATGCCATGCCTGTAACATCGGCTTCGCCGCTTGCCAGAAGCACGCTGAAAAAAAGCGATACGCTTTCCAAGGGCAAATGGCTGGCGCTGGGGCTGGAGCGCGGCGATTATACCATATCCGACCCGGACGCTTCTTTTGTTATCAATAACGGCGATATTCTCTGGATTATCGGCAGCAGACAGATGTTAAGCAGCCTGTTCCGCGATACAACATTATAAAGCCGCACAAAAATAACACCGCATAAACGGTGTTATTTTTTTACCCTGATGGGTATTCAGTTAAAAGGTATATGTTGCCTGTACGTTAAAGCTTGCACCCTGACGTTCACCGGCATAGCCGCGCATATTCAGGTCAAAGCTCCACGGGCTGTCTGCCGAAGGCTGATAATTTAACCCTGCTTCTGCCATATAGCTGCTGCCGCGCAAACTCTGTTCCGGCACCTCTATTCCCGCAGCACGCATCCCGGCATTGCCGTTAAATTCATATTCATACGCTAAGCCGTAATAAGTGCTGAACTTTTTTTCCCTGTTGGCTGTAACCCTTGCACCAATACGCAGGCGGTCACTGTTAATACTGTCAAACTCAAATTTATCATTGCCGACACTAAAATTATCTCCTTCCGTATAAGTATGGAAGAACTTTCCATACACATCAACACTGCTGTCATCACTAAGCTGTATAACCTGCCCTATACCGATATGCGCTCCGTAATAAGCACTGCTGCTGTCGTAGCCGTACTCCGCACCGCTGCCGTCATGCAGGGCATTATCCATCTCAGATTTCAGCATGCCTGCGCGCAGGCTGCCTTCGGTATAAACGCCGTGCGCATTTTCATACCTTGCGGCAACACCGCCGCCATTATATACAAGGCTGCCGTCGCCGCGGAAAAACTCGTCGTTAAATTCATTATAGGTACGGTAATTGCCGCTGCCGTTTTCGTAGAATACGCCCCAGCAAACTCATCACCGCCGCTGAATTTCTCGGCTATTGCCTGCACCGACAATCGTGCTCCAGCCGTGATTTTAATATCGCTGTTTACATCGTACTTGCTGCGGTTGCCCTGCACTGCCGCAAAAGTTTTAATGCCGTAGATGTCATCACGGCTTAAAGCGTCCAGGCTGTCACTGATTAAATCCGTGCCCTGGTTTATAAAAGCCGCTGCCACAGCTCTGTTTTCGGCAACCAGTTTTGTTTGTTTTGCCGCATGTATGCCGTTAATCTGGTAAACAAGGTCGCCGTTTTCCACTTTCGCCTCGCCGTCACCCTCAACGGCAACACCTGCCGTAAAATTGCCGGATTGTATTTTGCTGCTGCTCAGTTCATTATCATCGTTTTCAGCATGTATTAAAATCATGCTGTCATTGTCATTAATATCACTGGCATCATCAAAGTGGATATGGCTGGCGTCAATTTCAGCATCCTTCAGGCTGCTGTTTTCGCCGTCGGTTATGTTCAGCACTTTGCCGTTATCCTGCCAGGCAACTTCCTTAAACACCACATTATTAAAACCGTCCACGGTTTTTACGCTGCCGTGCCAGCCGTTAATTACAAGCGTGTTGCCGCTGCCGCTGATTTTGCCGCCGCTGCCTATGCCATGCAGTGCCGCGTTGCTGATATCGGCATTGCCGCTGACAATTACCATATTATTATTCATGCTTGCGGTGGTATCACCGGTTTTAAATTCGGCATTAGCGCCATAAATATCGCCGTTGACCTTTGCACTGCCGCCGATAATGACAATGTTGTTATTCATTTCAATATTATCACTTTCATATTTGAATTCGGACATAGCACCATAAATATTGCCAAAAATTTTAGCATCGCCGCCGATAAAAACTTTATTATTATTTGCTATACCACTATTACCACCATGATTACTATCGCCTAATACAAAGCCACCGGCAACACTTGCATTTATAACACCGCCAATAATATTAACACGGTTTTCATTCGCTGCTGCAATATTATTTTCTCCATAAGCTTGTGCAACACCTCCGGAAACAGCATAAGTAAAATAATCTGCTGAACCTTGCGGTGCTATTTCTCCACCGTTGATATTTACAATATTTGCCGATGCTTCTGCTCCATGGCCCTGAGCCTGTCCGCCAGCTACAAGCCAGTCGACTTTACCGTTATACACATTTACATAATTCCCATTAGCTGATACCGGTTCATTTCTCCTCTATGCTCCCAGCTTTTTCCTCCGTACAAATTGCCGGCTGTACCATCATACATATTTA
>ENA-OPYT01000406-OPYT01000406.1-human-gut-metagenome-genome-assembly--contig:-NODE-406-length-13457-cov-2.512753_pt1 | contig 13457 bp, 19 predicted proteins | sample MGYA00242636_ERZ504480 | MGnify/ENA primary metagenome ERZ504480 (study PRJEB26092, sample SAMD00036228) | human gut metagenome | host: Homo sapiens | study: EMG produced TPA metagenomics assembly of...
GCCAGCTGGCTTACCGTTTTATGGCAGGTATTTTAGGACATATGAAGGAAATGACCATTCTGACCAACCCACTTGTAAACTCCTATAAGCGTCTGGTACCGGGATATGACGCGCCGATCTATATTGCGTGGTCACCGACTTCCAACCGCAGTTCCCTGATCCGCATCCCGTCTCCAAGAGGAGAAGGAACCAGGATCGAACTTCGCTGCCCGGACTCTGCCATGAACCTTATCTGGCACTGGCAGCCTGCCTTCAGGCCGGTCTTGACGGCATTGAGAAAGAGATGGAGCTGCCTCCATGTATCCAGGGCAACCTTTTTGGCATGGAGCCGGAAACATTAAAGAATAAGCATGTGGAACGGATCCCGGAAACACTGGGGGATGCTATTGAGGCATACCGGGATAATTCCTTTATCCGTGAGATATTAGGCGAGCATATTTATGTCAAATATCTGGAAGCAAAAGAAGAAGAGTGGAGAGATTTCAGGGCCCAGGTCACTGACTGGGAGGTAAATCAGTACCTGTATAAGTATTAAAGTTACAGTTCAGCCATGCGCTGGTTTGGATGAGAAAGCGTGTTGCAAGTTTACTTGCATAAGCACTTTTTCATCCAAATCAGCATATGGTGGATCCACCAAGCTTCTTGTTTTCATGAATATGGAAACAAGAAGATGCCATGGCTGAATTGTAAACAACAGTTAAAAGCAGGAAAACTAAGTTTACCCGGAGGTGAGACATGTGGCTAATATAATCGTGGCATTTTCCAAACCGGAAGATGGAAAAAGCATAAAAGGTATTCTGGTAAGAAGCGGATATGAAGTGGCTGCTGTCTGCATGTCAGGGTCACAGGTTCTTTCAGCTGCGGAAGATCTGAGCGGTGGGATCGTAGTCTGCGGATACCGGTTTGAAGATATGATGTACGACGAACTGAGACAGTGCCTTTCTTTTAACTTTGAGATGCTGGTGCTGGCATCTCCTGCAAGGTGGAGCGGGATACAGATGTCCGGGGTGGTATGTCTTCCTATGCCCCTTAAGGTGCATGATCTGTTAAGTACGCTGGATATGATGCTCCAGGCGCAGCAGCGCATTCGCAGGAAACTGCGCAGCAGGCCAAGGGAGCGCAGCAAGGAAGAACAGGATCTGATCAATGAGGCAAAGGCGCTTTTGATGGATCGTAACAATATGACGGAGTCGGAAGCACACAGATATATACAAAAATGCAGTATGGACAGTGGGACCAATCTAGTGGAAACGGCCCAGATGATCATCAGTCTGATCCACGTATAAGAGAATGCAGGATAACATATGAGGTGTGAGATGGAATTTACAAAAATGCAGGGAATTGGCAATGACTACGTGTATGTAGATTGCTTTAAGGAAAAAAGTGGAACATCCGGGGGAAGTGTGCCAAATATGTCAGCGACCGCCATTTGGCATTGGTTCTGATGGGCTGATCTGATCTGCCGTCTGATAAGGCAGACTGCCGTATGGATATGTACAATGCAGATGGTTCCCAGGGAATTATGTGTGGAAATGGTGTACGTTGTGTAGGAAAATACGTGTATGATCATGGGATCGTAGATAAGGACAGACGGACCATTACTGTGGAAACATTAGGCGGTATCAAGACATTGGATATCCAGGTAGAAGACGGAAAAGCAGTGATGCTGACTGTAGATATGGGAGAAGCAGAACTGACTTCCAAACTTCCGGAAAAGATCGTAATTGACGGTACAGAACAGGAATTTACAGGAATCAGTGTGGGAAATCCTCATGCAGTCTATTTTACAGAAGGGATCGATGACCTGGATCTGGAAAAGATCGGCCCGTCCTATGAAAATCATCCACGTTTCCAGCCGGCCCGTGTAAATTCTGAATTTATCGAAGTAAAGAGCAGAGACCACATCCGCATGCGTGTGTGGGAGAGAGGCAGCGGGGAAACCTGGGCCTGCGGCACCGGCGCCTGCGCCGCGGCGGTAGCGGCGGTGGAAAAACGGTTACTGCAAAAAGGATACTGATATCACCGTGAAGTTGATCGGCGGCGATCTGGTGATCCGCTATACCGACGATACGGTCTACATGACCGGCAACGCCGTGACGGTTTACGAGGGCGTTGTGGAGATCTAATCCGGAGGCTATTCCGAAAGGAGCGAATATCTTATGAATATCAACCATAATTTTCAGAATGTAGCTGACAGCTACCTGTTTTCCACCATCGCCAAAAAGGTGGCGGAATACCAGCAGGAAAACCCCAAGGCGGATATTATCCGCCTTGGAATCGGCGATGTGACCATGCCCTTGGTTCCCGCCGTCATCGAGGCCCTTCACGGCGCGGTCGATGAGATGGGAAAAAAGGAAACCTTTCACGGCTACGGTCCGGAGCAGGGCTACGGCTTTTTGAAGGAGGCTCTGAAGGGCTATTACGCTCAGAGGGGGATCGAGCTGGACGGGGATGAGATTTTTGTTCGACGCGCCAAAAGCGATGTAGGCAATATTTTAAACCTGTTCAGCCAGGATAATACCGTTCTGGTGCCGGATCCGGTTTACCCGGTGTATGTGGACACCAACATTATGGACGGAAGAAAGATCCTTTATATGAACGCCAACGCGGACAACGGCTTTCTGCCTCTGCCCGACCCGGCGGTCAAAGCGGATCTTATCTATCTTTGCTCTCCCAATAACCCTACCGGCGCGGTTTACAGCCACGCCCAGCTGAAGCAATGGGTGGATTACGCCAATGAAAACCACGCGGTGATCCTGTTTGACGCCGCTTACGAGGCGTTTGTGGGCGACAAGAGCCTGCCCAGAAGCATCTTTGAGATCGACGGTGCCCGGACCTGCGCCATTGAGTTTTGTTCCCTGTCAAAGACCGCCGGGTTCACAGGAACCCGCTGCGGCTACACTGTGGTTCCTTTTGATCTGGAGTCCGACGGCGTAAAGCTGAACAAAATGTGGCTGCGGCGCCAGACTACTAAGTTTAACGGCGTTCCGTATATTATTCAGCGCGGCGCAGAAGCTGTATTCAGTGAAGAAGGCCAGAAACAGTGCCGCGAAATGCTGGCTTTTTATAAAGAAAATGCCCGCATTATGTCGGAAGCGCTTGCCAAAAAAGGCATTAAGTTCTACGGCGGCACACATTCCCCGTATATCTGGATGCAGTGCCCCAACGGCAGGGGCTCCTGGGAGTTTTTCGATTATCTGTTGGAAAAACTGGCAGTTGTCGGTACTCCGGGCGCAGGCTTTGGTTCCATGGGTGAAGGTTATTTCCGCCTGACGGCTTTTGGCAGCAGGGAAAATACCATTGAAGCTATGGAAAGAATTAAAAAAGGTTTATAAAAAATGTGTGAAAAGCAGGTGAAAAATGAATTCACCTGCTTTTTTTACGGTATTTGTGCTATAATAGTGAAAGACAAATTTAAGGGAGGTTCTTCAATGAAAAAAAATTTTATTGATTGTGATGATGCTTGTAATGTGCGTATCTTCTGCCTGCTTCGCCAGCGACGGCAGCGTGCTTGATGCGGAAGCTAAAATGGTAGATCAGTTTTTGAACGCGTCTTCTTACAAAAAATGTTTCTTCAATTTTAAGCGATGACATGAAAGCTAACTTTGATGAAACCAAATTCAATGAATATAAAGCAAGCATTACTAAAGATTTAGGTGCTTTTAAAGAAAAACAGCTCGTTAACGTTATTAAAAGACCGGGCGTTGACCGTTTAGTTTACGGTGCAGGTTTTGACGGCGGCAAAGTAATGATGGTAATTGCCGATTTTGCCGTAAATAACGAAAAACCGCTGCTTTTAAATATTGCTATTGTTCCGCCTCAGCCGCCGCAAGACCAGGCTCAGGCAGACCAGAACAAATAAAATAATAAGCTTAAAAATAAAACCGGGTACTGCCAGACGGCAGGCCCGGTTTTGTGCGTTAACGGCAATTATTTTAAATTTTAAATCAGCCGAACTGGTTGCGGTAAGGGTCACTTTTGCCCCAGCAGAGGAAAACGAGGGAAACGAGTGAAACAAGCGGAATAATAAGCCCTACGAGAACCAGAACTGTTTTCGGCCAGCTGAGCCCGATATCGTGGCAGCGCCTTACCGCCAGTGACATCTGCGGAATAACAAAGACGGACGATGCTGCTACAAGAAGCGGCATGTTTATGGCGCGCCCGATTGTCATCAGTGCATAAGTCAGCAAAAAAACAATTAAGTATCTTCTTATAAACGGCTTCTTTTTCCAAACGGCCGTTAAAAGTTAAAAAAATCGTTAATAAGTTTAAAACTGTCCATTTTTTTCATCTCCGTTTAAATTAATTGCCTGTGGTTACTTTTTAATTTTTAGCTTAATTAACTTAAGCTGTCAAAGTTTTTAAATAAACAAGACAATATATTATAAAGTATGATAAAATAAAGTATTAAGACTTTTGGAACGGGTGATTACGTGCATTTAAAATCTTTTTCGGCATACGGCTTTAAATCGTTTGCCGACAGAATAGAACTTGATTTTGGCAGCGGCATAACGGCAATTGTAGGCCCTAACGGCAGCGGTAAAAGCAATATCTCCGATGCCGTGCGCTGGGTGCTGGGCGAACAGAGCGCCAAATATCTGCGCGGCAGCAAAATGGAAGACGTTATTTTCAGCGGCAGCAGCAAAAGGCGCGCGCTTGGCGTGGCAGAAGTTACGCTGAACTTTGACAACAGCGACCACCGCCTGGGGCTGGATTTTGATGAAGTAAGCATTACCCGCCGCGTGTTCCGCGACGGCGACAGCGAATATGCCATTAATAAAAAGAACTGCCGCCTGAAGGATATAATTGACCTGTTTGCCGATACAGGGCTTGGGCGCGGTTCACTTTCCATTATCGGGCAGAATAAAATAGACGAAATTTTAAACAGCCGCCCGGAGGAAAGGCGCAATTTATTTGAAGAAGCGGCAGGCATTGTTAAATACCGTCTGCGCAAAAAAGATGCGGCGCGGCGTTTGGATGATACGGCAGCCAACCTGACGCGTATTAACGACATAAAAACAGAAGTGGAATCGCAGCTTGAACCTTTAAAAGAAGCGGCAGCCAAAACGGAACAGTATAATGTTTTGGCAGGGGAACTGCGCACCTGCCGTTTAACGCAGTTTGTGCGCAAAATAGATGTGCTTGAACAGGCACGTGCCCAGCAGGAAGAAAAAGACGCTGCTTTGGAACGGGAAGTTGCCCAAAATGCGGCAGCAGCAGGCAGGCAGCAGGCGTTATGCGCACAGCTGCAGCAGGAAGCAGATGCTTTAAGCGAAAATTACAATAAATTACAGGATGATATAAAAGCCAAAGAAACTGCGCTGGAAAAAGTGCGCGGGCAGGGCGCGGTTTTGGAAGAACGCATTTTGCAGAGCCGTAAGGCAGGCGTGCGTTTAAGCCAGCAAAACGAAAAACTGGAACAGCAGGTTGCGAGCCTTGAAAAACAGCTTGTTTCCTTAACGGATGAATATGATGTTTTGGAGAAAAAGCAGACGGCGGCAGGTTTGCTGGTGCAGAAACTTACGCTTGGGCAGAAAGAAAAAAGAAGCGCTTGTACAAAAAGCCCGGCAGGAAGCAGACAGCCTGAAAGACGCAGCGTTTGATACCATGCGCCGCATGGTTGATTTGCGCAACAGGATACGCACGCTGGAAACTGAACAGGAACAGCGCATGCGCAGGCGCGAGGCTTTAAAAAAGAAATATAGAAGAAACAGAAAGCGAACTTGAAAAACAGGACGCCGCCTACCGCAAATTGCTGGAGAACCAGGACTGCCCTGGAAAACAATGTGCAGCTTTTTCAGCGCAGCAGTGCGGAGCTGGCGCAGCAAACTGGCAGAACGAAAAATACGGCCTTAAAATGCTGTACGCCAGAAATATAATGACTGCCAGCGCAGAATTACAGCACTTGAAAGCCGCCAGAATGTATTAAATAATATGCAGAAGGCGTATGAGGGCTTCGGCTACGGCGTTAAAGCGGTTCTGCGCGCGGAAGAAAGCTGGCGCGGGAGAGTAATTGGCGTTGCCGCAGAACTGATAAGCGTTGACGCGCAGTACGTTACTGCTATTGAAACCGCCTTGGGAGCGGCTTCGCAAAATATAGTAATGCGCGATGCCGAAGCGGCAAAGGCGGCAATCGGTTATTTAAAACAGCATAAATACGGCAGGGCAACTTTTCTGCCGCTTGACACCATAAAAACTTATCCGCGCAAAGCGGAGGACAACCAGCTGAAAAAAATGCCGGGCGTGCTTGGCTTTGCCGACAAACTTATAAGCTGCGGGCAAGATGTTGAGCAGGTATTTAAGTTTTTGCTGGGGCGTGTGCTGGTAGCGCAGGACATGGATGCGGCGCTTGAGGCAGCACGCAGAAGCGGCTTCCGTATGCGCGTGGTTACATTGCAGGGTGACGTTGTAAATGCCGGCGGTTCGCTTACGGGCGGCAGCAGGCAGCAGAAAGAAGCGGGCTTTTTATCGCGCGTTAAGGAAATAGAAACGCTTGCCCGGCAGGAAGAAGAACTCCGCCATGAACTGCTCGGCTATCAGGAGCAGGCGGAAGCGGCTGAAGAAGTTATTAAAGAGTATAGCACCAAGCTGAACGCTTTAAAGGCTGAACTGCAAAAATATGCCGTACGGCGTGCCGAAATAACCTCCGGCTTAAGCCGTGCCGAAGCTGAAAAGCAGCGCATGAGCAGAAATTTGGAAGTGCTTTTGGATGACCGTGCAGCAGCGGCGGAAGAATATTTGGCGGCGCGCGGCAAATTGCAGGAACTGCGCCCGCAGCTTGCAGAAATAGAAAAAGAAGATACGGAGAGTAAAAGCCATCTTGATGCCTTGCAGAAAAAAATTGCAGGCAGAAAGCAGTGAGCTTGAAAGCATCCGCAGGCAGCTGCAGGATGCGCGTGTGGAAAGCGAAGCGACTACTGCCAAAACAACCATGATGGCAGAGCGCATGCATCAGCTTGATGGTGAAATGGAACGCTTGCAGCGTGAAGTTCTTGCCAATGAAAACGAACAGCAGAATTTGGAAAATTCCATTGCCGAAAGCGAAAATAAAAAGGCAGAACTGGCGCAGCAGACGGAAGCGCTGATGGCAGAATTAAACGTTATCAGCGGCGGCAGGGAAGAATTTACTGCCAAACGCATAGAAATTGCCGCAAGGCAGGAAAAAGCGGCTTTGGAACTTGCGCAGGCGCAGAAAGCGCTGGAAGAAGCCGAAAAGAAACGCAACCAGGCTGCGCTGGAAAGCGTAAAACAAAATACCGAATACGAACATGTATTGCAGCAGCTTGAAAGCGATTATGGCCTGACGCTTGAAGAAGCACATAAGGAAGCACTGCTTGAAGCAGGCGACAGCTCGCTGCGCAGGCAGGAATTGAGCCTGCAAAGGCGAATTGAAGAACTTGGGCCTGTTAACACGGCCGCTATTGAACAGTATGCCGCCGTTAAAGAGCGCTTTGAGTTTTTGCAGAAACAGTATGACGACCTTGCAGGCGCCAAAGCAAATCTTGAAAGCGTTATCAGTGAAATCAATTCCGGCATGAGCAAAAGGTTTAAAGAGGCTTTTGCCAAAATAAATGTTTATTTTTCGGAATGTTATGTAAAACTGTTTGGCGGCGGTACGGCTTATTTAAAACTTACCGACCCGGGTGACGTGCTTTCGAGCGGTATTGATATAGAAGTGCAGCCGCCGGGCAAGAAGCTGCAAAGCCTGTATCTGTTAAGCGGCGGCGAAAGGGCGCTGACGGTAATTGCGCTGCTTTTTGCACTGTTAAGCTACAGCCCGGCACCGTTTTGTATTTTGGACGAAATTGACGCGGCGCTTGACGAAGCCAATGTAGACCGTTTTGCACGCTTTTTAACGGCTTATGCCGAAAACACTCAGTTTATTGTCATTACACACCGCAAAGGCACTATGGAAGCCGCCAATGTACTGCATGGCGTAACTATGGAAGAATCCGGTGTTTCAAAATTATTATCTGTAAAACTAACGGAAAAGGAGTAAAATGATGGGCTTTTTTGAGAGATTGAAAGATGGGCTGCAAAAAACCAGAAAAAATTTTACGGAACGCATTGAAGTTCTGGTTGGCATGTCCGCAGAAATTGATGATGATTTTCTCGACGAACTGGAAATGATTCTTTTAAGTGCCGATGTCGGCGCAAAAACAACAGAAAAACTTATTGAAGCTGTGCGCCAGGCAGCACGCAAAAAAGAAATTAAGGGAACGGAAGATGTTGTTCCGTTTTTAAAGAAATATCTTGCGCAGATGCTTACGGAAGAAGGCCAGCGCACGCGCATCAGCGGCACTCCTACCGTTATTCTTGTTGTAGGCGTTAACGGCGTTGGCAAAACTACTACCATCGGCAAACTGGCAAATTATTTCCACCTGCTTAACTATAAGGTTATGATTGCCGCTGCCGATACCTTCCGCGCAGCTGCTTCCGAACAGCTGGAAATCTGGGGCAAGCGCGCCGGCTGCGACGTTATCAAGCACGCAGAAGGCGCAGACCCGGCTGCAGTTGTTTTTGATGCCATGAAAGCGGCAATCGCCCGCAAGGCGGATATTCTGTTTATCGACACGGCAGGGCGTTTGCATAACAAGGCAAACCTGATGAACGAACTGGAAAAAATTCATCGTGTTATCAAGCGCGAAATTCCGGAAGCGCCGCACGAAACCTTTTTGGTGCTGGATGCCACAACAGGGCAGAACGCCATTACGCAGGCCAAAGTATTTACGGAAACCGCCAATGTTACCGGCGTTGTGCTGACAAAGCTTGACGGTACGGCAAAAGGCGGCGTGGTTATCGCCATCCGCGAAGAACTTGGGCTGCCAGTTAAATGGATTGGCGTTGGCGAAGGCATTATGGATTTCCGCCCGTTTGAACCCGAAAAATTTGTTGACGCATTATTTAATACTGACAAGTAAAAACACTTGACAGCCTGTGCCTGTTTATGTATAATACATACGTTGACTTAATTAAGAAGGTACGGGTATCGTTATGCTGGATGACAGTTTTAAGCAGAGAATACGCCTCGGCAGGCTGTATGATGTTTACGGGCCGCTTTTGACGGCTAAACAGCAAAGCTGCATGGAACTATATTTTTGTGATGACCTGTCACTGGCTGAAATTGCCGCAGAGCTTGATGTATCGCGGCAGGCCGTACATGATTTGATACACCGCGTAGAGCAGATTCTGGAACGCTATGAAACCAAAATGAAGCTTCTGGAACGCGAGAAAAAACTGCAGCTGCTGCGCATGGAGGCATGCAGGCTGCTTGACGGATATATGGAAACGAATAATACAGAGTTACTTAAAAGGCTGAAAAATCTGCTTAAAGATTCGTAAGCCGGAGGCAGGTAAAAATGGCTTTTGAAAATTTATCTGAACGCTTGCAAAAGCTATCAGAATGTTCCGCAACGGCGGCAAGATAACTGAAGACGATTTAAAGGCTCCGCTGCGTGAGGTGCGCATGGCGCTTCTGGAAGCGGACGTTAACTTTAAGGTTGTAAAAGATTTTGTTGCAACCATCCGCGAACGCGCTGTTGGCGAAATTGTTAACGAAGGCTTAACACCCGGCCAGCAGATTATAAAAATTGTTAATGAAGAACTTACCAAACTGCTTGGCGGCACGCAGAGCAAACTTGCAGTTTCTCCGAAACCGCCGACGGTTATTATGCTGGTAGGCTTGCAGGGCGCAGGTAAAACCACCACGGCCGGCAAACTTGCCAATATGCTGCGCAAAAAAGGCAAGCATCCCATGCTGGTTGCAGCCGACGTTTACCGCCCGGCAGCTATAAAACAGTTGGAAGTTTTGGGCGCGCAGCTTAATATTCCAGTATTTACGCTTGGTGACAAGGTATCGCCTGTGGAAATTGCAAAAGAAGCAATGGCAAAAGCACACAGCATGAATTATGATACCGTCATTATAGATACCGCAGGCCGCCTGCATATCAATGAAGAACTGATGGGCGAACTGCGCAACATTAAAGCGGCTGTTTCGCCGCATGAAATCCTTTTGGTTGTTGACGCAATGACCGGCCAGGATGCCGTAACCGTTGCCGAAAGTTTCAATAACGATTTGGGCATTGACGGTTTGATTGTTACCAAGCTTGATGGTGACGCCAGAGGCGGTGCGGTGCTTTCCGTAAAAGCCGTTACCGGACGCCCCGTTAAGTTTGTAGGTATGGGCGAAAAACTTGACGCTCTGGAACCTTTCTATCCGGACCGCATGGCTTCGCGTATCCTTGGCATGGGCGATATTTTAACCTTTATTGAAAAGGTACAGTCCACCACTGATATGGCTAAAGCGCTGGAGATGGAAAAGAAACTGCGCAAAAACGAGTTTACGCTCGAGCAGTTCCTTGAACAGATGCAGCAGATTAAAAAGCTCGGCCCGCTGGAAAATATTCTCGGCATGATTCCCGGCATGGGCGGCATAGCACAAAAGCTGAAAGAAACCGATGTGAACGAAAAAGAATTTGCCCACATCGAAGCCATCATTCAGTCTATGACCATTAAGGAAAGGCGCAATCCCGAAATCATCAACGGCAGCAGGCGCAAACGCATAGCCGCAGGCAGCGGCACGCGCGTGCAGGATGTTAACCGTTTGCTGAAAAAGTTTGAAGAAAGCAAAAAGATGATGAAACAGATGCGCGGTATGGCAAAGTTTGCTTCAAAAGGCGGCTTCAAGCTTCCTTTTATGCACTAATAAATTATAAAATCAAATTGGAGGAGGTGAAAATAAAATGGCAGTTAAAATCCGTTTAAAACGCATGGGCGCTAAAAAAGCTCCTTTCTACCGTGTTGTAGTTGCAGATTCCCGTTCTCCGCGTGACGGCCGTATCATTGAAAGCATCGGTTACTACGATTCCACCACTGAACCGGCTACCGTTAAAATTGATGAGGAAAAAGCTCTCTCCTGGATGGCTAAAGGCGCACAGCCGACTGATACTGTTAAAAACCTTTTCAGCAAAGGCGGTATCATGAAAAAATATGCTGAATCTAAAGCAAAATGAAATGAGGCGTGATTGACATGAAAGAATTGGTAGAAGTTATGGCCAAGTCTTTGGTCAGCAATCCGTCTGCAGTAGTAGTGGAGGAGGAAACCACAGGTACAACCACGGTTCTCCGCCTCCATGTTGCTCCTGAAGATATGGGCAAGGTTATTGGCAAACAGGGCCGCATTGCCAAGGCAATCCGCACTGTTATGAAAGCAGTAGCTACCCGCGAGAATGTAAAAGTGATTGTAGAGATCGTCTAAAGGATGGGCTGATAATGGATAAAATGTTTGTCAGGGTACCTGTTGCTGTTAAAGCAAAAGTAACCGAAGATTTAAAAATGAAAATTATTGGCGATGTCCAAGATACTATAAAAAAGGATGGATCTGGAACTTGAGCATTTTGAATTCCAGGCTAAAAAGGGCCCTTGCACAGGCCGCCGGTGATTTAAGCGTGCTGCCGGCGCTGCGCAGCCAGATTGATGCTGAAAGAAGCAAACGCCAGGCAGCCAAGGCAGAAGCCGAAGCAAGACTGAAACGTGCTGAAGCATTGGAAATCGGCGCAGAATAGGCCATGGTACTTTGGAACGTACCGTTGAAATAGGAATAGGTACTGACCTTGACGCTCTTGCAAGAGCGGAAATCCTTACCGAAGATGGCAAAATCATTGCCTTCCGCGACTAATGGATAAACAGGTTTGTATTGGAACAATCGTCGCTCCGCACGGTGTGCGGGGCGATATTCGTATATTGCCTCAAACGGAGCATCCGGACAGTTTCTTGAATTGGATTATCTGCTTTTGGAGGATGGGCGCACGCTGCATTTGACAAATGCCCGTTTTCATAAAAGAATGGCGCTTATAAAGTGCCGTGAGGTTAATAATATGAACGAAGCCGAAATGCTGCGCGGCCAGAAGGTGTATATTAACACGGAGGATTTGCCGGAACTTGAAGAAGGCGAATTTTATGTGGCTGACCTGTTGGGCTGCAATGTAGCTGACGAAAGCGGAAATGCTGTCGGCGTGCTGAAGGACGTTATCAGCACCGGCAGCAATGACGTTTATGTCGTTACAGGCACGGACGGCAAAGAACTTTTGATACCGGCGCTTAAAAAGCACGTTAAGGAAATTAACCTTGACGAGCGCCGTATTACAGTAGAACTTCCCGAATGGGTTGATGAAAAATGAAATTTTTATTTGTAACCCTTTTCCCGGAATTGATAGAGCAGGTTTGCAGTTACAGCATTGTAGGGCGCGGCATGTCTGCCGGGCTTTTAAGCGTCAGCTGCATAAACCCGCGCGATTTTACGCATGATAAGCACCGCACGGTTGACGATTCGCCCTTTGGCGGCGGCGCCGGCATGGTGCTCAAGCCGGAACCTTTTGTAGCCGCTATCCGCAAAGCGAAGGAAGAACTGCCGGACGCGCGCGTAATTGCTCTGTGCCCAGGCGGCAGAACGCTGAAGCAGAGCATTGTTGAAGATTATGCCCATGCCGGTCAGGACCTGATTTTTGTGTGCGGCCATTACGAAGGCTTTGACGAGCGCATTTTTAACTGGGTGGACGAGAAGCTTTCCGTCGGCGATTATGTAGTGACGGGCGGCGAGCTGCCGGCTTTAATGGTGCTTGACGCTGTGGCAAGGTTTATTCCCGGCGTGCTTGGCAAAATGGCCAGTGCCGAGGAAGATTCATTCTCAACAGGGCTTTTGGAATATCCGCAGTATACGCGCCCCGTTGAATTTGAAGGGCTGGTTGTGCCTGAGGTTCTGCGCGGCGGCAACCATGCGCTGATTGCCAAATGGCGACGTAAACAGTCGCTTAAAGCAACGTATCTGCACAGACCAGATTTGCTGCCGGAAAAGTTTGACAAGGCCGACGCCAAATTAATGGCGGAAATTAAAGCGGAACTGGCTGGTGAAGATAATGGCTGATTTATATTTAGGGCTTGTTCATTACCCGATTTATAACAAGCACATGAAGGTTATCGCCACTGCCGTTACAAATTTTGATATTCATGACATTGCCCGTACAGCACGCACTTATGATGTAAAAAAATATTTTTTAATCCATCCGTTGAAGGTGCAGGAAGAAATAATCAAAAAAATAACCGGTTACTGGCAGCACGGCTTTGGGCGTGTGTATAATCCGGACCGCAGCGAAGCGCTTGACAGAGTGCAGTACCTGCCGGATATTGCGTCCGCCGTTGCGGAAATTAAAAAGCTTACCGGCAAAGAGCCAGTAACCATTACCACAGATGCCCGCATTTACCCCAATACCATTACCTATAAAGCCGCACGGCAAATGCTTCATGAAGGTGAGCGGCCGGTGCTGGTACTTTTTGGAACGGGCTTTGGCATGGAAAAATGAAACCATGGCGGCATTTGATACATTCTGAGCCTGTTTACGGCCCGAGCAACTATAACCACCTGTGTGTGCGCAGCGCTGTAGCAATTATTCTGGACAGCT